>Ga0190265_10000091_pt1 | contig 96704 bp, 98 predicted proteins | sample Popmic124T_FD_133135 | JGI IMG/M metagenome (GOLD analysis project Ga0190265, IMG submission 133135) | Populus adjacent soil microbial communities from riparian zone of Indian Creek, Utah, USA - 124 T | ecosystem: Environmental > Terrestrial > Soil > Riparian zone | place: USA: Utah | collected... | reverse complement strand
GTGTTGCAGGCGAGCGCGGTCTTGCCGTTGATCCGCACCGCGCAGGAGCCGCAGATCGCGGCCTGGCATGAGCAGCGGATCCCGATCGAGCCGTCCTGGTCGTCGCGGGCCGTGAGGATGCCCTTGAGCACCGAGCGCTCGGACTCGACCTCGACGTCGTATTCGCTCCAGTAGGCCGACTGGCCCGACTCGGGGTCGAAACGACGGATCTTCAGCTTGTAGTCGGGCATCTCAGGCTTCCACGTTCACGTTAGTACTTGCGCTCCTGGGGCTCCCACTGGGTCATCGTGACCTCGGAGTAGGAGATCTCGGGCTCGCCGTCCTCGTTGGCGGTCAAGTTGATGTGCTTGATCCACTCTTCGTCGTTGCGCTCCGGGAAGTCGGTGCGGAACTGCGCACCGCGGCTCTCCTTGCGCTCGATCGCGCCGGTGACGATGCACTCTGCGTTGTCGAGCATGTACTGGAGCTCGAGCGCGCCGAGGACGTCCTGGTTGAAGACGCTGCCCTTGTCGTCGATCGCCACGGTCTTGGCCTCCTCGCGCAGCCGCTTGACGGCCTCGAGCGCGACGTTGAGGCCCGCCTCGTCGCGGAAGACCGCGCAGTGCTTGTCCATCACGGCGCCCATCTCGGCCTTGATCTCCGAGACCCGGCGGCCGGTGCGGTCGCGATTGACGATCGTGTCGAGCAGCTCCTGCTCGCTAGCGAGGTCGTCGCTGGACGGCGTCGGCATCGACATGCCCTTGGCGACCTTGGCGGCGTGGGCGCCGGAACGGCGGCCGAAGATCAGCGTGTCGAGCAGCGAGTTGGCGCCGAGGCGGTTGCCGCCGTGGACCGAGACGCAGGCGCACTCGCCGGCGGCGTAGAGGCCGGGCACGTCGGTCTCGCCGTCGACGTTGGTCTTGATGCCGCCCATGACGTAGTGGTTGCCGGGCTTGATGTGGATCGGCTCGCGCGTGATGTCGACACCGGCGAAGTCACGGCCGACCATCACGATCTCGCGTAGCGCCTCGTGGATCCGCTGCTTCGGGACGACGGTGATGTCGAGCGCGACGGTCCCGTCGGGGAAGCCGCGGCCCTCGTTGATCTCCGTCTGCTCGGCGCGCGACACGACGTCGCGCGAGGCGAGCTCCATCTTGTTCGGCGCGTACTTCTCCATGAAGCGCTCGCCCTCGGCGTTGTAGAGGTGGGCGCCCTCGCCGCGCGCCCCCTCGGTGATCAGCAGGCCGATCCCGGCGAGCGTCGTCGGGTGGTACTGGATCATCTCCATGTCCATCAGCGTCGCGCCGGCGCGGTAGGCCTGGGCGATGCCGTCGCCGGTGCAGATCAGCGCGTTGGTGGACGGGTCGAAGATCTGGCCGTTGCCGCCGGTCGCGAGGATGACCGTCTTGGCGGTGAACAGCTGCAGCGCGCCGTCGCGGATGTTGCGTGTCACGGCGCCCGCGATGCGGCCGGTGTCGTCCTTGACGAGCGCGGTCGTGAACCACTCCTCGTAGCGGTCGATCTGCTCGCCGAACTTCATCAGCTGCTCGTAGAGCACGTGCAGGATCGCCTGGCCGGTGATGTCGGCGACGTAGTAGGTGCGGGCGGCGGAGGCGCCACCGAAGGCGCGCGTGCCGAGCTTGCCCTGCTCGTTGCGGTGAAAGGTCACGCCGAGGTGCTCGAGGTGGAGGATCTCCTCCGGCGCCTCGCGGCACATGATCTCGATTGCGTCCTGGTCGCCGAGGTAGTCCGAGCCCTTGACGGTGTCGAAGGCGTGCGACTCCCAGGAGTCCTCGGGGTTGAGCGCCGCGTTGATCCCGCCCTGCGCCGCGTTGGAGTGCGAGCGGACCGGGTGGACCTTGGAGATGATCCCGACCGACGCGCCGCCCTCCGCAGCCGCAAGGGCTGCGCGCTGGCCGGCGAGGCCGGCTCCGATGACTAGGACGTCGTGCTGGGGCATAGGGGGAGGGGTACGTCGATGCGGCGGCGGCGATCCTATCCCAAGAAAACCCAGATTCGCCTAGCGGCCAGGGATAGGTGTCCCTAACCGCCTGGGGCCGGTTGAAGCGCGCGTCGCACCCGGTCGGCGGTGACGATGCCGCGCAGACGCCCGTCGTTGTCGACCGCCATCAGCGCGCCGAGGCGGACTAGGCCCTCGCGCCCGAGTAGTGCCTCGAGCGGCTCCTCGGCGCTGACGCGCAGCGAGCTCTCGCCCTTGCCGTCAAGGTCGGCGGCCATCACCGATGCAATGGTCCTTCCTGGTCGAACTGCCTCGGGCAGACTGCCGATGCTCTGCTCCGTGACCAGCCCGGCCAGGCGGCCATCGGTCTCGACGACAGGGAACCAAGGCCAGCCATAGCGCAGGAAGTACTCGTCGTAAGCACGCTCGATGCTCATGTCGGCGGGGATCGCGACCGGCTCGGCGTCCATGACGTCGGCGACCGAGAGTCCCTCGATCCGGTCGGTCAGCTCGGTCTGGGCGATCGCGCCGCGCGCAGCCTGGTTGAGGAAGACGCCGATGATCCCGAGCCAGATGCCGCTGATCAGGTCCCCGGTCATCGCCAGCAGGACGCCGACGCCGATCATCAGGAACGCAAATCCGCGTCCGAGTGTCCCCGCAAAGCGCGTCGCGCGGGTACGACTGCCGGTCACCTTCCAGGCGATCGCGCGCGCGATCCGGCCGCCGTCCAACGGGAAACCTGGGATCAGGTTGAACAAAAGCAGTAGGACGTTGACCGACCCGAGGTAGCCGATGACCGCTAGCGCCTCGTTGTCGGTCGCGACGGTGAATCGCAGTGCGTCCCACGAGTCGGCGGTGCCGCCCATCCAGGCTCCGACCGCCCAACAGGCGACCGCGATCGCCAACGTGACCAGCGGCCCCGCGACCGCCACCCGGAACTCCTCGCCGGCGCTCTTCGAGTCGCGCTCCAGCTTCGCGACTCCGCCGAACATCCAAAGGTCGATGCCGGTGATGCCGATGCCGGAGCGCCGTGCCTCAAAGGCGTGGCCGAGCTCATGCAGCAGCACCGAGAGGAAGAAGAGCAAGGCGGAGATCGTCGCGAGCACGAATGCGGTGCTGCCCTCCGGGAACAGCTCGGGCTCGCCGTAGTAGCCCGACAGCGACCAGATGATCAGGAAGAGGACGAAGAACCAGCTCGGGTCAACACCGATGCGAATCCCGAAGACGCGCGCGAACTGGATCGATCCGCCACCGAACACGCAACACATGGTGGCAGTAACCTGCGCCCGCCGATCAGCGAAGGACGAGCGAAGGGACCCTGGTGGCAAAGATCGAAGTCAAGAACCCGATCGTCGAGCTCGACGGCGACGAGATGACCCGCATCATCTGGGCCTTCATCAAGGACCAGCTGATCCTTCCCTATCTCGACGTCGAGATCGAGTACTTCGACCTGGGCATCGAGAGCCGCGACGCGAGCTCCGATCAGATCACCATTGATGCCGCTAACGCGATCAAGCGCCACGGGGTCGGCGTCAAGTGCGCGACGATCACCCCCGACGAGACGCGCGTCGAGGAGTTCGGACTCAAGGAGATGTACCGCTCGCCGAACGGCACGATCCGCAACATCCTCGGCGGCGTGATCTTCCGCGAGCCGATCGTGATCTCGAACATTCCGCGGCTCGTGCCCGGTTGGAAGAAGCCGATCATCATCGGCCGTCACGCCTTCGGCGACCAGTACCGCGCGACCGACCTAGTCGTGCCCGGCGAGGGCTCGCTGACACTCACCTATACGCCGAAGGATGGATCGCAGCCGATCGAGCTCGACGTCTACGATTTCCCGGGCCCTGGCATCGCGATGGCGATGTACAACCTCGACGACTCGATCCGCGACTTCGCGCGCGCCTCGATGCGTTACGGCCTCGAGCGTGGCTACCCGGTCTACCTCTCGACCAAGAACACGATCATGAAGCGCTACGACGGGCGCTTCAAAGACCTCTTCCAGGAGGTCTTCGAAAGTGAGTTCAAGGCCGACTTCGAGGCTGCCGGCATCACCTACGAGCACCGTCTGATCGATGACATGGTCGCTGCGGCGCTGAAGTGGGAGGGCGGCTATGTCTGGGCCTGCAAGAACTACGACGGCGACGTTCAGTCCGACACCGTCGCTCAGGGCTTCGGCTCATTGGGACTGATGACGAGCGTCCTGATGACGCCCGACGGCAAGACGGTCGAGGCTGAGGCGGCGCACGGAACCGTTACCCGTCACTACCGCCAGCATCAACAGGGCAAGCCGACCTCGACCAACCCGATCGCCTCGATCTTCGCCTGGACGCGTGCGCTTGCCGCACGCGGGCGAATGGACGACACGCCTGCCGTTACGGAGTTCGCCGACACGCTCGAGCGTGTCTGTGTTGAGACCGTCGAGAGCGGGCAGATGACCAAGGACCTTGCACAGCTGGTCGGCCCCGACCAGCCGTACCAAACCACCCAGGAATTCCTCGCCGCGATCGACGAGCGCCTCGAGCAGGCGATGGCGTAGCGGCCACCTTCCCCGACCTAGGAGAGATCAACCCCGTGAGCACCCCCGTCAAGGTAACCGTCACCGGCGCCGCCGGTCAGATCGGCTACGCGCTGCTCTTCCGGATCGCCAGCGGCCATCTGCTCGGTCCCGACACCCCCATCGAGCTGCGTCTGCTTGAGATCCCGCAGGCAGTCAAGGCTGCTGAGGGAACGGCGATGGAGCTCGACGACTGCGCGTTCCCGCTGCTCGCCGACATCGACATCAGCGATGATCCAAATCGCGCCTTCGACGGCACGAACATCGGGTTGCTGGTCGGTGCCCGTCCGCGTGGACCGGGCATGGAGCGCGGCGATTTGCTCGAGGCCAACGGTGGCATCTTCCGCCCTCAGGGCCAGGCGATCAACGCTCACGCGGCGGATGACATCAAGGTGCTGGTCGTCGGCAACCCGGCGAACACCAACGCGCTGATTGCGATGTCGAACGCTCCCGACGTTCCGCGCGAGCGGTTCACCGCGATGATGCGGCTCGATCACAACCGTGCGATCTCGCAGGTTGCGAACAAGCTCGCGCGGCCGGTGTCGGATTTCACCAACATGACGGTGTGGGGTAACCATTCGGCGACCCAGTACCCGGACGTGTTCCACGCGAAGGTCGGTGGTCAACCACTTGCCGAGGCGATTGACGACCAAGCCTGGATTGAAGATGAGTTCATCCCGACGGTCGCTAAGCGCGGCGCGGCGATCATCGAGGCGCGTGGCTCGTCGAGCGCGGCGTCGGCGGCCAATGCGGCGATCGACCACGTCTACGACTGGGTCAACGGTACGCCGGAGGGTGACTGGGTGTCGATGGCGGTGCCTTCCGATGGCAGCTACGGCGTGGCCGAGGGGATCCTCTCGAGCTTCCCGTGCACGACCTCCAACGGTGAGTGGTCGATCGTCCAGGGCTTGGAGATCGATGACTTCTCGCGTCAGCGGATTGACGCCTCCGTCGCCGAGCTCGTTGAGGAGCGCGACGCCGTTAAGGGGCTCGGCCTGATTTAGGCTCCGCGCGACTCTCCAGAAAAGCAAACGGGGCCGGTGCTGATGTCAGCGCCGACCCCGTTGCGTTTCAGGCTTGTACTTCTGATCAGCCTGGGTACCAGCCCTTGTCCTTCTTCTTGACCTTGCCGTCCTTCTCCAGGCCGGGCAGTACCCGGTAGAGATAGTTCGGCTGGATCTTCATCGCCTTGGCGAGCTCAGGGATCGAAATCCCTGGCTGGCCGGCTACCAGGTCGAGCGCCTGCTGGGCGCGCTTGCCGGAACCGCGCGGACGGCCACGGCGGCCGGTGCCGGTTGAGCCGGACGCGCGGCGTCGGCGGGCTGGCCGTGACGCTGCCGGAGCGGCGGTGGGACGGCTGGGACTGCTGCCGCCATTGACACCCTGAAGGGCGGCGGCCGCCTCCTCGAGCTGGCGGTACTCCTCGACCAGCGGTGCAAGCTCGCGGCGACGTGCCTCGATGTCCTTGAGCGTCTTCTGTAGGAAGTCGGTCACAGTGGGGGGGAACCTCCTCGTTGTTCGCCTGATCAGGGTTGGGACGCCCTGTCAGACCGTTATCTGAACAGTGTTACAGATGAGTGGCGTTCTTATGGGCCTCGTTAAGCCAGAAAGACCATGTTCTTATCTATACGAACGTGTATGGCTATAGACGGTTACTCAACCATTGCCCGTAGGCGATCAAGCGATTGATCCAGCTCACCCGCTGTAACGCGCCTGACAATCGATCCAGCCACGCGTCCCAATGGTCCGCCGGGTAGGGCGAACTCGTTGGTGTACGTGAAGCGCGTCCCACCATCGCCGTTTGGCTGCAGCTCGTAGGTGACCCCGGCATGCGAGCGCATTGGCCCGATGCCTTCCCACTCGACCCTGCGTGCAGGGCGGTTCTCGATGACCTTCCAGTGAACTGTGAACCCACGGCCGGCCAACTGCAGCCTTTGTGTCAGCTCGGAGCCGCTCTCGAGTTGACCGTCAGGCGCCGCCTCGAGCGCGGCATGGATGGTTACCCAGCGTTCGAGGCAGGTGGGGTCCATGATCACCTCATAGATCCGCTCCGGCGTCGCCGCTATCTCCACTGAGCGTTCGACCTTCACCAGGCAGCGAGCTCCTCACGCGACTCCCAGTCGCTGAGTGCGCGGTCGATGGCCCGCTCGAAGGGCAGTGTGCGGATGCCATAGAGCTGGGGAGCCGCGTCGGGGTCTCGTGGCAACAGGTCCTCCTCGAGGCTTTCCATCAGCGGTCGTACGAGCTCCAACGGCTGGCCGGTTACGGCGGCGACCACGACGCTGGCCGGTGGGGTGAACGATGCTCCAAGGCCAATCGGTGTGCGGCCGACGCCCATCTGCTCGGCGATCCGCTCGATCATCTCGCCGTAGCTCACCACGTCCGGACCGGTGATGTCGAGTGAGCGTCCCGCGCTTGCGGGAATCGCCGCGGTGCGCGCTAAGAACTCGATCGCGTCGCGCTCAGCGATCGGTTGCGTGACATTGTCGCGCCACGCCGGCAAGGGCAGCAGCCGTAGCCGCTCGACCAGCCGCACCAAGATTCGAAATGAGGCCGAGCGCGCGCCAATCAGTATCGACGCGCGTAGCGCGGTCGCCCCGGGGGCGAGGGCGAGCAGGATCTCCTCGACCTCCACGCGCGAAGCGATGTGCGCAGAGGGGATTCCGGTTTGCGGGGCAAGCCCCCCGAGGTAGACGACGCGCTCAACGCCCGCGGCTGTGGCGGCGACCGCGAAGCGCTCGGCGGCGCGGCGGTCGCGGCCTGCGAAATCGCGCGTGCCGTCGGGCACGGCCTCCATCGAATGAACGAGGTAGTAGGCGATCGAGCAGCCGTCGAGCGCGCTATCGAGACCAACTCCGTCGAGCAGGTCGCCACGCACCACTTCTACGCCATCGCGCGGAGCAAGGCGGGCGGGATCGCGGGCGAGCGCGCGCACGCCGCGGCCCTCGGCGCGCAGCCGCTCGACCAGCCGTCCGCCGACATAGCCCGAGGCTCCTGTGACCAACTCCACAACAGCCATTGAAGCCGGTCGACCATGAGCTCCGTGCTTTGCCCAAGGTTCGCCCCCTGGCAAACATCGCAAAGAGCGGGCGAGAAGCCGAAATCCCTGCATTTTCGGGGAAACGCAAAAAGCCGGGATTTGCGGGTTCGCCTCCTCCGCTCACGTGAAAGTTTCGTAACGATGCCGGCTCGACCGCAGGCAACTCGATCCCAGGAGCGACGATCGGCAGATGGCAAAGAAGGCGAAGCGCGTGACATGTGAGGACTGCTTCTTCCATCAGAACCAGTTGTGCGCGCTAGAGCTGGACAAGCCATGCACGACGTTCCGGCCTGCAGAGCGCGGTCTCGCGCCCGAGAAGCAGCTCGCATTCTCGTTTCGGACCGAGCGCACTTGGGCCGCCTACGCCTTCCCTCAGCCTGGATAGAGGATCGGCAGAGCCCGTTCGCGGGTAGATTCCCGACATGCAGCTCACGGTGCTCGGGAAGTCGCCCGCTTGGCAGGACGCCGACGGGGCGTGTTCGGGCTACCTAGTGCAGGAGGGCGATATAACCGTCCTGCTCGACTGCGGCAACGGGGTCTTCGGGAAGCTGCGCAAGTTCGTCGACTACGTAGACGTCGACGCCGTCGTGATCTCCCACCTGCACGCCGACCACTTCATCGACCTCGTGCCGTTCTCGTATGCGCTGATTCACGCGCCACGGCAGCAACCCGTGCCGGTGCCGCCGTGGCCGGGAACCGATTCGCCGGCGCGGCCGCGGTTGGTGGCGCCGCCGGACGCGGCGAGGACGTTACGCCGCGTGGTGGGCGCCTGGGGGAACGAGGATCTGATCGAGCAGGCGTTCGAACTGGAGGAGTACGCGGTCGATTCGGTGGTCGAAATCGGGCCGTTGCGATTCTCGTTCGCAGTGATGCCGCACTTCGTCGATGCCCATGCGGTGGCGGTCAGTTCGGCGAACGGCGGCGGGCGGTTGGTCTTCAGCGCCGACTCGCGTCCGGCCGCTGAGCTGACCGAGTTCGCTCGCGGAGCGGACCTCTTCCTCGTCGAGGCGACTCTGCCGCGCCCAGAGCGAACCGGAGTCCGGGGGCATCTCACCGCTGAGGAGGCCGGCGAGCACGGTCGCGACGCCGGCGTCGGGCGCGTCGTGCTGACGCACATCTCCGACGAGCTCGATCAGGACCAGGCCCGCGAACAGGCCGCGACGGCGTTCGGCGGCCCGGTCGAAGTCGCTCGCGAGGGTGCGATGTATGAGATCTGATGCCTGAGCGCGATCTCTTTGCGAATTTCGAGCGAATGCGGCGTGAGATCGACGAGCTGTTCGGCGACGTCTTCGAGCGCGCGGGGCTGCGTGGGCGGGGTTTCTCGCCGCCGGTCGACGTCTACTACGTAGACGATCCGCCACGGGCGGTGGTGCGCGCCGACCTCGCCGGGATCGAAATCGCCGACGTCGCGCTCGAGATCCGTGGGCGGCAGCTGCTGATCGCCGGCGAACGGCGGGCAGAGCAGGCAGAGGGGCGCCTCTATCAGCAGATCGAGATCGAGCACGGACACTTCCGCCGGGCGGTCGAGCTCGGCGCGGACGTCGTCGCCGACCAGGCGCGCGCGAGCTACGAGGACGGCGTCCTGACCGTCGAGGTGCCGCTGGCGCGGCCTGATGCGCATGGCCGGCGGATCGCGATCCGCGAGGGGCGCGAGTAGCCGTGGCGCCGGCGATCGAGATCCCGACGCCAGACGGCCGCACGCAGGAGGTGCCGGTTGGGACGAGCCTGCCCGACGCGCTGCCGGTGCTGCCGCTGAAGGACAGCGTCCCGTTCCCGGACATGCTGACGCCGCTCGCCGTCGGTCAGCCGCGTTCGATCGAGCTGGTCAACGATGTGCTCGGCGGCAACCGGATGCTGGTCATGGCGGCATCGCGCGACGGCGAGATCGAGAATCCCGGGCCCGCCGACCTCTACGCGGTCGGCGTCCTCGGGGTTGTCGCACGAATGCTCAAGGTTCCTGACGGGAGCTTGCGGATCCTCGTCCAGGGAGCCCAGCGCGTGAGGCTCGGCGATCCGGTTCAGCTCGACCCTTACTTGATCGCGCAGGTCGTGCCGGCGCCCGACGTGCTCGATCCGTCACCGGAGCTCGAGGCGCTGTTCCGCAATGTCCAGCAGACGTTCACCCAGATCGTCGAGCAGGTGCCATACCTGCCTGAGGAGCTGCAGCTGGCCGTCGCCAACGTCGACGACCCAGCCGAGCTGGCGCACATGATCGCCGGCTCGCTGCGGATCAAGACCGAGGAGCGCCAGGAGTTACTCGAGGAGCGCGATGTCGCCAAGCGACTGCGTCGGCTCTCGGAGCTACTAGCCCGCGAGGCCGAGCTGATCTCGATCGGATCGAAGATCCAGTCGCAGGTCGAGTCCGAGATCGACAAAGGCCAGCGCGAGTTCTTCCTGCGCCAACAGATGAAGGCGATCCAGGAGGAGCTAGGCGAGGTTGACGAGGCGACCGCTGAGGTGGCCGACCTGCGTGAGCGGATCGAGGCCGCCGGACTACCTGAGCACGCTGCCAAGCAGGCCGAGCGTGAGCTGTCGCGCTTCGAGCGGCTGCCGCCGCAGTCGGCCGAGCACGGCACGATCCGCAACTACCTCGAGTGGCTCGCCGACCTGCCCTGGTCGAAGTCGACCGACGACCACATCGATCTGAAGGCGGCACGCGCGGTGCTGGACCGCGACCACTACGACATCGAGAAGGTCAAGGACCGCATCCTCGAGTTCCTCGCCGTCCGCAAGCTGAAACCCGATGCACCGAGCTCGATCATCTGTTTCGTCGGGCCGCCAGGCGTCGGCAAGACGTCGCTTGGCCGCTCGATCGCTGCCGCGATGGGGCGCGAGTTCGAGCGGATCTCGGTCGGTGGCGTTCGCGACGAGTCGGAGATCCGCGGCCACCGCCGCACCTACGTCGGTGCAATGCCCGGCACGATCGTCCGTGCGCTGCGCGACGCGGGTTCGAACAACCCGGTGCTGATGATCGACGAGATCGACAAGATGGGCGCCGACTTCCGCGGCGATCCGTCGAGCGCGATGCTCGAGGTGCTCGACCCGGAGCAGAACGGCAGCTTCCGCGATCACTACCTCGACCTGCCATTCGACCTCTCGCACGTCCTCTTCATCACTACCGCGAACCAGCTCGAGCCGATCCCTGGGCCGCTGCGCGACCGGATGGAGGTGATTCAACTCGCGGGCTACACCGAGGAGGAGAAGCTCGAGATCGCCAAGCGTTATCTCGTGCCGCGTCAGATCGAGCGCAACGGCCTCGTCAAGTCGAAGATCGAGTTGACCGATCCCGCGTTGCGCGAGCTGATCGACGGCTACACGCGCGAGGCTGGGGTGCGCAACCTCGAGCGCGAGATCGGCTCGATCTGCCGCAAGGTGGCGCGCGAGTTCGCCGAGGGGACACGGCGCTCGAAGCGCCGCGTCGGCCCGAAGGCCGTCCACGAGCTACTCGGCAGGCGTCCTTTCCAGTCCGATGTCGGTCGCCGCACCGATGAGCCTGGCGTCGCGACCGGGCTTGCCTGGACGCCGGTCGGGGGCGACGTGCTGTTCGTCGAGGCGACCGCGTTCCCCGGCGACGGCAAGCTGCAGATCACCGGTCAGCTCGGCGACGTGATGCGCGAGTCGGCCACCGCCGCGCTCTCCTATGTGCGCCGCAACCTCGCCAAGATCGCTCCCGGCGCGCCGGCCGACTGGTTCGCCGAGAACGATCTCCATGTCCACGTTCCGGCTGGGGCAATCCCCAAGGACGGCCCGAGCGCCGGCATCACGATGGCCACGGCGATTGCTTCGTTGCTCTCTGGCCGCCCGGTCCGATCGGACACGGCGATGACCGGTGAGATCACGTTGACCGGGCTCGTGTTGCCGATCGGCGGCCTGAAGGAGAAGGCGCTCGCGGCCCAGCGTGCCGAGATCGCTCGAGTCATCGCGCCGCGCCGCAACGAGGGCGATCTGGATGAGTTTCCGCCGAACCTGTTGGCGGGTATGGAGTTCGTGTTCGCGGACACCGTTGATGATGTCTTGGCAGCGGCCTTGGATTGATGGCTATCCTCGGTGCGACGTCAAGCCGAAAGCGAGGAGTGCAATGGCAGCCAAGAGGAAAGCGAAGGGCGCGGCCGGAGCGATCGCTGCCGGCCAGGCGCTGCGCGACAATCCCTACGTCCAGCGGTTGATCGAGGACGACGACCTGCGCGACGAGCTGCGCGCGGCGTTCGACTCGGCGCGCAAGGCCTACGGGCGGATCGACAGCAAGGGTCCCCAGAAGGCGCTCGAGGACAAGAAGGTCCAGCGCGACCTCAAGCACGCCGCCGAGTCGCTGAAGAGCGCGGCCGACGCGCTGCGTGAGCCGAAGAAGCGCAAGCGCGGCTTTGGACGGTTGATCCTGATCGCGCTTGTCGGTGCCGGTCTGGCGCTGGCGCTGAGCGAGGATCTGCGCAAGAAGGCGCTCGACGCTCTCTTCGGCGCCGAGGAGGAGTACGAGTACACGGCGACCACTACGCCGACCCCGGCGCCCGCGCCGGACGGGGCTGAGACAGCCAACGCTTCGTAGGACGGAGTCTCTGGCTGGCCGGCCAGCTAGACTGGTCGGCCAATGGAGGCTTCGGTAGCGACACCGCGCAAGCTCGAGGGCGAGAAGGCGAAGCGCATCGTCGAGGCGATGCGCACCAGCGTCGGCAAGCGCGGGGTAGCCGCATCGACGTTCGACGTTGTTGCGCGCGAGGCCGGGGTCTCGCGCGGCCTGCTGCACTACTACTTCGGCTCCAAGGAGCGCCTGATGGTCGAGGTGGTCCGCAACGACTGCGACACGCGCGTAGCCGCGCTCGAGGAGCGCCTCGCCACCGCGACCAGCGCCGACGAGTTCGTCGCCTTCCTGGTTCAGACGCTCGAGGCGTTTCTCTCCGACGAGCCGGGCCAGGCGGTGCTCTACGAGATGCTCAGTGCGTCGCGGCGCAGCGAGGAGATCCGCGCCGAGCTGGCCGAGCTTTACCGGCGCTGGCGTGGGCAGCTTGGGTTGGCGCTGGACGAGAAGCAGCGTGAGGGCGTCGTCAAGCTGGACGCCAAGCCAGAGGACGTCGCGTCGCTGCTGTTTGCGCTCGGCGACGGCATGGGTCTCCAGGTGATCTCGGATCCGGAGTGGGACAGCGCTCCAGCATTCGCGCTTGGCGTGCAGACCGCGCGCCGCCTGCTCGGCGCTTCGTAGCGCCTCTGTGAGCCACGTCACAGTCGTCGCGGAGGCGGCGTGGTCGAATCCGTGTAAGAATTGGCTGGCTGGCCAACCAGGGCAGGATCGGCGAAAGGGATCGCATGCAGCGCTTCATGGACAGGCTCACCTCATTCCTCGAGCGCAGGCGCCGCCTCGTGCTCGGAGCTTGGATCGCGCTGCTGCTCGTCTCGCTGCCGTTCGCGATGAAGCAGACCGAGCACCTGACAGCCGGCGGCTTCACGATCCCCGGCTCGGGCTCGGAGGCGGTCGACCACGCAATGGCCGACTTCGACGATGCCCAGCGCCAGACGCTGTCAGTCGTCGTGGCGCGCCGGGGAGGCGACGCCGCTGACGTGCGCCGTGAGCTGGCACGCATCGACGCGATCGTCGACGGTGTCCCGCTCGCCGAGCTGACGCCGCGCGCCCTCGCGGCAGCCGAGCGTGACGCAAGCCGCTCGCCGATCGCGATTGCCACGCTGGCGACCGGCGGCGACATGAACGACACCGCCGACCTCGCTGTCGACTTGCGCAAGGACCTTGACATCGGGTCCGGTCCGCGTGACGGCGTGGAGACCTATCTCGTCGGCGAGCAGGCGCTCTGGGCCGGCATGCAGGACCTCAGCAAGGAAGATCTCGAGAAGGCCGAGGGGACGGGCTTCCCGATCGTGCTGCTGATCCTGCTCGCCGTCTTCGGTTCGCTGGTTGCGGCGTTGCTCCCGCTCGTGCTCGGCGTCGTGAGCGTGATGGTCACGGGCGCGGGGATCTTCTTCCTGTCGCAGGCAACCGACATGTCGGTCTTCGTGACCAACGTGGCATCGATGATCGGCATCGGCGTTGCGGTCGACTACTCGCTGTTCATCCTCTCGCGCTACCGCGAGGAGATCGAAGCCGGGGCCGAGCCGGTCGAGGCGCGCCGGATCGCGATGCGAACCTCCGGCGTCGCGGTCGCGTTCTCTGGGGTCACCGTCATGGTCTCGCTCGCTGGGCTGCTGCTCGTCAACTCGACGACGCTGCGCTCGATGGCCTACGGGGCGATCATGGTCGTCGCGGTCTCGATCGTCGCGGCGATGACCTTCCTGCCCGCATTGATGGCTGCCATCGGCCGGCGCGGCTACGAGCCCGGGCGGACCGCGGGTGTTGTCGCGGCGATCGTCCGCGGCCTTCGGCGGCTGTTCCGCCGGCCGCCACGCGCCGCCGATGCGCCCGGCTTCTGGCAGAGCTGGACCGACCGCGTGACCCGCCGACCGGGTCTCACCGCGCTTGCGGCGACGGCATTCATGCTCGTGTTGGCGATCCCGGCACTCTCGCTGTCAACCGGCGACGGGGCGCTGCGCCAGTTCCCCGAGGGCAATGAGACACGTGTCGGCGCTGAGCTGGCTGCGAAGCAGGCCGGGCATGGCGCGGCCGCGCCGATCGACGTCGTCGCGACCTTCGACGACGGTGTCGCGACCGATCCCGAGAATCGCCGTGCGCTGGAGCGCTTCGCGGCTGCCGTCGAGGGTGATCCGCAGGCCGCTGGTGTGCGGGCTGCGGTGCCGTCGGGCGACGGCGGCGCGGCACTGGTCTCGATCACCCCGCGCAAAGACGCCGAGAGCCAGCAGGCGCGCGACTTCGTCGATCGTCTACGCGACGGCGGGAGTGGCGCCGGAGCGCTGATGACGTTTGCTCGGGTCGACGTCGGTGGCGCCAGCGCATCGGTCGAGGACTTCCGCGTCCAGGTGACCGACTCGCTCTGGAAGATCGCGCTGTTCGTGCTCGCGTTCAGCTATGTCGTGTTGTTCTTCCTACTGCGCTCGGTGCTGCTGCCGCTGAAGGCGGTGCTGATGAACCTGCTCTCGGTTGGCGCCGCCTACGGCGTGCTGGTCGCGATCTTCCAGTGGGGCTGGTTCGACGGCTTCCTCGGCTTCCAGTCGCTCGGTTACATCAACACGATGACCCCGCCGCTGCTGTTGGCGATCGTCTTCGGGCTCTCGATGGACTACGAGGTCTTCCTGCTGAGCCGGATCAAGGAGCGCTACGCGGCGACCGGCGATTCGAAGCTGGCGGTCGCTCAAGGACTTGCGCGCAGCGCGGCGACGATCTCCAGCGCGGCGCTGATCATGGTCGCCGTGTTCACGATCTTCGCCGGGGTCGGCGTGCCGTCGGTCAAGGAGATCGGAGTCGGGCTAGCCGTCGCCGTTGCGCTCGACGCGACGATCGTCCGGCTCGTGCTCGTGCCGGCGACGATGGAGATCATGGGCGACTGGAACTGGTGGCTGCCACGCCCGCTCGACCGCGTCATGCCCGACGCTGATTTCGAGGCGAGTGACGCAGCTACGGTGCTCGCCGGATCTCGCTCCAGCTAGCCGCGCAACGCAGCCGTAGGACCGATCCGCCTGCGCTCCTCCGCTTGGGCGTGTCGCAGTGGGTCCTCACTCGCGAGGAAGTTGTCGAGGTGGCGCCAGGTCGTCGCCTCGGCGCCGCGGCCGGTCAGCGCGCCGAGGTGGCTGCCGGCGACCAGCTGGAAGTCAACCGATTCGGCATTCGGCAGTAGGTCGACGACGGCTCGGACCGCCGCGGCCGGAGCGAGGACGTCGGCGTCGCCCGCAATCACGAGCACAGGCTGACGGACGTCGGCCAGCTCGATCTGGTGATCGCCGAGGTCGACGACGCCGTCGGCGAGATCGTTGACGCGGAAGAAGCGATGGTAGAGCTGGCCGAAGGTCCGGCCCGGGTAGGCGAGCATGTTCGCCATGTAGTCGTCGATCGCCTCGGAGTGCGCGATCGACTCGCGGTGCTGGAGGTTGCGCAGTACCCAGAGTGGCTTGGTCAGGTAGCGGTCGAACGACGTCAGCTGGAAGGCGCGGCTGACCAGTGGTGCTGGTGCGCCGCCGAGCGCCCGGTAGAGCGCGGTCTCGAGTGCGCCGCCGGTCAGCCGGCCGAGCTGGCGCAACGGGGCCGCTAGGCGCACCTGGGTGAAGTCGAACGGGCTCGCGATCAAGGCAACCGACGCAATCGGTAGCTCCTGGTCGCTCGCCACGGTCAGCAACGTCAGGATGCCGCCGAGGCACCAGCCGACGGGCTGCACCGGCCGGCCGCCGCTGTCATCGTGGACCGCGCCAATCGCAGTCGGAAGCACGTCCTCGACCCAGTGCTCGAGACCGAGCGCGCGGTCGCCGAAGGAGATCGGCCCGTAGTCGACGACGTAGGTCGGATAGCCGAGTGAGCTCAAGTGCTCGACCAGGCTGCAGCCGCGCTGGAGATCGAAGCAACTAGCGGGCGCGGCAAGCGGCGGGATCAGCAGGATCGGGGCGCGGTCGGCCCGCGGGCGACGTTGCGAGCGAAAACGGCGGACGGTGCACTGCGGTCCCTCGTGGACGATCGACGACGGCGTCGGACGCAGATCGGCGACGCCGGGACCTAGATAGAGGTCCCATGCCGTGGCGGCGGAGTCGACGAACTGCTCGGGATCGGGGAGGAGGCGCATGGGCTGCCGCGCGCGGCCGCGCTAGGCGGCCTGGGCGAGCGGAGCCGGGAAGTCTAGAAGCAGCTCGGCTAGTCGGTCCGCGGCCTCGATCTGTGGGCAGTGACCGCAGTCCTCGATCAGCGTGAGGCGAGATTCCGGCACGGCCTCGAGAACTCGCTGCGCGCCGCTCTTGAAGACCATCACGTCGTGGTCGCCCCAGACGACTTGGACCGGGCACTGGATCCGTTCGAGATCGAACGGATCGCGCAGCTCGGGCAGCATCTGGCGGCCGGCGCCGAGAATCCGGGCGGTCGTGTGACGGTCGCGGAAGTGCGCCGCGAAGGCCCGTCCGACCAGCGGCTCGACCGTCTCCGGGTGGTGGAAGGCAAGCCGCTTGTAGATCTCCAAGACGATTCGTTGCAGCGCGGCGGGCGGGACTGGTAGCGGAGAGGCAAGCAGCGCGCGCAGCAGCGGCTCGCGCTCGATGATCGTCAGCCAGCGTGCCATGTCGAGCCCGGCGGGGGCGATCGGCACCACGCCCGCCAGGCCCAAACCCGGACGCTGGGCGAGCAGGAGTGCAAGGCAGCCGCCGAGTGAGTTACCGCAGACGACGGCGCCACCCTCTGGCGCGTAGTGCCGGACGGCGGCGACCGCGAAGTCCGTCAGCTGGGCGAGGATCGACCGATCGGTGCCGAGTGGGTCGGCGGTGCCGAAGCCGGGCAGGTCGATCGCGACCGCGCGCCGATCGGTGCGGCCTAGCCGGTCGAGCAGCGTGCGCCAGGTGTCCGCGCTGTCGGCGAAGCCATGCAAGAGCAGCAACGGCGGGCCGGAGCCTTCGAGCTCCAGCGCGCGTGTCTCGAATCCGGCCAACTCCAGCCGGTGCTCGAACAACGGCTGCAACATGCTCCTAGGGTAGGCAGCCTGGCGGCCGACTTGCGCCGGTTGGCCTTCGTAACGCTCGTGCGTGGTTCGCTGCCGTCGGTATGCCGGTTGTTACAGATAGCCAGCATATATGCGCTATCGTCTGCTTCGGGTTCCGGTAGCTTCGCGGGGGTGCAGACGATGGAGTGGACAGACGAGCGGATGGACGATCTGGTGGGCCGGATGGACACCGGCTTCGAGCGGGTCGACGGCGACATCCGCGATCTGCGCGGTGAGGTCAGAGAACTGCGCGCGGAGATGCGTGACGAGTTCAAGGCCGTTCGAGGAGAGATCAACGACGTTCGTCTCAGGATGGATGCCGGGTTCAGCGAGATCCGTGCTGAGATGCACGCTGGGTTCGGCCTGGTGCACTCCGAGATGGCCACCCTGCACGCCGGGATGGCAGAGCTGCGGGAGATGGTCTTCCGCGTGATCCTCGCGACGCTCGTAGGGGCCTTCGCGCTGTGCGCGGCGCTGATCGCCGCGATCGCCTCGGGCGCGCTCTCCTAGGACAGCTTCGGGCTGACCCAGTCGGCGTGCAGCCGGCGCTCGAGCTCGTCGCCGGCTTCAGCGACTGGGATCCGGACCTGCTCGAGCGAGTCGCGATCACGCAGGGTGACCGTGTCGTCGTCCATCGTCTGGTGGTCGACGGTGATGCCCCACGGAGTGCCGATCTCGTCCTGGCGGCGGTAGCGTTTGCCGATCGAGCCACCGCTGTCGAACTCGGCCGGCAGCCGCTCGCGCAGCTCCTCGTAGATCGCGCGCGCCTTCTCCGGCTGGCCCGCCTTGTTGAGCAGTGGCAGTACCGCGACCTTGACCGGCGCGAGGCGGGGGTGGAGGCGCAGCACGACGCGCTCGCGGCCCTCGACCTCCTCCTCGTCGTAGGCGTCGACCATGAAGGCGAGCGTGCCGCGGTCGGCGCCGGCCGACGGCTCGATCACGTGCGGGCTGTAGCGCTCGCCGGTGCCCGGGTCGACGTAGTCCATCTTCTCGTTTGAGAACTTGGCGTGTTGAGTCAGGTCGAAGTCGCCGCGGTTCGCGATCCCCTCGAGCTCGGACCAGCCCATCGGGAAGAGGTACTCGATGTCGCTCGTCGCGCTCGAGTAGTGCGACAGCTCGTCGCCCTCGTGCTTGCGCAACTGAAGATGGTCGGGTCGGATGCCGAGGTCGGTGTACCAGCGCAGCCGATCGTCCATCCAGCGCTGGTGCCAGACCGGCGCCTCATCCGGCGGGACGAAGAACTCGATCTCCATCTGCTCGAACTCGCGCGTGCGGAAGATGAAGTTTCCCGGCGTGATCTCGTTGCGGAACGACTTGCCGACCTGCGCGATCCCGAACGGTGGCTTCTTGCGCGCGAACTGCAGGACGTTCTTGAAGTTGACGAAGATCCCCTGGGCGGTCTCGGGGCGCAGGAAGATCGCTGAGCCTTCGTCCTGAACCGGGCCCATGTGGGTCTCGAACATCAGGTTGAAGTTGCGTGGCTCCGACAGCTCGCCGCCGCACTGTGGGCAGCGCAGCTCCTGGTTCGGATCGCCGCCCTCGGCCTCGATCGCCTCGCGCAGATGGTCCTCGCGCCAGCGCTTCTTGCAGTCGCCGAGGCACTGGACCAGCGGGTCGGTGAAGCCCTCGAGATGGCCCGAGGCTTCCCAGGTGCGCGGGTGCATCAGGATCGCTGCATCGAGGGCGACCATGTCGTCGCGCTGCTGGAGCACGGTCCGCCACCACTCGGCTTTGACGTTCGACTTCAGCAGTACGCCGTAATGGCCGTAGTCGTAGGTCGAAGCGAGGCCGCCGTAGATCTCGGACGACTGGAAGATGAAGCCGCGCCGCTTGCAGAGCGACACGATCTTGTCCATGGTCACCACGTCAGCTGACATCGGCGGCACCCTAGAGGAACTGAAGCGAGGCCAGCCGCCAGCGGTGGCACGCTCTTATACTGGCCGGCCCTATGCCGATCTACGAGTACCGCTGCGAGAAGGGCCATACCTTCGACGTCCTGCAGAGCATGAGCGACGATCCGCTCACCGCCTGCGAGGTCTGCGGCGCGCCAGTGCAGAAGGTCTTGCACGCGCCGGCCGTCCATTTCAAGGGCTCGGGCTTCTACAACACCGACTACGGCAAGGGCGGTAAGAGCAAGAGCGCTGGCGGTTCGGGCGGCGACTCGAAGAAGAGCGGGGCGGATTCGAACGGGTCTTCAGGCGGTTCGGACTCCGGATCGTCGTCGAGCTCCAGCTCAGACTCCGGCTCGTCGAGCAAGAAGTCCGAGTCGAAGTCCGGCTCGTCGTCGAAGTCCGACTGACACCGCGTGACAGCACGCTACTTGCCGAGCAGCTGCTCGACGGCGCTCGCCCGCTCCTCCTTCGGAACCTGAAGGCTGAAGTCGGCGCCGCAGCCGAGGCAGGAGGGGACCAGCACACGCGTCTCGCCGGAGCCGCCGGTGGCGACGTCCGCCGCGAGCGCGAGCAGGCCGGGGCCGCGCAGGTCGGTGCGGATCGTCTGCGGGGCGCGCCAGCTCACCCAGGGCAACCGGAAGAACGCGCCCGGCGAGAGCAGCGAGCCGCGGATGCCGCTCAGCACCTCCTGCTGGCGGGCCGCGCGGTCGAGGTCGTTCTCGGCCGGAGCGCAGGGGTTCTTGCGCACACGGGCGAAGCCGAGTGCCTCGCGGCCGGTGAGCTGCTGCTCGCCCTGCGGCAGGTTGAAGCCGCGCCAGAAGTTGTCGAACTCCGGTGCGCAGATCCGGCTCTTGTTGTTCACCGTGATCCCGCCGAGCGCGTCGATGAACTTCGGGAAGTCCTCGAAATCGACCTCGATCAGGTGGTTGATCTCGAGGCCGTTGCCCATGTAGCCCTCGCCGGTCTCGATCATCAGTGCCGGTCCGCCGATCGCGTAGCCGGCGTTGATCTTCGTCCGCCCGTGACCGGGGATGTCCGCCTCGGTGTCGCGCGGGATCGAGAGCTTCGCGACGCGGCCGAGCGAGGCGTGGACGAGCATGATCGAGTCGGCGCGGGCTGGGCCGCTGTCGCCAGCATCGAGCGAGTCGCCCTTGCGCTCGTCGGAGCCCAGAACGAGGATCGTCGCCCCGGTGAGGAAGTTGCCGTTGCCCGACAGCGCGTCCTTGGCGTCGTCGGAGACGCCGCCCTCCAGCTGCGCGCTGACCATGAACAGTACGAACGACAGCGCCAGCCAGCCGGCGATCGCGAGGGCCACCCACTTGACGACCCGCTTCGCGGTGATCGGCTTGCGTGTCCGCGGGGAGCGGGACTTCTGGGGCGGGCGGGGCTCGCGGCGGCGCGGATCGCGCGGCCGCGAGCGATCCTTGAACCCCTCTAGGTCGTCGGAACGGCGGAGCTTGTCAAGCGGGCTCTTGCGCGACCGGTAGACCTTGTAGTCGGGCCGGTCGTCGCCGTGGCCGGAGTCGTTCACCAGCCTCTGTATATCGTCCGGCCATGCCGCCACGACGCGTCATCGGGATCGACGCGGGGGGCACCAAGCTGCTTGGAGGCGTCGTCGACGAGCAGCTCGTGGTCCACAACCGGGTCCACCGCACGTGGCGAGGAGCCGACCGCGCCGAGACGTTGGAGATCTTCGTAGCGGCCGTGGAAGAGATCCGCGCGGCCGCTCCCGACGTCGCTGCTGTCGGCTTTGGGATTCCGTCGTTGGTCGACCACGAGCATGGCGTGTCGGTCTGGTCGAACCACCTGCCGATCGACGACGTCCCGTTCCGCGATCTGATGAGCGAGCGGCTCGGACTGCCGGTCTTCGTCGACAACGACACCAACGCGGCGATCCTTGCCGAGCACCGCCATGGTGCGGCGGCGGGCGTCGACGACGCGGTAATGCTTGCGCTCGGCACCGGTATCGGCGGGGGTCTCGTCATCGGTGGGCGCGTCCACCACGGCGCGCGCGGCTTCGCTGGCGAGCTCGGCCACATGACGGTTGACCTACACGGCGAGGACTGTCCCGGCGACTGTCCAGGCAAGGGCTGTTTTGAGACCGTCGTCTCCGGGCGGGCGATCGGCGTGGCGGCACGGCGGCTGGCTGTGGCGCAGCCCGATTCGACCTTTGGCCGGCTGGCCGCCGAGGGTCGCGAGATCCGCGGCGGATTGGTCACCGAGTTGGCACACGACGGCGACGAGCAGGCACGCAGCGTGTTGGCGCTTGTCGGCCAGCGACTGGGGATCGGAATCGCCGGGCTCGTCAACGCGCTTGACCCGGGTGTGGTTGTGATTGGCGGTGGCGCCGTTGCCGCCGGCGATCTGTTGCTCGATCCCGCGCGTGAGACGCTCGCCGAGCGCGGGCTGCCGCCCGGCGGCGAGCCGCCACCGATCGTCCCCGCACGCTTTGGCAGCGAGTCTGGGATGCTCGGCGCGGCGTTGCTGGCACTCGACGGGGAGGGGACGTGGGCCTAACTGTCTGCCCGACGCCGATCGGGAACCTGGAGGACGTCACGCTGCGCGTGCTGTCTGCGCTCCGCGAGGCCGATGTCGTCGCCTGCGAGGACACGCGCCGCACGCGCACGCTGCTCGACCGCTACGGCGTCAACGCAAAGCTGGTCAGTTACCACGAGCACAACGAGGAGCAGCGGGCGGCGGAGCTCGTCGAGCAGATGCGTGCCGGCACGAACGTCGCGCTGGTCTCCGACGCCGGCATGCCGCTCGTCTCCGATCCGGGCTACGTGTTGGTGCGCGCCTGCGTCGCGGCGGGCCTGCCAGTCGAGGTGCTGCCGGGACCGTCGGCCGCGCTCGCCGCGCTCGTCGCCTCGGCGCTGCCCGCCGATCGCTGGCGCTTCGCCGGCTTCCTGCCACGCAAGGCGGGCGAGTTACGCAAGGTGCTCTCCGAGCCTGGCGGGACGCTAATCGCGTTCGAGTCGCCGAAGCGGGTGCCCGCGACGCTGGCGCTACTCGCGGAGATCGATCCCGAGCGCCAGGCTGCCGTTTGCCGCGAGCTGACCAAGGCGCATGAGGAGGTGGTTCGCGGCAGTGCCGCCGAGCTGGCCGCCCGCTATGCCGACGCTCCGCCGCGCGGCGAGGTCGTGCTCGTCTTCGGCCCGCCGAGCAAGGGCGGGGACGACGGCCCGCCAGCCGGGCTCGACCAGGTCCGCCGGCTCGTCGACGCCGGAGCGAAGCCGCGCGTCGCTGCCCAAGTCGTCGCCGAGCTGACCGACGGCAGCGCGAACCGCCTCTATTCGGCGCTGACCGAGTAACAAGCGGCGCACTCACCGCAAGCGTTCGCGCACGGTCGAAACAGCGCAGTGACGGCGGTCCCACAGCGAGTCGTCGCCGGTCTACCGTCGCCGGCGTGCCCGCTCGACAGACCGCCCCCGACCGCCGCCCCAACGCCTCGGCCCCGATACGAGCCGGGCAGATCCCGGCGACTATTCCGCCGGAATCGGCCCAGCACGGATGGGTTGGCGACCTCGGGCAGATCGCGGCGAGATATTCGCCGCGATCTGCCCAGCGGTCGATGCGGGCCGTAGCGTGTGCGGTCCGGACGGCTTGTGTGGCGATGGCCGTGCTGACGGTCTCGTGGACGTTGGCCGCGCCTCCGGCGGCGGCGGAGACCTGGACGTGGCCGGTGCGGGGCGAGGTCCTCACCGCCTACGTCAACGCTGGCGGCCCGTACGTGACCGGGCAACACCGTGGGGTCGATCTCTCGGCGCCCACCGGGACGCCGGTCCTGGCGGCCGCCGGCGGGCACGTCCGCTTCGCCGGTCTCGTCGGCTCGTCTGGTCTGACGGTGTCGGTGAGGACGGTCGATGGGCGGTTCGACACGTCGTACCTGCACCTGTCGACGGCCTCTGTGCGACCCGGCCAGACAGTTGCGCCCGGCGACCGGATCGGTGTTGTCGGCGCGACCGGCCGGCGGTCGACCGCCGCGCCACACCTCCACTTCGGCATCCGCGACGCGGGCACGCGCCACTACCGCGACCCGCTCGACTTCCTGTCGCCGTTGCCGGGCGTGCGCGAGCTGCCGCGTGGTGTTCCCGGCAGCGTCCGCGGACCGGTTCGTATTGGTCCTGCGCCGCAGCCGATCAGGCCGCACCGCTTCCCGGTCGCAGCTCGTCAACCGAGCCCGGCAGCCGGCCCGTCACGCCCTGGCTGGGCGATTGCCTGCGCCGCGCTGATCTGCGCCGCGGCCTTGCTCAGCCTGCGCAGTAGCATCGGCGCTCGTGCCGTACTACGTCACCACACCGATCTACTACGTCAACGGTGAGCCCCACCTGGGCCACGTCTACACGACGGTCGCCGCCGACGTGCTCGCGCGCCACATGCGCCAGCGCGGCGACGAGGTCTTCTTCCTGACCGGAACCGACGAGCATGGCGAGCCAGTCGCCCAGGCGGCAGAGCGCGAGGGGGTCACACCGCGCGAGCTGGCCGAGCGCAACGCCGAGCGGTTCAAGGAGGTCGCGCGGCGGGTCAACGCGACCAATGACTTCTTCATCCGCACCAGCGACCCCGAGCACGAGGCTGTCGTCGCGGAAATCGCGACTCGGTTGAAGGAGAGCGGCCACGTCTATCAGGGCCTCTACGAGGGCTGGTACTGCCCGCGCTGTGCGGACTTCAAGACCGAGAACGAGATCCTCGAGGGCAACCGCTGTCCGATCCACCTGATCGAGCTCGACCGCGAGCAGGAGGAGAACTGGTTCTTCCGCCTCTCGGCGTTCCAGGAACCGCTCGAGCAGTTGTACGCCGAGCGGCCCGACTGGGTGCTGCCGCGCAACCGCTACAACGAGGCGCTGTCGTTCATCCAGGGCGGCCTCAACGACCTCTCGCTGAGCCGCCACGGCCTGACCTGGGGCGTGCCGGTGCCGTGGGACCCCGAGCAGACGATCTACGTCTGGATCGACGCCCTGCTCAATTACTACTCGGCGCTGCGCTACGCGCGCCCAGGTGAGGACCTGACCGAGCGCTTCTGGCCGCCGACGGTCCACCTGATCGCCAAGGACATCCTCAAGTTCCACGCGGTCATCTGGCCGGCGCTGCTGATGGCGGCCGAGCTCGAGCAGCCGGACAAGCTGTTCATCCACGGCTACCTGCTGATGGACGACCACAAGATGTCGAAGTCGCTCGGCAACGTGCTCGACCCGTTCGAGGTGATGGACGTCTACGGCACCGACGCGCTGCGCTACTACCTGCTGCGCGAGGTCGGCTTCGGCCAGGACGGCTCGATCTCGCCCGAGGGCTTCGAGACGCGCTACGTCGCCGAGCTCGCCAACGAGTACGGCAACCTCGCCAGCCGCACGCTCGCGATGGTCGCCAAGTACCGCGACGGCGTCGTTCCGAACGCCGACCCGGCGCCGGAGATCGCAATGCAGTTCGACGGGCTCGCCGCCACGGTCCGTCAGCGGATCGACCGCGTCGAGGTCAGCGCGGCGCTCGAGGACGTCTGGGAGCGGGTGCGTGCGCTCAACCGCTACGTCACTGACAGCGAGCCGTGGACGCTGGCGAAGGACGAGGGGGCGGCGGTCGAGCTCGACGTCGTGCTCTACACGCTTGCTGAGGGGCTGCGCGTCGTTTCGGTGTTGCTCCACCCGTGGGTACCGGATTCGGCGGAGCGGCTGCTCGCGGCGCTCGGTCGTGAGGACCTCTCACTCGAGACGGCGGAGCTCGGCGCGATCGGCGGCGGTGCGACGCTCGGTGAGCTCGGCCAGCTCTTCCCGCGCGTCGAGCCCAAGGCCGAGGCGCCCGCGTGAGACGGCCGCTCAGGTGATCGACACCCACTGCCACCTCGACTCCTGCAAGCCGGCCGATGCCGAGCTCGTTGCCCACGCGCGGGCGCTTGGTGTGACGAAGCTCGCGACGGTCGGGATGGATCCGCAGACGAACCCGCGCGCGCTCGCCGCGGCCGCCGAGTTCGACGGGGTCTTGGCGATCGTCGGCCGGCACCCGAACGCCGCCACCGGCTGGCAGGACTCCGACATCGAGGAGATCGAGCTTGCCGCCGCCCAGCCGGGCGTCGTCGCGGTCGGCGAGACCGGCCTCGACTACTTCCGCGACCGTGCCCCGCGCGACGACCAGCGGCGCGCCTTCGTCGCCCAGCTCGAGCTGGCGCGCCGCGTCGAGCTGCCGATCGTGATCCACACGCGCGCCGCCGAGGACGACACTTTCGCCGTGCTCGCCGAGCACGCCGACGGCATCGCGGTGATCCTGCACTGCTTCTCGGCGCCGGATCGTGTGGCGGAGGCGGTCGAGTGCGGCTACTACTGCTCGTTCGCCGGCAACGTCACCTACAAGACGGCCGACCATCTCCAGCAGGCGGCGCGCGAGGTGCCCGACGAGCTGCTGTTGGTCGAGACTGACGCGCCGTACTTGACGCCGGTTCCGCTGCGCGGCGAGCCGAACGAGCCGGCGAACGTCACCCACACCGCGGAGTTCGTCGCCGGCCTGCGCGGTGTCGAGTACGCCGAGCTCGAGACGATCGTCGAACGCAACGCCGCACGGGTCTTCGGCTGGTGACGCTGCCGCGTCAGGCCAGCCTCAACCGCCTGCAGCGCTTCGACGTGCGGCCGAACCGTGAGCTCGGCCAGAATTTCCTCGTCGACGACAACATCCTGAGGTTGATTGGCGATGCCGCCGAGCTGGGACCGGAGGACGTCGCGCTCGAGGTTGGCGGTGGGCTTGGCGTGCTGTCCGAGCATCTCGCGCCACGGGTCGCCCACCTGCACGTCGTCGAGATCGATCGCCGGCTCGAGGCGCCGCTGCGCGATGCGCTCGATCCGCATGCCAACGCGACCCTGCATTTTGCCGATGCCGTCGAGCTCGACCTTGACGCGCTCGATCCCGCTCCGACCAAAGTCGTCGCCAACCTGCCCTATGGCGTCGCCGCGACCGTGCTGCTGCGCACTGTCACGGAGCTTCCCGACGCGCAACTTTGGGTCGCGATGGTCCAACGCGAGGTGGGGGAGCGGCTCGCCGCTGGGCCAGGCACGAAGGTCTACGGCGCCACCTCCGTGCTCGCTCAGCTCGCCTGTGACGTTCGCGTGCTGCGGCGCGTGCCGGCGACCGTCTTCCACCCGCGGCCCAACGTCGAGTCGGCGATCGTCGTGTTGCGCCGACGTGGCCCGTCCCCGGCGGAGCACGTCGTCGCGCTCGTCCACGCCGCGTTCGCCCATCGCCGCAAGGCGCTGCCGGGCTCGCTTGCGCTTGATCCGGGCGCACCGGACGGGCTGCGCGACGCGGCTCGCGCCGCGCTCAGCGAGCTCGGCCTGCCGCCCGATGCGCGCGCCGAGCGGCTGACTCCACCCGAGTTCGCGCGTCTCGCCGAACTGATCGGAGCCGAGTTGCTGGAGCCGCTCAAGGCGAGGCGGGGGTGAAGCGATGAATGTCCGGCAACCGGTCGTCGAGCGGGCGCATGCCAAGGTCAACCTCGTCCTGCGTGTCGGGCCGCCGCGCGCTGATGGCCTGCACCCGCTGTGCTCGCTGTTCGCGGCGCTGGAGCTCGCAGACGAGATCACCGTCGGTCTCGGTGCGGCGTCGAGCGACGAGGTCCTCTGCCCTGGCGTCGAGGGCGACAACCTCGCCGCGCGTGCGGTGGCCGCCCTTCGCGCCGCCGTGCCCGACGTCCCACTGCCGCCGTTGCGGATCGAGATCCGCAAGCGGATACCGGTCGCGGGGGGGCTTGCCGGCGGCAGCGCCGACGCCGCCGCCGTCCTGCGCGCCGCCAACGAGCTGGCCGGGTCGCCGCTGACTGCAGACGAGCTGCGCGAAATCGCCGCCGGGCTCGGTTCGGACGTCCCGAGCCAGGTCGACCCGGCGCACGCAATCGTGTCGGGCGTCGGCGAGCAGGTGGAACGGGTAGACCTACCGCCGATGACGCTCGTGCTCGTTCCCCAGGACGAGGGGCTTTCGACGGCCGCGGTCTACGGCGAGCTCGACCGCTTGCGCAACGACGCGGCGGAATCGCCGTCGCTCGCCGTCGGTCCGGCGGATGCTGGGCCAGCTGATCGACTTGCGAGCGACCCACTGCGGCGGCTGGCGGCCGGATCGCTCGAGCAGGTGGCCGGTGGCCTTGCCAACGACCTCCAGCCGGCCGCCCTCTCTTTGCGCCCTGAGCTGGACGACTCGATCGCCGCCCTGTGCGACGCGGGCGCGCTCGCGGCCCAGGTCTCCGGTTCCGGGCCAACGACCTTCGGTCTGTTCGCCGACCGTGTCGCCGCGGAGCGCGCGGCGGCGACGATCGATGGCCAGCGTGCCGCGGTTGCCCAGGCGGCAGGAACACCACCGCCTGCGCTGGCGATCGTCACGGGGCTGCTCGCGTGAACCTCATCCGCCAGCACCGCGGCTTGGCCATGCTTGCGGTTGTCGCGCTAGTGGTGGCGATCCTCTACTCGACCGGCGCGATGCCGGACTTCCCCGACGTCGAGCAGCTGATCGAGGACATCGCGCAGGCGCTCGGCGCGTGGACCTACCTGTTGGTTGGCGTGCTTGCCTTCCTCGAGACTGGCGCGTTCGTCGGTCTTGTCGCGCCTGGTGAGAGCGTCGTGATCGTTGGTGGCGTGATCGCTGGTCAGGGCGAGATCAGCCTGATCGTGTTGATCGGGATCGTCTGGGCGGCGGCGATCCTCGGTGACACGACGAGCTTCTTCATCGGACGTCGCCTCGGCCGTGGCTTCATCCTGCGCCACGGCCCGAAGGTCAAGATCGACGAGGCGCGGCTCGAGCAGGTCGAGTCGTACTTCAGCCGCCACGGCGGCAAGACGATCCTGATCGGTCGCTTCATCGGCCTGGTGCGGGCGCTGGCGCCGTTCGTTGCCGGCTCGTCGGGACTCCCATACCGCCGCTTCGTTCCGTTCAGCATCATCGGCTGCGGCCTCTGGGCGACGCTCTTCTGCGTCCTCGGCTACGTGTTCTGGGAGTCGTTCGACCAGGTCGCCAACGTCGCCGGTAAGGCAACCTTCGGCTTCGGGGTCACCGTCGCCGTGATCGTCGGCGGCGTGCTCGCCTACCGCCAGCTGCGCCAGCCCGAGCAGCGGCGGCGGGCGGTCGAGTGGATGGAGCGCAAGCCGCTGTTCCGCCCGCTGCTGGCGATCGGCCGGCCGATCAGGCGCCGTGTACTGTCGCCGGCGTGGGCCGTCGTCGGACCCCAGATCCGCTTCCTTTTCGCGCGCATAACTCCCGGTGGCCTCGGCCTCGAGCTGACCACCACGCTCGCCGTCACTGGTGTCGGCCTCTACGTCTTCACCGTCTACGCGGTCACGCTCTCCGCCGATCCGGCGACGACCCCCGCTGACCGCGAGCTGCTCGACCTCGCCGACCGGCTGAACATCCACGCGACGCTGACCGACATCGCGAAGATTGTCACCGACTTCGGGTCGTTCCCGACGGTCTTGACGCTGATCGTCGTGACCTGCGCCCTGCTTGCCGCACGCCGGCACTGGTACGAGGTGGCGGCGCTGGCGTTCGGTTTCCTCGTGCTCTACATCTCGGTCCAGCTGGCGAAGAACGGGATCGATCGTCCGCGGCCGAGCGAGGCGCTCGTCGACGCCGAGGGGTCGAGCTACCCGAGCGGCCACGCCGCCTATTCGACCGCCTGGGTTGCGGTCGCCGTCGTGATTGCGCGGGTCATACCCGGCGTCGCCAGTCGCGCCGCGCTAGTTGGCGGCGCGCTCGTGCTTGCCGCGGCGATCGGCCTGTCGCGGATCTACCTGCGCGTCCACTACTGGTCCGACGTCGCTGGCGGCTGGGGCCTCGGGGCCGGGGTCTTCGGGCTCTGCGCGGCGGTCGCGCTCATCGTCGCCTTCCTGCGCCACAATGAAAATGAAGCTCGGCCGGACAGCGTCGAGCAGTCCGCCGAGTCACTGCGATGAACTTCGACCTGACCACCACCGAGCTGACGATCGCGATCGCCGCTGGCATCGTCGGCGCCGGCTATCTCGCGTTCATCGTCGCGCCCGCCGTCGGCGCCTACGGCCGGCTCTGGGAGCGCATCGCCGCTGGCTTCCTCACGCTCTACATCCTCGCCACGCTGCTCGGCATCGGCGGCGCCATCGGCCTCGCCATCGTCTGGTCCTACGACCGATACGCCTAGCGACGCGATAGCCGTCGCATTCCGGCGTCCTCGGTCGCTCGCGGGCTGACGCCCGCCACGCTCCCTGCGTCCTTGGACTGCTCGGCTCTCGCGCCGCTAGGTCTTGATGCCAGTATTCACCTGTGAACGCGGCGGGTAAGCAGACGCGCAGCTCCTTCCTAGAGGGGCTCGACGAGGTCTCGGCGGCGGTCGAGGCCGGCGCTGGGCTACCGGCGGTTGCCCGTGCGGCGTCGCGAGCGCTGGGGGCGAGCGTGGTCGTGCTCGACACCGCGAGCAGCGTGCTCGCGGTCGCCTGTCAGTCGTCGGAGGACGAGCGCGCCGTTATCGCTGGCGAGCAGGGCAGCGGCGCCGTCGATCTGCGCGTCGCCGACCAGCCGGTCGGCCAGCTGCGCCTGCGCGCCTGGGACGACGAGCCAGAGCCGGCACTGTTGCGGATGGTGACCACGCTGATCGGCCTCGAGGTTGATCGCGCCCGCGCGCCCGGACGCGCGACGGAGGCCGCCGTCGGCGACTTCCTCTCCGACTTGCTCGATCGCACGCTGACCGATCGCGAGAACATCGTCGCCCGCGCCGCCGAGCTCGGCTGCGACTTGCGTGAGGGCGCTTCGGTGATCGTCGTGCGGGCGCGGCCGCAGCAGCCCGAGGAGGGCGACTGGCGCGCCCGGGTGCTGACGCTCGCCGAGCGCGGCGCGCGCGCTGTCGAGCGGACGTCGCTGGCGGCTGCTGTCGCCTACGGCCCGCCGGCGCCGCCGGTCCACGGGGAGAACCGCACGCCGCGCGCCGAGCGCGAGCTGGTGGTCCTCGTGCCCGGCAAGGGCGGCGATCCCGGCACCCGTGTCGCGCACGCCGTGCAGGCGGAGCTCGAGGCCGGCCTGACTGGCTACCTCCTGACCGTCGCGATCAGCCGCCCGACGGCCGACCCGGTCGACCTCCAGCGCGCCGGGGCCGAGGCGCTGCTCGCCGCGAACGTCGCCGGCGCGCGCGGCGAGCCGTTCCTGTCGTTCGAGGAGACCGGCTCCTACCGCCTGCTGCTGCCGGCGATGAGCGAGGATCCCACTGAGCTCGAGCGGTTCCAGGAGGAGACCGTCGCCCCACTGGTCGAGTACGACAACCAGTACGAGACCGAGCTCGTCCGCACACTCGAGACCTTCCTCGACGCCGACGGCAGCGTCGCCAAGACCGCAGAGCGTCTCTTCACCCACCGCCACACGATCCGCTACCGCCTCGACCGCGTCCGCGAGCTCACCCAGCTCGACGTCGGCTCCACCGACGGCCGCGAGCGCCTCTCCCTCGGCCTTAAGGCGATGCGCGTCCTCGGCATCGCCCCTCCCGGCGGCCCCGCCCAAGAGCTCCGCGTCCGGGACTGAACCTCGCGGGCATTCGGCATGCCGGCACTGGTACCGTCGGACCCACTCCTTGGGGAGTGGGGTAATCGGCAGCCCGGCAGGTTTTGGTCCTGCAAGTTCAGGTTCGAGTCCTGGCTCCCCAGTCCGTCGGCGGATTGTGCTCGATCCCGAGGGCAACAAGGTCGAGGCCGTCTGCCACCAACCGGCCTGACTTTCGTAGCCGGAAGCACGAAGCCCGCGCGATGCGCGGGCTTCGCTCGTAGTTCAGCGCCGGTCGAAGCCGGCTCCGGTCCGCCTAACGATGCTGATGGTAGCGCGCCCCCGGCAGGATTCGAACCTGCGACCTCCGGTTAGGCAGACCGGTGCTCTCTCCACTGAGCTACGGGGGCGACGCGTGTTCAGTCCACGCGACACCGGAGGCTGAGTGAGCATTGCTGAGCGATTGCAACAGCGGACATCAGTTCTGTGACAGGCGTGTGGCTGCTTCGCCTCAGGACATGAGCCGTTGGGACGTGGCGCCCCCGGTCTGACCGGTTGGGCGAGACGGCGGTACGCTGCGCGGGGTATGGCTGAGCAGCTCACCGTTCTCGTCATGGCCGCGGGAAAGGGCACGCGCATGCGGTCGGCTCTACCCAAGGTCCTGCATCCAATCTGCGGTCGACCGATGGTCGAGTGGGTGATCGGCGCGGCGTGGGCGGCGGGCGCCGCCGAGGTGGTCTGCGTCACGCGTCCGGGGGACGGTGTGGCCGAGGGACTGCCGGAGGACGTCAAGATCGCCGAGCAGGCCACGGGCGAGGGAACCGGTGCTGCCGTTTTGGCAGCGAGGGACGCGGTTGCTCCCGGCTCCCAGGTGATGATCCTCTCCGGCGATCAGCCGCTGATCTCCGAGCAACTGCTGACCGAGCTCGTCTCCGCTCACGCGGCCGCTGGAGCCGCGGCCACGCTGCTCACCACCGAGGGCCTTGACCCCACCTACTACGGGCGGATCGTGCGGGACTCCGACGGAAACGTCGAGCGGATCGTCGAGACCAAGGACCCGAGCGGCGTGCCGCCCGACGAGCTGGCGATTCGCGAGGTCAACCTCGGCACCTACCTCTTCGACGCGACCGCCCTCTACAGCGCGCTCGACGCGGTCGGCCTCGAGGGCGGCGAGACCTACCTGACCGGCGTCTTCCCGCTGCTCCGCGGCCAAGGCCAAACCGTTGCCGCGCACGTCACAGCCGACACCACGAGCGCCGTCGGCGTTAACAGCCGGCTCGACTTGATGGACGCTGAGTGGCTGGCGCAGCGCCGCATCCTCGAGCGCCATGCGCTCGCCGGCGTCAGCTTTCTCGCGCCCGAGTCGACGCGTGTCGAGGCTGGCGTTGAGATCGGCGGCGACACCGTGATCGGCCCTGGCGTCACGCTGCGCGGCGACACCCGCATTGGCGCCGGCTGCGAGATTGGCCCGCAGACGACGATCACCGACTCCTCACTCGCCGATGACGTCACGTGCATTCACTCCTTCGTGACCGGCGCCCGGATCGAGCCGGGCGGGTCGGTCGGTCCGTTCGCCTACCTGCGCCCGGGGACGCACATTGGCGAGGGGGCGAAGGTCGGCACCTTCGTCGAGGTCAAGAACTCGGAGATCGGCGCGGGTGCCAAAGTGCCGCATCTGTCATATCTCGGCGACGCTGACGTTGGCGACGGCGCCAACGTCGCGGCCGGCAACATCACCGCCAACTACGACGGCTTCCGCAAGCACCGCACGAAGATCGGCGCGGGCGCTAGGACCGGCGTCAACAGCTCGTTCGTCGCACCCGTGACCGTCGGCGACGGCGCGTATATTGGGGCCGGGTCGGTGATCTCCGAGGACGTTCCGCCCGGTGCCCTCGGGATCTCACGGCCGGAACAGAAGAACGTCGACGGCTACACGGAGCGGATCGAGAAAGAGCGGGGATGAGCGCGATCGCCACCGACACGGAGCTGACCGCTGGGACTTTCATCCCGGCCAGCTATGACAAGCGGCTGATGGTCGCTGCCGGTCGTGCCACGCAGGCGCTCGGCGCGAAGATCGCCAACAACCTTGACGTCGATCTCGCCGACGCCGGTCTCAAGACCTTCTCCGACGGCGAGGTCTACTGCCGCTACGCCGACTCCATCCGCGGCGCAGATCTCTTCATCGTCGCTTCGATCGCCGGCAGCGAGGACGAGCAGATGACCGTCAACGACTCCCTGATGGAGCTGATGGTGATGGTCCACGCCGCGAAGCACGCGTCTGCTCACCGGATCATCGCCGTGACCCCTTGGTACGGCTACTCGCGCCAGGACAAGAAGTCGGCTCCGCGCGAGCCGATCTCGGCGCGGCTGGTCGCCGAGATACTCGAGACCGCCGGCATCGACAGGCTGGTGACGATGGACCTGCACGCCGGCCAGATGCAGGGCTTCTTCTCGAAGCCGGTCGACCACATGACCGCGATGCCGATCCTGACCCAGTTCGTGGCGGACCAGCTCGCCGGCGAAGACCTCGTGATCATTGCCCCCGACGCCGGCCGCGTGAAGCTGGTGCGCAAGTTCGCGCAGAAGGTCGGCGCCCCCTACGCGCTGCTCGAGAAGGAGCGCCCGACCCACCAGGTCGCCGAGATCGGCTACGTGATCGGCGACGTCAAGGGCAAGGTCGCGGTGATCGTCGACGACATCATCGACACCGGCGGCACGCTCAGCGCCGCCGCCCAGACGGTGCTCGACGAGGGCGCCTCGAAGGTCTACGCCGTCGCCACCCATGGCGTCTTCTCCGGCAATGCCTTCGCGACGCTCGAGGCCTCGCCGCTCTCGGGCATCGTCGTCACCGACACGATCCCACTGCGCGACGGTGCGCCGGAGCGGATCCAGGTGCTGACTAGCGCCGACATCCTCACCGACTCGATCCGCCGCATCTTCCTCGACGATTCGGTCTCCGAGATCTTCGAGGGCGAGAACCAGCTGTTTTAACTCTGGATTTCGTCCGCGGGCCGAATTAGGCTGGCGCGCATGTACGAGTTCCTACTGACGATCCACGTGCTGGCGGCCATCATCTGGCTCGGCGGCGGAATCGCGATGCACATCCTCGGCCGGAGGGTCCTCAAACGCGGCGACAACGAGGAGATCTACGAGTTCTCGAAGGAGATCAACATCATCGGGCTGCGGCTCTATGCGCCGGTATCTCTCGTCCTGCTGGTCGCCGGCATCCTGCTTGTCAACGAGGCCGGCTACGAGTTCTCGCAGACCTGGATCACGTTTGGCTTCCTCGGTTGGATTTTCAGCTTCCTCGTCGGGATCGGCTACTACGGACCGCAGGACAAGAAGCTGCAGGCGCTGGTCGCCGCCGATGGTCCGACGGCTCCCGGCGTTACCGCCAATGTCCGCCAGGCGCTGCTCGTCAACTCGATCGAGATTCTGATTCTCGTGCTCGTCGTCATCGATATGACGACCAAGCCAGGCCTCTAGCCTCGAAGTAGTCCCACTCGGCGCGGCCGAGCTCGGTCGCCGGCTCGTCGCCGAACCACCACTCGCGACCGATCCGGTACCAGTTGCGCGTCGCGCCGAGCTGGCCGAGGACGGCGAGCATGCCGAGCTCCATCCGGCGGCCCATCAGCTCGTTTGCGGGCACGTTCTCGCGCCGCATCAGGTCGTAGTACTCAGAGCGCGGGTCTGACGCGGCGCTGATCGCCCGCATCACGCGCCGCGAGTCGATCGTCAGTTCGCGGTCCTCCATGTACCAGCCGCCGATTGCCTCGACATGCCCCATCAGCCGCTCCGCGTCGACCTTGCTCGGGTCCTTGAGGAAGCCGAGCTCGTGCAGCGCGACGCGTAGCCGCTCGGGGTCGCGCTCCGCTGCGGCGTCGATTGCCGCGACCTCCAGCGCCACCTGCTCGCGGTCGAGCTGCTTGGTCATCCCGAAGTCGAGGAACGCGACGCGGCCGTCGTCCATCAGCAGGTAGTTGCCGGGGTGGACGTCGGCGTTGAAGTGCAGCAGGTGGAAGATCGAGCCGAAGCAGAAGCGGAAGACGATCTCGCCGAAGCGGTCGCGCTCGGCCTGGGGCAGCGCCTTGACGTCGTCGAAGCCGACACCGTCGACCCACTCGGTCACCAGCACCCGCCCACGCGACAGGCGCGTGATCACGTCGGGGACGTAGATGAACGGGTGGCCGCGATAGCCACGTGAGAAGGCGCGCTGGTTCTGTGCCTCGTACTCGTAGTCGAGCTCCTCGAGCACGCGCTCCTTGAGCTCGGCGGCCGCGGCCTTGGCGTCGAGGCCGGGCGCGATCGCCTTCGCCAGCCGCATGATCATCCCGGCGTTCTGCATGTCCGCGCGCAGCGCCTCGGCGACGCCCGGGTACTGGATCTTGACCGCGACGCGGCGCCCGTCGGGCAGCGTCGCGCGGTGGACCTGGCCGATCGACGCTGCCGCAGCCGCCTCGTGCTCGAACTCCCCGAACAGCTCCTCGACCGGCTCGTCCCACTCCTCGTCGAGCACCTTACGGACCTGATCCCAGGGCATCGGCGGCGCCTCGGAGCGCAGGTTCGCGAGCTTGTCCTGGTACAGCTCGCGGTACTCGTCGGGCAGGAAGTCGGTGTCGACGAACGAGGCGAGCTGGCCGATCTTCATCGCGGCGCCCTTCATCGTCCCGAGCGTGTCGACCATCCGCTCGGCTGCCTCTTGGTGGCGCTTGTCAAGCTGCGCTGCAGCCTCCTCCTTCGAACGCGCCAGATTGGCCGCGCGCGTGCCCGCCCAGCGTGCTCCCTGACTGCCGATCACCGTGCCAACCTGCGCCGTCCGGCGCACCCTGCCCTTCGGTATCGAGCCGTCGTCCTTGGCCATCGCGCTCACCCTAGAGGCCCAGTGGTCTAGACTGGCCGGCCGTTATGGCTTCCGATCGCCCAACTCTCTCAGTAGACGTCCGCGAGGAGCGCGGTTCTCGCGCGACCCGCCGCCTGCGCCGCTCCGGCTTCGTGCCGGGCGTGCTCTATGGCGCCACCCACGATGAGACCGTCTCGTTCAAGGTCGGCGACCGCGAGCTGCGCCGCATCCTGGTCGACGGGTCCGCGCTGATCGACGTCGAGATCGGCGGCGAGAAGTCGGTGCCGGCGATCCTCAAGGACCGTCAGCTGCACCCGGTGCGCGACGAGGTCATGCACATCGACTTCCTCGAGGTCAACCTGTCGGAGAAGATCCACGCCAGCGTCGCGCTCGAGGTCGAGGGCGGCGACGAGTCGCCGGGCGTCAAGGAGGGCGGTGTGCTCGACCACGCGACGCGCGAGGTCGAGATCGAGGCGCTGCCGACCGACATCCCGGAGCGGATCATCGTCGACGTGTCGGCGCTGGAGATCGGCGCCACGATCACGCTCGCCGAGGTCACTGCGCCAGACGGTGTTGAGTTCGTCCACGAGAACCTCGAGGAGATCACCGTCGCCAGCGTCGTGCTGCCGACCAAGGTCGAGGAGCCCGAGATCGAGGCCGAGACCGAGGTCGTCGGCGAGGATGGCGAGCCCGTCGAGGGCGAGAGCGAGGGCGGCGACTCCGACTCCGGCGATTCTGGCGGAGGCGAGTAGCACCTAGCGATGGGGCTGTTCCGCCGTCGGGAGGAGGGCGACGGGGGCAGGGTCGACTGGCTCGTCGTCGGCCTGGGCAATCCAGGCCGCAAGTACGCGGCCACGCGCCACAACGTTGGCTTTGAGGTCGTCGCGCTGGCCGCCCAGCGCTGGGACCTGCCGAAGGCGAAGCCGAAGTTCGCCGGTCTCTATACCGAGGGCCGCACCGCACCTGGTGGCCCGCGTGTCGGCGTGCTGTTGCCGCAGACCTTCATGAACGAGTCGGGCAATTCGGTTGGCCCGGCGCGCGGCTCACTGCACCTGCCGCTCGGCCGGATCGTCGCGGTCCACGACGAGATCGACCTGCCGTTCGCCCGCATTGAGAGCCGTCTCGGCGGCGGCCTCGCTGGGCACAACGGCCTCAAGTCGCTTGAGCGCGGCCTCGGCGGCCGCGACTTCCGCCGCCTCCGCGTCGGCGTCGGCCGTCCGGACACCACCGATCCGGCGATCGTCGTGCCCTACGTCCTCGGCCGCTTCGACGAGCCGAAGGACGACGTTCAGCGCCTGGTCGAGGATGCCGTCGACGAGCTCGAGCGGCTCGTGACGACCGCGCCTGTCGACGCCTAGAATCGGAACGAGGCTGCGCGGCTGTGTCCGGGCGGCCGTTTCGCATGCCATGTCGCTACGACCGTTGCTCACATATGCCCAGGAGGACGAGGCCGTCGCGGCGCTGTCCGACGCTGCTCGCGAAGCACCGCAGCGGGCGTTCGTCTCGCAGAGCATGCGTCCCTATCTGCTCGCGGCGCTGCTCGACTCGGAGCCCGATCGCCCGGCGCTCGTTGTCGCTGGCGACGACCGGGCGGCACGTGACCTAGCGGCCGACCTCAAGCAGTTCCTCGCGCCGCGGCCGGTGCGCCTCTACCCGTCACGCGGCGTTCGCTATGAGTCGCACCTCGCGCCGACGCCGCACCTCGTCGGGCTGCGCATCGCTGCGCTCGACGAGCTGACCGACGAGGATCAGCGCGATGCTGAGCGTGGTGCCGCCGTGGTGGTCGCCGGTGCCGTCGCGCTCGCCGAGAAGGTTCCCGATCCCGAGCTGCGCCCCCACGGCTTTACGATCGAGAAGGGCGGCCTGCTTGATCTCGACGAGACGGCCGCGCAGCTGGTCGCCTGCGGCTACGAGCGCGTCGAGCAGGTCGAGGAGCGTGGCCAGTTCGCGCTGCGCGGCGACATCGTCGACATCTACCCCGCTACCGAGGAGCGCGCGGTGCGCTGCGAGCTGTTCGACATCGAGGTCGAGCGGCTGACCTTCTTCTCGACGTTCACCCAGCGCTCGCTGGAGGAGGTCGAGCGGGTCGAGATCGCGCCGGCCGCCGAGTTGGCGCCTGAGCATCGTGAGCTGGCCGAGATCGCCGCGGCCGATGCAGCATCCGCCGACGCCGACGACCGCCCCGATATCGCCGAGCTGCTGCCGGTCGACCGCTTCGGCGAGGTGCTCGACCTGTTGCCCGCCGACGCGCTCGTCGCGATCGCCGCCGAGGAGGAGCTGCCGCCGGCATTGCGCGACCACTGGGACGACGTCACCACGAGCTTCCACGACACCGACGCCGGCCATCTCTACGTCGACCCGGAGCGCCTCCAGGCGTCGCTCGACGCGCGCGCATCGCTGCGCCTGTCGAGCATCTCCGGCGACCAGCCGCACAGCTTCCGCGCCCAGGCGGCCGAGACGGCGGCGCGCTCGCTCGAGGCAGCGGAGCCGGAGTTGGAGAAGCTCGTTCGCTCCGGCTACCGGACCTTCGTCGCCTGGGCCCGTCAGGGCGAGGCCGAGCGTGCCGCCTACAACCTCACCCGTCTGCGCGCCGCGTTCCTGGGCGGCGGACCGCGGGCGCGTCCCGGCAGCGCCGCCGCTGACGACGTCCCCGAGACCCGCTGGACGCCCGGCGCGGACGCCGAAGCGCCCCACGAGCCCGGCCTGTCCTTCGCCAATGCCTCGCTGCGCGAGGGCTTCGTCTCGCCGCCGTTGAAGCTCGCGATCGTCCCCGACCACCGCCTGTTGCGCCGCCGCCGCGCCCAGCCGGCCGGTCCGCGCACCGGGTCGGGGGCGCTGACGAGCTTCACCGACCTGCGCGCCGGCACGCCGGTCGTCCACGAGGACCACGGCATCGCGCTGTTCACCGGCTTCGAGACCAAGACGGTCGGCGGCGTCACGCGCGACTACTTGCAGCTCGAGTACAAGGGCGGCGACCGCGTCTTCGTCCCGAGCGACCAGCTGCACAAGATCAGCCGCTACGTCGGCGCAGACGCCGGCGATCCGCCGCTGAGCAAGCTCGGCGGCAGCGCCTGGGAGAAGATGAAGCTGCGCGCGCGGCGCGCAGCGGAGGCGCTCGCAGGCGAGCTGATCAACCTCTACGCGGAGCGCAAGCGCCGCGCCGGCTACGCCTTCCCGCCGGACTCCGAGTGGCAGGTCGAGTTCGAGACCGCGTTCCCGTTCCGCGAGACGCCGGACCAGCTCGACGCGATCGAGGCGGTCCGCGCCGACATGGAGGAGGCGCGCCCGATGGACCGCCTGATCTGCGGCGACGTCGGCTACGGCAAGACGGAGGTCGCGCTGCGCGCCGCCTTCAAGTGCGCGGCCGACTCGAAGCAGGTGATGTTCCTCGTGCCGACGACCGTGCTCGCCCAGCAGCACCACGGCACCTTCACCGAGCGGCTGCGCGACTACCCATTCCGGATCGAGCAGGTGTCGCGCTTCCGCTCCGAGAAGGAGGTCCGCGCGGTGCTCAAGGACTTCGAGGAGGGCAAGGTCGACATCCTGATCGGCACCCACCGCATGCTCTCGCGCGACGTGCGGCCGAAGGACCTCGGCCTGCTGATCCTCGACGAGGAGCAGCGCTTTGGCGTCAAGCAGAAGGAGCTGATGCGTCAGCTGCGGCTGCGCGTCGACGTGATCTCGCTGTCGGCGACGCCGATCCCGCGCACGCTCCAGATGTCGCTCGCCGGCCTGCGCGACATCTCGGTGATCGAGACGCCGCCGGAGGGCCGCCGCCCGGTCAAGACCTACGTCGGCGAGTACGACGAGGACCTCGTCCAGAAGGCGATCGAGCGCGAGCTCGAGCGCAAGGGCCAGGCGTTCTTCCTGCACAACCGCGTCGACTCGATCGAGGAGACCGCGGAGCGGGTGCGGGCGATGTGCCCGAAGGCGCGCGTGCTGGTTGCCCACGGCCAGATGGAGGAGGGAGCGCTGGAGAAGATCATGCTCGCCTTCCTGCGCGGTGAGGCGGACGTCCTCGTCTGCACGACGATTGTCGAGTCGGGTCTCGACATCTCGAACGCCAACACACTGATCGTGGAGCGCGCCGACGAGCTCGGCCTGGCCCAGCTCTACCAAATCCGTGGCCGCGTCGGACGCTCCAAGGAGCGCGCCTACGCCTACCTGCTCTACCCCTCGGCAGCGGCCCTGACCAGCGATGCCGGCGACCGCCTTGCGACGCTGTCCGACTACACCGAGCTCGGCTCGGGCTTCAAGATCGCGATGCGCGACCTCGAGATCCGTGGCGCCGGCAACCTGCTCGGAGACGACCAGTCCGGTCACGTCGCGGCGGTCGGTTTCGAGCTCTACGTCGGGATGCTGGACGAGGCCGTGGCCGCGCTGGCAGGCGACTCGGCCGAGGAGGCGCCCGAGCCGGTCCGCGTCGACCTGCCCGTCGACGCCTTCGTCCCGGGCGACTATGTGCCCTACGAGGCGGCGAAGATCGAGATCCACCGTCGCGTCGCCGGCGCCAAGGAGATCGCCGACCTGATCATGCTGCGCGAGGAGCTCGAGGACCGCTTCGGCCCGGTGCCGGAGCCGCTCGACAACCTGATCAAGCTTCAGGACGCGCGCATCAAGCTCGGCCGCGCCGGCGTTCGTACCGTCGATTTCGCGGGTGGCCGGCTTGCGGTCTCACCGGTCGAGCTCGACTCGTCGCAGGTCTCGGTGCTGCGCGAGCGCGTGCCCGAGGCGATCTACGAGTCCGGTCGCAGCACAGTCCGCGTGCGGGTGCCAGACGAGGCCGCGGAGCGCTTCGCGGCGGTCGTTCGCGCCGCCGAGGCGGTGCTTGAGGCGGCCAGCGAGCCGGCGCGCGCGTGATACCTGCAACAGAGTCCTGTTTGCTCCGCTAGAGTCCGCCGCTGCTTTAGGCGCCGTTGAGGAGCGGCGCGTACCTATCGAGGGATGAACTTAGCCTCCATGAACCTTCTTCGTACTTTCGCGGGCATCTCGCTCGCCGGCATCTGCGCTGTCGCGGCCACCGGCTGCGGGGGCGACGACGTTCCCTCCGACGCCGTGGCGAAGGTCGGCAACGTCGTAATCACCAAGCAGGCTTTCGACCACTGGTATGCGAGCGCCGCCAAGAGCCAGGCGCAGCAGGGTGGCCCGGCCGTTCCTCCGGACCCGCCCAACTACACCAAGTGCGTCGACGCGCTCAAGCAGGCGCAGCCGAAGGGCTCCGCTGCTCCCAAGGACAGCGACCTCAAGAAGCAGTGCAAGCAGAGCTACGACCAGCTCAAGCAGCAGGTGATGCAGTTCCTGATCCAGTCGCAGTGGGTCCAGCAGGAGGCTGAGGACCAGGACGTCAAGGTCAGCTCCAAGGAGGTCCAGACGCTCTTCGCGGACCAGAAGAAGCAGGCCTTCCCGAAGGAGAAGGACTACGAGAAGTTCCTCAAGACCTCCGGCGCCACTGAGCAGGACATCCTCTTCCGGATCAAGCTCGATGCGCTCCAGAACAAGCTGACCGCCAAGATCCAGAAGGATCAGGGGAAGGTCACCGACGAGGACATCGAGGAGTACTACGACAAGAACAAGGAGCGCTTCGCCCAGCCTGAGAGGCGCGACCTGAACGTCGTCCTCACCAAGACCGAGGCGAAGGCCGAGCAGGCCAAGAAGGCGCTCGACGATGGCGATAGCTTCGCCAGCGTTTCGAAGCAGTACTCCATCGACCAGGCGTCGAAGGCCAACGGCGGCAAGCTGCCGGCCGTCGCGAAGGGCCAGCAGGAGAAGGCGCTCGACGAGGCCGTCTTCGCGGCCAAGGAGGGCGAGGTCGAGGGTCCGGTCAAGACCCAGTTCGGCTGGTATGTCTTCGAGGTCACCAAGACGACGCCGGCGACTCAGCAGGAGCTGAAGGAGGCCAAGGAGACGATCCGCGGCCTGCTGAAGTCCGAGCGCGAGCAGAAGTCGCTGCAGACGTTCATCGAGGACTTCCGCGAGGACTTCAAGGGCGAGACAAAGTGCCGCGAGGGCTTCGTCGTGGCGGAGTGCAGTAACGCTCCCGAGGAGAAGACCGACACCAACACGGCGCCGGGCGCTCCGCAGGGCGCACCCCAGGGTGCTCCGCAGCAGGCACCGCCTCCGCAGGGCGCTCCGCAGCAGGCTCCGCCGCCGCAGCAGGCTCCGCAGCCCGCTCCGTAGCTAGATGACGGAGCGGCGCGCCGCCGATCTCGTCGAGGCGCTTCAGCGTCTCGACGAGATCACATGGCGCCTGCGCCGCGACTGCCCCTGGGATCGCGAGCAGGACGAGCGCTCGATCGTCCCGCACACGATCGAGGAGGCCTACGAGCTCGCCGACGCCGCTCATTCCGGCGACGACGCCAAGATGCTCGACGAGCTCGGCGACGTCCTCTTCCAGGTGATGTTCCTGTCGATGTTGCTCGAGGAGCGCGACGCGGGATCGCTCGCTCAAGTCGCCGACCACTGCCGCGAGAAGCTGATCCGCCGCCATCCCCACGTCTTCGGCGAGGCGGCCGCCGAGACCGCCGGCGAGGTACTCGAGAGCTGGGCCAAGGTCAAGCGCGAGCAGGAGCGTGGTGGCGACATCTTCGGCGACCTGCCGGAGAACCTGCCCGCCACCCTCTACGCCAAGAAGGTCTTGCGCCGCGCCCAGTCCGCCGGTCTCATTGAGCGCGTGGGTCCGGGAGAGGGCGGCGGCCCGGCACCGGGCGACGACGTCTTCGACGCGATCGGCCGCCAGCTCTTCAGGGCGGTGGAGGCCGCCGGCGCCGCCGGGGTCGACCCCGAGTCGGCACTGCGCGAGCACGCCCGGAGGTTCAAGCTCGAAGTCGAGCGGCGGGCGGAACGCTCAGACGGTTGAGCACCGTCACATTCGTGTCCAAGCAGTGCGTTTTAGTGCGTGAGCCGTAATGCTGACCAAGCAGATATGCTCTGTCTGGATGGTCCCGTGCCGGTAGCGTGAGGTAGGTGCAGCAAATGGCTTGGACAGACGAGCGTTTGGACGATCTGGCGGACCGGATGGACGCCGGCTTCGCACGCAACGACCGCGAGATCCAGTCGCTGCGCACGGAGATCGGCGCCCTCAGGACTGAGCTCAAAGGCGACAACTACGGCCTACGAAGCGAACTCAAGGGCAACATCGATGGTCTGCGAACTGAGCTCAAGGGCGACATCGGCGCCCTGCGGAACGAGCTCAAGGCGGACATCCGCGACCTCCGGATTGAGCTCAAGGGCGATATCGAGGGCCTCCGAACTGAGCTCAAGGGCGATATCGCGGGCCTCCGAACTGAGCTCAAGGGCGATATCGCGGGCCTGCATGCGCTGATCGTTCGTTTCGGTGTCGCCATCCTGATCTGCCTGGTGACCGTGATCGCGGCCTTGATCGGCGTGATCCCGGGCGGATCGGTAGGAGCCTGACCCCTCGCCGGTCGTGCGGGCAGGGCGCCGCCGGCGGCAGGTGGCCCATAGGATCAGCCGCCTCCGCAGACCCCCCAAGGAGGTAGTTCGAGTCAGTGAGCGAGATCACGAAGGTCCACGCGCGTCAGATCCTGGATAGCCGCGGCAATCCGACCGTCGAGGTCGAGGTGACGCTCGGTTCTGGGGCGTTTGGCCGTGCCGCCGTGCCGTCGGGCGCGTCGACGGGTGAGTTCGAGGCCGTCGAGCTGCGCGATGGTGGCGATGCCTACCTTGGCAAGGGCGTGAGTACCGCTGTCGCGAACGCCAACGGTGACCTCGCTCAGGCCGTACTCGGCCTTGACGCCAACGACCAGCAGGCAGTCGACCGGGCGATGATCGCCGCCGACGGGACGCCGAACAAGGCACGCTTTGGCGCTAACGCGATCCTGGGTATCTCGCTCGCCGTGGCCCAGGCAGCCGCTGCAGAGGCCGGACAGCCGCTCTGGCGCCATCTCGGCGGCGCTGAGGCCAACAAGCTGCCGGTGCCGATGATGAACGTCCTCAACGGCGGCGCGCACGCCGACAACAAGGTCGACTTCCAGGAGTTCATGATCATCCCCTGTGGCGCGCCGACCTTCTCGGATGCGCTACGCACCGGCGCCGAGGTTTTCCACTCGCTGAAGCAGGCGCTTCACGAGCGTGGGCTCGGTACAGCCGGTGGCGATGAGGGCGGTTTCGCGCCCGATCTCGACTCCAACGAGGCCGCGCTGCAGATGTTGATTGCCGGCATCGAGGCGGCCGGCTACACGCCTGGCGAGGACGTCGGCATCGCACTCGACCCCGCGACCAGCGAGATCTACGAGAACGGGAGCTACGACCTCGAGCACGAGGGGCGCAAGCTCTCGTCCGACGAGATGGCCGCCTACTGGGCTGAGATGGCCGGCCGCTACCCGATCCTCTCGATCGAGGACGGGATGGACGAGGAGGACTGGGACGGCTGGAAGACCCTTACCGACCGGCTCGGCGACAACGTCCAGCTCGTCGGCGACGACCTCTTCGTAACCAACACCGAACGGCTGAAGCGCGGCATCGACAGCGGCACCGCCAACTCGATCCTGATCAAGGTCAACCAGATCGGCACCCTCACCGAGACGCTCGAAGCGATCGCGATGGCCCACGCCGCCGGCTACACGGCCGTGATGTCGCACCGCTCCGGCGAGACCGAGGACACGACGATCGCCGACCTCGCCGTCGCCACCGGCTGCGGACAGATCAAGACCGGAGCGCCGTCGCGCTCGGACCGAGTGGCGAAGTACAACCAGCTGCTGCGGATCGAGGAGGCGCTCGGCGCGTCCGCGGTCTACCCGGGGCGCAGCGTCTTTCGCAGCTGAAGGAGCGCGGGGGCGGGCGTAGAAGGTGGCTCTGATGGCCACCGCTACAGCACGCGCTCCGCGCCGGCGCGCCTCGTCCAAGCTGAAGCTGGGCGGGATCCGCTGGGACCGGCTGAGTCGCGTCGCGTTGCTGGTGCTGTTGGGGGCGATCCTGCTGATGTACGTGTCGCCGGCAAAGCACTGGTGGGAGTCGTCGCGCACGGCCTCTGCCCAGAACGCCGAGCTGCAGCACCTGGAGGCCGAGAACAAGCGGCTGCAGGAGCGCTCGGCGCTGCTGCAGGACCCGGACACGCTCGAGCTCGAGGCACGCAAGCTCGGCATGACGCGCAGCGACGAGCGCGCGTACGTGATCGAGAAGTAGCCGCTCCCGCTTGCGGCCGAGCGCTCGCTAACCTCGCCGGCTGTGTCCTATCCAGTCGACCTGGCCCTCGATCAGTGGCGCATGGGGCAGAGCCGCGTGATCGGCGATCCCGACCTCGCCGACGCCTCGGATGCCGTGCTGGTGGAGTTGCGCAAGCGGCTCGGCGGCGTGTTCCAGATCACCGAGCTCGCCGACCTCTACGGCGAGGGCACCGATTGGGCCTCAGAGGTCGCTCAGCGCTACGCACAGGGCACCGACTCCAGCTGGGCGATCGATGCCGCGTTTGCCCGCTACGCACAGCAGGCTGCCGACTTTGCCGGCGGCCGGATGCAGCGTTATGACGACGAGGACTAGAAGTAAGCGCCGTTAGGCGTCGTCGCTGTCGGAGCCGAGTCGCTCAATGATGATGCGGTCTGGCTCGACGGTGATCTTCACGGGCCGGTGACCGGCCCAGTGCTCGGCGTAGATGGCGTCGTCCTGGATCGCCGGGTCGAGCCAGAGCCCGTAGCCGTCCTCGCCGTGATCGAAGGTGCCCTCGAGCCCCTTCTTGGGACCACTGCGCTTGCGGCCGCGACCGCCGCGACGACCACGCCGGCGGCGTGACTTGCTCTCGGCGCTGTCATCGGCCTCGCGATCCTCCGACGACTCCTCGTCGTCCTCCTCCTCGTGCTCGGCCTCGCGTGAGGCCTCCTCCTCGAGGGCGGCGGCGACCAGCGCCTCGTCCTCGGCGCGGAGGTCGATCTCTTCCTCGTCGACGCGCGGCCCGAACAGATCGGTCTCGACCCCCTCGGTCTCACCCGCCTCCAGGTCGTGCTCCGACTTGAAGTTCGTGACGTCCTTGACGGACACCTCGAGCTGGTGGGCGATCCAGGCATCGGTGCGGCCCTGTCGGACCCACGTGCGAATCTGGTTCAGCTGTGGTTTTAGTGATCGGCGTGCCAAAGCGGCGGGGAGACTAGCGGAGTGGCGAAGCAGCCGGCTCTGCCGGATGCGCACGAGGTTCTCCTAGCGAAGCAGCCGGCGGCTGCGCACGAGGTTCTCACCCGGCGACGGACGCCAGCACCTGGAACATCACCCAGGTCACGATCGCCGTTGTCGCGAGGATCGTCGCGATCAGCCCGATGAAGCGCAGCGTGCCGTGCTTGTGCACCTTCTCGACCCGCCGCACCCGCGAACGCTGCGTCGCCTCACGCCGCAGACGCTCCCGGCGCTGCACGGAATCGGCGGCCTCCTCGCGGAAGGCCGCCTCGAACTGATGGAGCGACTGACGCATGCGCATCCGAGGAACCCTAGACGTGCGCGCCCTGCTCCGCGCCCTCGTAGACCTCGACGAAGCGCAGGTAGTTGGCCGCGACCTGGTCTGAAGCGTCCTCGCGGCTGATCGAGCCGTCGAGGAATCCCTTCAGCGCGTCCCACCAGATCGAACGCCCGATCGCGAAGCCGACGAAGCCGTCGACCGGGGCCGCCTGACGCAGCCAGTGGTCGACCTTGGCGTCGCTGGCGCCACGGCCGAGCAGCACGCAGACGACGCCGTCGCGACCGTCGCGGCGGGTCACCTGGGCGAGCATCTCGCAGTCCGACTGCTCGTCGACGCCCTCGATCTTCCAGATGTCGACGTCGATGCCGTAGTCCTGGATCGCCTCGATCGCGCCGCGCATCAGCTGCGGGCGCAGCTCAGCGTCGTAGCGGTCGGTGTCGCCGCCAACCGACTCGAGCTGAGCCGGCTCGGCCGGCACCAACAGCTCGAAGAGGAACTTGCGGTCGTTCTCCTTCAGCCAGTTTGAGAGGCGCTTGAGGCGGCCGAGCTGACGCTCGTTCATCTCCGCGTCGCCCTCCGGGTTGTAGCGGACGAGGACCTTCGAGAAATCCGGGTCGAACTTCAGGATGTGCTCGCCGAACTGGTCGCCGTACTGGAAGTCGAAGTCTGGCTGGCCGCTCTTCTCGACCGGCATCGCGAGCTTCAGTCCGCGCGCCTTGGCGTCGCGCGGGATGTCGCCGCCGAACTGCTCGTCGACGAGCGTTCCGCTGGCGGCCGGGTCGGCGCCGCGCTCGGCGGCCTTCGCCATGCCCTCGAAGATCAGGTGCTTCGCGTCCGCGATCGTGGCGGTCTGCTCGGGCGTGGGGTCGCCCTCGATGCCGAACATCTTCGTCTGGAAGGACCCGCGGTGGTCGAACGCGAGGATGTACAGCTTGCCGTCGTAGCCGAGGCTCATTCGGTGTCTTGCCTCCTGAAGTTTTGCGTGGACAGCCCAGGATAGCCCCGTCCCAGAGCGTTTGCGGGGCCGGTCCGGGGGATACCCTTGCTGCGTGGAGCATCGGTTCACGGGCCCCTCCTACACGCTCGGTGTCGAGGAGGAGCTGATGATCGTCGACGCCGAGACACTCGATCTGGCGAATTCGATCGAGGGGTTGCTGGCGGACCTCGACGGCCATGACGCGGCCGGCGAGGTCAAGCCCGAGCTGATGGAGTCGGTCTGCGAGATCGCGACGACGCCGTGCGTCAATGCGGCCGAGGTGGGGGCGCAGCTCGGTGAGCTGCGGCGGCTGGTGATGTCGACCGCCGGACGGCGCGGCCTGGCGATCGGCGCGTCCGGAACCCACCCGTTCGCGATGTGGGAGGACCAGCGGATCGTGTCGCGGCCGCGCTACCGCGAGCTCGTCGCGGGTTTGCAGTGGGTCGCGCGCCAGGAGCTGATCTTCGGCATCCACGTCCACGTCGGCGTCGACAATCCCGACAAGGCGATCCACATCGCCAACGGGATGCGCGTCCACCTGCCGATCCTGCTCGCGCTGTCGGCCAACTCGCCGTTCTGGCGCGCCGACGCGACCGGACTGCTCTCGTCGCGGACGCCGATCTTCCGCGCCTTCCCGCGTGTCGGCATACCACCGCGCTACGAGAACTGGGCCAACTGGGAGCAGCGGATCGACTTCATGGTGCAGAGCAAGGCGATTCCCGACTACACCTACCTCTGGTACGACGTCCGCCCGCACCCGAAGTTCGGCACCGTCGAGGTGCGCGTGATGGACTCCCAGACGCGGCTTGAGCATACGCTCGGCCTCGCGGCCCTGGTCCAGGCGATGGCGAAGGAGCTCGGCGAGCACTTCGAGGCCGGCAAGCAGCTCTCGCGCTATCCATTCGAGATGCTCGACGAGAACAAGTGGCTTTCCGCCCGCCACGGCCTCGACGGCGAACTCGTCGACCTACCGAGTCGCGACCGCGTCAGCACCAAGGCGCTCGCACGGCGGCTCGTCGACCGCCTGCGTGGCCACGCCGAGGATCTCGGCTCCGGAGATGAGCTGGGCGCGATCGAGGACCTGATCGAACACGGCAACGGCGGCGCGCGTCAGCTCGTCGTCTACGCGGCGAATCGGGACTTACTCGAGGTAGTGGGCGAGATCGTCGCCAAGACCTCGCCGTCGGCGCCGCTCGAGAGTTGAGATCCACAGCCGCGGAGGCGCGGCCAGTATCTTCAAAGGCACAGTGAGTCAGCCGGACCTCTTCGTGGTATGCCGGAACTGCGGGTCGGAGGTCAGCCCGTACGTCACCGAGTGCCCGTACTGCGGCCAGCGGATTCGCAAGCGGGCGCCGAAGATCGAGCGCGACGAGGAGGGCGGCGCGCAGCGCAAGCGCCGTCGCCGGCCAAGGTTGCCGCGGCTACGGCCCGGCGAGATCGAGGGGATCGCGCCGGATACGCGTCCGATCGCGACCGCGTTGCTGATTGTGCTGTCGCTGCTTGTGACGCTCGCGTTGGCGACCAACCAGGTTGCGCTCAACGAGGTCGGCGGGATCTGGCTGCCGCTCGACGACGAGCCATGGCGCTACGTAACCACGCTGTTCGTCTTCGACAACCTTGGCTACCAGTTCGTCGCGCTGGTCGCTGTTGGCGTCTTTGGCACTCTGCTCGAGCGGCGCTTCGGCTTCCTGGCGCCGATCGCGGTATTCCTGCTGGCGGGGGCCGCGGGAGCGGCAGCGGCTGTCGCGGCCGATCTCTCGCCGCCGCTCGTCGACCTCAACGTCGGCTACTGGATCCTCGGCGCCAACGGCGCTGCGCTCGGACTCCTGACCGCCTGGACTGTCGACGACCGGCGTGCGGCGCGGCGGGGTGACGAGCGCGGCAACGACATGATCGGCGTCGCGGTGTTCGCGGCCGTGCTGGCGCTGATTCCGCTGGCGGTACCCGAGGCGAGCCTGGTCGCGGGAGTGGTCGGCGCCGCGGTCGGCGCGCTGCTTGGCCTCGTGCTGCCACTGGTCTCACGGCGCTGAGCGGGCGGCTCCGCGCCGCGCGCCTATGATCGGACGCCGATGGCCGAGCAGACCTACAGCGACGCTGAGCTGGACGCCGCGATCGCGGCGCTGAGCGATCCCGAGCGCTTCAAGGCTGCGGAGGCGCTTGTGATGCGCGCGGCGCCGCAGCTGCAGCAAGTACTCGACGAGGCGATGGCCAGCAGTGGTGGCTTGCTCGACACGGTCCAGGCGCAGCAGATCCGTGAGGCTGCCGGCCATGCGGACCCGGCCGATCGGATGGCGGCGATCAGCCGCCTGATGTCCGAGGAGGCGCGGCTCGGGATGTTCGTCGGAGTGGCCGTTGGCTGGGAGCTTGCGCTAGAGCTCGAGTTGAATAGGAAATAGAGGGAGGCCGAGATGGAGATTCGCTTTCTAGGACAGTCGTGCTTCGAGCTGGTGGAGGGGGATACGCGCGTCCTGATCGACCCGTTTCTGACCGGCAATCCGAAAGCGGCGGTTGCTGCGGACGACCTCGATCCAACTCACATCCTGCTCACCCACGGCCACGCCGACCACTACGGCGACACCGTCGAGATCGCCAAGCGGACCGGCGCCCCGGTGATCGCGATCGTCGAGCTCGCGAATGAGATCGGTGGCAAGGGCGTCGACGTCTTCGATCCCAACCTTGGCGGCACCGTTGAGCTGCCAGGTGGCTGGGTACGGCTCGTGCCGGCTCTGCATACCGCCGTCTCGCCCGACGGGACGCCGCATGTCGCGGCGGGGTTGGTCGTCAAGCTCGGCGAGACGACCGTCTACCACCTCGGCGACACCTGCCTGTTCTCGGACCTGGCGCTGCCGGGCAAGCGCAACAAGCTCGACGTGGCGCTGATGTGCATCGGCGGCCACTACACGATGGACCGCCATGACGCGGTGACTGCCGCCGAGCTGGTCGGCGCCGCGACGGTGATTCCGTGCCACTACGACACGTTCCCGCCGATCGAGACCGACGCCGAGGCGTTCAAGCAGGAGGTCGAGGCGCGCACCAGCTCCTCGGTGGTCATCTTGCAGCCGGGCGAGACGCACAGCGCCTAACGCCGGGCTTCCGCCACGCTGGCTACCGTTCCGCACATGCTTCGACCCTCCAAGTGCTCAGCGGCAATGTTCGCCACCGTCGTCGTCCTCGGCCTCGCAGCCTGCGGCGATGACGAGGAGGACAACGGGGCGACCGGCTACGGCGCTGGCACGAAGACCGAGCAGACGGACACGGCGGCGACTGAGACGACTGCTACCCAGACGACCGGGACCGAGACCGGCGGCGAGGCTGAGGGCGGCGGCGCAAAGCCGCCTTCGACGTCTCCAGAGGAGCAGGAGGGCGGCGCCGGCGATGAGGTTCCAGCAAGCTCGCAGGCGCTGATCACCGGTGACGGCGGCAAGCTCAGCCCCGGCACGGTGCGCGTGCCGCCGTTCATCGCGATCCGTGTCCAACTGCGTTCGGCCGACGGCGTCGAGTACGAGCTGAGCGGCGGTGGCAAGACGATCAAGGCCGGCGGCGAGATCGAGACCGCGGGGACGACCTTCGACGGTCTGCGCAGTGGCGAGAAGCTGGTCTTGAGTGGGCCGCAGGGCAAGGTGACTGTTATTGCAAACGCGGAGCCTGGCCCCTAACGTAGAGGTGTGAGTGAGCGCACCGATCGCGACGACTTCCAGGCCACCGGCGATCCGGCGCTGAAGGAGTCCGCCGATCACGGTCGCTCCGAGCTGCTCGACTACGACCAGCTCTATCAACTCTGGGAGCGCCAGCACTGGCGCGTGCAGGACATCGACTTCAGCCAGGACCGCGTCGACTGGCACGAGCGGATCGACGCCGAGGAGCGCTTCCAGCGGATGTACGGGCTGTCGTCGTTCTTCATCGGCGAGCAGCGCGTGGCGGCCGAGCTCGGACCGATGATGCGCGCCGCGCCCGACGAGCGGATGCAAATCTTCCTCTGCACCCAGATCGCCGACGAGGCCCGCCATGTCGCCTTCTTCGACCGCTTCTACAGCGAGGTCGGTGTGCTCGAGTCCGACAACCTCGGCGACCGGCTCGAGGAGACGAGCGCCCACCTCAACGAGAACTTCGGCGTGCTGTTCGACGAGATGCTCGCCTCGCGCGTCGACAAGCTCGCCCGCGATCCCGAGGACCTCGAGACGCTCGTCGAGGCGGTGACGCTCTACCACATGGTCATCGAGGGGATGCTGGCGTTGACCGGCCAGCACTTCATCATCGATTACAACGAGCAGCAGGGCACGCTGCCGGGGTTCGTCGACGGCTTCAACAAGGTCGCCCGCGACGAGCATCGCCATGTTGCCTTCGGCGCCCGCTTCCTGCGCGAGATGGCTGAGCGCGACGAGCGCTACCGCGACGCGATCCAGCGCACGCTGGTCGAGTGCGGTCCGGCGGCCGACGGCGTCCTGCTGCCGCCGTGGGCGGCCGAGGACGACGTGATCTTCGGCTACAGCCTCGACGACACACGCGCCTTCGCGATGAAGGCGCTCGAGCGGCGGCTGAAGGTGATCGGGCTCACGCCCGTCGCGTGACTGGCTAGCCGGGCGGAGGCGGCGGGGGCGGCGGCGTAGGGGTTGTGCCCGTGGTGGGGGGCACGGCCGGAGGCGGTGGCGCCGGTGTCGTGGTCGTCGCCGGTGGAGGCGGCGGCGGGGCCGGCGTCGTGGTGGTGTCGGTCGGCGGCGGCGGAGTGGTGGGCGTGGGCGCCGTGTCGGTCGGCAGCGTGACCGTGCCCTCGTCCTCCTGGACGGTTGGGTCGGGCGCCGGGACGGGGGCGGGGACCGGCTCCACGACGGGGGCCGGAGCGGGAACGGCGGCGACCGGCTCGGGCTTCGGCTCGGCCGGCTTGACCAGCGCAACCTTCTTGTGCGCGGGCTTGGCGTGCGCGCTCGCGGCGGGTGGCGCCGGGTGGCTGGAGATCGACTGGATCTGGGCGGTCATCGGCTCAGCCGGCTTGGTGACGTGCTTGACCTCGACCGCGCCTGCGGTGACGATCGCGGCTGCGGCCATTCCGGCGGCTGCCTTGCCGGCGAGTCCTCCGCCGATCGCCGAAAGAGCTCCGCCAGCGGCGGCTGCGCCACTGCCGGCCGCTACCGCGCCACCGGCGGCGATGCTCGCTCCGCCCGCTGCCGTCCCCGCGCCGCCGGCCGTCGTCGCGGCGCCACCGGCTGCCGCACCGCCGAAGCCGAGCTTCGCCAGGCCGAGCTTCTGCAAAATGATCAGCGGACCGATCGGGGCGATCGCGGCAAGCGCCTTGGTCGTCTGGCGCAACTCGCCGCGGAAGACGCGGCACTGCTGGCAGCTCTTGAGGTGACGGCGAACCGGAGGGGACATCTTCGCCAGCCCCTCGGCGACCTGCCCGAGCTCGAGTCGCACCTCGGCGCAGGTCAGCAGTCGTGCCTCGGCGGCCTCGGCGAGGCTGACGCGGGCGCGCACGAGCAGCGACTTGACGCTCGGCACGGTTGTGTCCATCGCCTCGGCGATCTGCTCGTAGGAGAGTGCGTCGATCTCGCGCAGCAGCAGCGCCGAGCGCTGCGTCTCCGGCAATAGGCCGACGTCGGCGACGATCTGGCGGAACTCCTCGCGGCGGTGGACGGTGTCGGCGGTCGAGGTGCCGTTGTCGCGCTCGAAGATGTCCATCGAGTCCTGACCCGACGGCCGCGGCTTGCGCAGGTGGTTGAGGCAGCGGTTGCGCGCAATCCGGTAGAGCCAGGGGCGGGTATTGATCGGCCGGTTGTCGGCGAGCAGCGCGTTGTAGGAGGCCGCGAAGACCTCCTGCAGCACGTCCTCAGCGTCCTCCTTAGAGCGCAGCATGTGCTGGCAGAACGCCAGTAGACGGCCCTGGTAGCGCTGCACGAGCGCCTCGAAGGCGGCCTGATTGCCGCGCCGTGTCATCGCGATCAGCTGCTCGTCGCTGCGCAGCTTCAGCAGCGGTGACCGCCCGGCTGCGCCGGCGAGTCCTGCTGGGGTTGTTAGTGCGGAAGCCTCCACGCGTCACCCTGGGAGTACCCGTTCCCTGCCTCTTGGACACGGTAGCGGGACGTTTGTTGCGGTCAGGTTGAGCTGTTGCAGTGCCCGGGACGGGATTCGAACCCGCACACCCCGTGGGGTCACGCGTTTTAAGCGCGCTGCCTGGACCAATTCGGCTACCCGGGCCAGACGATGGTAGACGGACGTTCGACGGGAACGGGTGGCTCTCATCGACGGCTTGGCCGGCGTCGATGCGAACACATGGGTTCGGCTGTGCTGTTGCTCGCGGCGCTGGCTTTGCTGCTGGCGCTCACCGTCGGCTACTTGCTGGCGTCCGCGCGCGCCCGCCGGCTGAGCGATCAACGCGCCCGCCTGCTCGAGGAAGTCGGTCTGTTGCAGCGGGCGCTGCTGCCGCCGGTTCCCGAACAGTTGGGCGCCGTGCTGACCTCGGTGGCCTACCGGCCGTCAGAGGGAATGGGGGCAGGTGGCGATTTCTACGACGCGCTGACGCTGCCCGGCAACCGGGCGGCGTTCATCCTCGGCGACGTCTCCGGGCATGGCCGCGAGGCCGTCGCCCAGACCGCTTTCATGCGCTTCACGCTGCGTGCCTACCTCGAAGCCGGCATGGCGCCGCGCGAGGCGCTTCAGGTCGCCGGTCCGGTGATCAGCCAGCACCTCGACGACGGCGTCTTCGCGACCGCTGTGATCGCCGTTCACGATCCGGCGACGAGCTCGCTCGTCTATGCCAGCGCCGGCCATCCGCCGCCGCTGGTCGTCGGGCCGGAGCGGCCGGAGGCGGTGCTCGCCGCCTCGTCGCCGCCGATCGGGCTCGACTTAAAAACGGGTCTGCGCCAGACAACGCTGCCGTTGCGGCCAGGTGCGGTGATCTGTCTCTACACCGACGGTCTCGCCGAGGCGCGCAAGGCGACGCGGATCCTTGGCCGGCCACGGCTCGGCGACTTCGTCGAGCAGCTCAGTCCGACAGCTCCCGCAAGCGAGCTGCTCGAGCGGGTCGCCACCGAGGCGCGCGTCGTGACCGACGACATGGCGGCGGTGCTGATCCGGCCGACCGGCGCCACCGGTGAGGCCAGCGCGCGCCACGAGCAACTCGAGGTCGACGCCGACGACGCCGCGAGCGGGCTCGCCGAGCAGTTCCTCGCGGCCTGTCATGTCGGCGAGGAGGAGCGGCCGTGGCTCGCGTCTGAGGCCGGCCGGCTCGCCCGCGAGCACGGCACGGCCGTGCTCGACGTGGCGTTCGCCTCCCCGCGACCGGTTGCCGCAGTGCTGCCGGGCAACGTCGTCAGCATCGGCGCGGCAGCCAGTCGCCCGCCGACGGTCGGCCACTGGCCGCCGCCGGCGCTGCGGCGCACCGGCGATTCGCCTTAGCGCTGTCGAACCGGGTTGTCGTCAGGCCGGGTCGGGGCCGACCTTGATCAGCATCTTGCCGATGTTGTCACCGGACAGCAGGCCGTTGAAGGCGGCCGGCATGTTCTCGATTCCGTCGACGATCGTCTCGCGGTAGCGCAGCTCGCCGGAACCGACCCAGCCGCCGACCTCGTCGATGAATCGGCCCATCAGCCCGAAGTGGTCGAGAACGATGAAGCCGCGGATCGTCAGGCGCAGCGGCAACATCGCGATGAAGTTGTCCGGTCCGGGCTGTGGCTTCTCCTCGTTGTACTGGGCGACCGCGCCACAGAGGGCGATCTTTCCGTGCAGGCGCATCCGCGCCAGCGCGGCCGAGAGGTGGTCGCCGCCGACGTTGTCGAAGTAGACGTCGATGCCCTTCGGGGCGTGCTCGCGCAGCGCCTCGGCGACCGGCCTCTCCTTGTAGTTGAAGGCGGCGTCAAAGCCGAGCTCGTCGGTCAGCCAGGCGACCTTCTCGGGCGAGCCGGCGCTGCCGACCACGCGGCAGCCGCGCAGCCGGGCAATCTGGCCGGCGGCGCTACCGACGGCGCCTGCGGCGGCCGAGACGAAGACGGTCTGGCCCTCCTCGATCGGAGCTATGTCGGTCAGGCCGGCGTAGGCGGTCAGGCCGGGCATGCCGAGCACGCCGAGCGCTGTCGAGATCGGCGCGACCGCCGGGTCGGCTGGGTAGCCGCCGTTGACGACGGAGTGCTCACGCCAGCCGGCCTGGTGCTGGATCCAGGCGCCCTCCTCGAACGGCCCGTCGTTGGAGGCGATCACCTGGCCGACGGCGCCGCCATCCATCACCTTGCCGACCTCGAACGGCGGCAGGTAGGACTTCACATCGCGCATCCGGCCGCGCATGTAGGGATCGACCGAGAGGTAGCTGTTGCGGACCAACACCTCGCCGGGACCCGGCTCGGGAATCGGCGTTTCGGCGATCTCGAAGTTGTCGTCGGTCGGCTCGCCGTCGGGTCGTGATGCGAGACGGATCTCGCGTGTGGTCGCGCTCATGGCGGTGACACTAAGGGCTAACGCTTAGGATCGGGCGATGGGGACTACGGAGCAGGAGACCGAGGCAAGGCTGCACGGAGGGAGGCTGATCGCGAAGCGCCTCAAGGCGCACGGCGTGACCAAGCTGTTCACCCTTTCCGGCGGGCACATCTTCCCGATCTACGACGGCTGTCGTGAGGAAGGGATCGACATCGTCGACACCCGTCACGAGCAGTCGGCGGCGTTCGCGGCCGAGGGCTGGGCGAAGGCGACGCGCGAGCCGGGTGTGTGCGCGGTGACGGCCGGTCCGGGTGTCACCAACGCGATGAGTCCGATGGGCTCGGCGCTGATGAACCGCTCGCCGATGGTCGTGCTTGGCGGTCGTGCGCCGGCGATGCGCTGGGGGATGGGCTCGCTCCAGGAGATCGACCACATCCCGTTCGTCGCGCCGCTGGCTCGGCTCGCCAAGACGGCTGAGTCGACGGCCGAGATCCCGGAGCTGATGGACGAGGCGCTCGCCGCAGCGGCCGGACCGCCTGGCGGGCCGACGTTCCTCGACTTCCCGATGGATTACGTCTTCATGGACGTCGACGTCGACGCTGACGGCCCGGCGTCTGAGATCGACCCGTTGTTGGTCCCCGCGGCCGAGGGTGTCGAGGCGGCGGCTGAGCTGCTGCGCGCCGCCGAGCGGCCGGTGATCATGGCGGGCAGCGGTCTCTATTGGGCGCACGGCGAGCACGCGCTGCAGGCGATCGCCGAGGAGCTGCGGATTCCCGTATTCGTCAACGGGCTGGGGCGCGGCTGCATCCCGGCCGACCACGAGCTCGCCTTCTCGCGGGCGCGCGGTCAGGGACTCAAGGGCGCCGATGTCGCGCTGGTGATCGGCGTGCCGATGGACTTCCGGCTCGGCTTCGGCGACTCGTTCGGCGAGGACACGAAGATCGTCGCGATCGACTCCTGTGCGCCGGAGCGGGCGCATCCGCGCGGGGTCGCTTTCGACTTGGTCGGCGGCGTGCCGGCGACGCTCAACGCGCTGCGCGAGGCGGCGGCCGGCGGTCCCGACCGCGCGGGCTGGATCGAGACGCTGCAGGCGGGCGAGAACGAGAAGCGCGCCGCCGAGCAGGAGGAGCTCAACGACCCGCGCGCGCCGCTGCACCCGATGCGGCTCTACAACGAGCTGGCGCAGGTGCTCGACCGCAACGCGATCGTGATCGGCGATGGAGGCGACTTCGTCTCCTACGCGGGCCGCGTGATCGACACCTACGAGCCGGGCTGCTGGATGGACCCGGGTCCGTACGGCTGCCTCGGCGCCGGGCCCGGCTACGCGCTGGCGGCGAAGCTGGCGAACCCCGATCGCCAGGTGTGCCTGCTGCTCGGCGACGGCGCGTTCGGCTTCAGCGGGATGGAGTTCGACACGCTCGTGCGCCACAACGTCCCGGTCGTCGCGGTGATGGGCAACAACGGCATCTGGGCGCTCGAGAAGCACCCGATGGAGTTTCTCTACGGCTACTCGGTCGCCGCTGACCTGCAGCCGGAGTGCCGCTACGACAAGGTCGTCGAGGCGCTTGGTGGGCACGGTGAGCTGGTGTCGAAGCCGGAGGAGCTGAAGCCGGCGCTGGAGCGGGCGTTCGCGAGTGGCAAGCCGGCGTTGGTCAACGTGCTGACGGATCCGTCGGTGGTCTACCCGCGCAGGTCGAATCTCGCCTAGTCGTTCTGTGACGGAGCTCATAGATAGCCTGGCTAATCATTAGCTAGGCTATCTATGTGACTTCATCCCCGGTAGCTACCAGCAAGAACGCCACCAAGCGCGAGCGCTTCGACAGCGCCTGGGAGCAGTTCGCAGCCGCGGTGCGGCATGCGCGCTCGCGCGCCGCCGACCAGTCCGGCGCGGGGCTGACGCCGTCGCAGTTCCGGCTGCTGGCCGCGCTCGAGGACGCGCCGTCGCTGACCGTCGGCGAGCTCGCGCGGGCGGCGGGCGTGTCGTCGCCGTCGGCGACGCGGATGCTCGACGGGCTGGAGCAGGACGGGATCGTCAAGCGCGAGCGCGACGCCGAGGACCGCCGCCGGATGGCGGTGCGCCCCACGGCCAAGGGCCGCCGCGCACTCGCCAAGGCGCACGCGCGCGTCGCCGGCGCCCGCGAGCAGATCTACGCGCAGCTGACTTCTGAGGAGCGCGCCCAGGCCGAGCGGCTGCTGCCGCGGTTGGCGGAGGCGATCGAGCAGCTGTGACGACGCGCGACGTCAACGGGCGGCTGCATCCGAACGTCACGCTCGCGGTGCTCGCGACGGCGGCGATGGCGTATGCGATCTCACAGACGATGGTCGCGCCGGCGCTGCCGGAGATCCAGCACGACCTCGGCGTCTCGCAGACGCAGGTCACCTGGGTGCTGACCGTCTATCTGCTGACCGCCTCGATCGCGACGCCGATTGTCGGCCGGCTCGGCGACATGTTCGGCAAGGAGCGGATGCTGACCGTGACGCTGATCGCCTTCGGCGCCGGTTTGCTGATCTCGGCGCTGTCGCACTCGATCGAGCTGCTGGTGATCGGCCGTGCCGTTCAGGGGCTTGGTGGCGCCGTCTTCCCGCTCGCCTTCGGGATCATTCGCGACGAGTTCCCGCGCGAGAAGGTCGCGACCGCGATCGGCCTGATCAGCGCGACGTTCGGCATTGGCGGCGGCGCGGGCCTGGTGCTCAGCGGCCTGATCGTCGACCACCTCGCCTACGAGTGGATCTTCTGGCTCGCGTTCGTCGTGGTGGCCGGTGCGCTGGTTGCAACCAAGCTGTGGGTCCCGGAGTCGCCGGTGCGCGCTCCGGCGCGGATCGACTGGGGTGGCGCGGCGCTGATGTCAGCCGGCCTTGCTTCCGTGCTGCTCGCGGTCAGCGAGGGCAACTCGTGGGGCTGGTCGTCGGCGCAGACGGTTGGCGTGCTCGCGGGCGGCGTCGCGATCCTGGCGATTTGGAGCTGGTTCGAGACCCGTGTCGACGCGCCGCTGGTCGACATGCGGATGATGCGCCGGCGCGGGGTCTGGACGACCAACCTGACCGCGCTGCTGGTCGGCTTCGGGATGTTCGGCTCGTTCATCCTCACGCCGCAGTTCGTCCAGACGCCGGAGATCGCCGGTTACGGCTTCGGCGCGTCGGTCACCGAGGCTGGGCTGTTCCTGCTGCCGTCGACGGTGATCATGCTGATCGCCGGGCCGGTGTCGGGCTGGCTCGGCACGCGGGTTGGTTCGCGCGTGCCGGTGCTGATCGGGACGATCACGGCGTCGTGCTCGTTCCTCTGGCTGGCGCTGATGCACGAGCACCCGTGGCAGATCGTCTTCGGCATTGCACTGCTCGGTGTGGGCATCGGCCTGTCGTTCGCGGCGATGGCCAACCTGATCGTCGAGGCGGTCAAGCAGTCGGAGACCGGGGTCGCGACCGGGATGAACACGATCATGCGAACGGTCGGCGGTGCGCTCGGAGGTCAGATCGCGGCGAGCATCGTGACCGCCCACGTGGAGGCCGGGACGTCGTTCCCGGTCGAGTCCGGCTACACCGCCGCCTTCTTGATGTCGGCCGTCGGGCTGCTGCTGGCGTTCGCGGCTGCGCTGGCGATCCCGCGCGAGCGGCGGGTACCGATGCCTGTTCCGGCCTGAGGCCCTAGAAATAGAACCGCCCGCGCTAGGCGGGCGGTTCCGACGACCCAGTCAGGACGGGCAGGGGTACATGTCTTGATTGGGTCTGGCAGCCCGGACGGCGGGAGGCGCCGATACATGCGGCTACGCCCGGGCCTATGTACCGGGCTTGGACGGAGGGATCAGCGGTCTTGCCGCATGACTCCTCCTACCCGGCTAGGCGCACTATACGCCGGACCGGACAATGCGCAAGTACAAAATCTGGTCGAACTTTTTACCCAAGTGGTAAGACCAGTCTAGAACCATTAATGGCTCTAGAACGCGGTTTGCGGGCAGTCTATGCCTATTGGATTAGGTAGCGAGCGCAGCGCCATCGAGGATGTCTGACTCACTTACCTCGACATTCCGCACTCCAAAGAGGCGTAAGGCTTCGACGAGGATCACAACGCCGGCGACGATCGTCGGCGCGCGGTCGGGATGGAGCCCGGTGACGTTGCGTCGGCGCTCGAGCGGCAGCACGGCCAGCTGGGCTAGGATTTGCTCGGCGGCGGCCAGCTCGAGGTCGTAGCCGTCGACCTTATCGGGGTCGTACGGGTCGAGTTTCTGGTCGATTGCGGCGAGCGAGGTGGGGGTGCCGGCGACAGCGATCACCTTGTCGACGCGCTCGCGGATCTCCGCGGGAACCGCCGCGGCGATGATCTGGCAGGCCTCGTCGGCGAGCGCCTCGAGCTCCTCGTGGCGCGGCGGGTCGTGGGCGAGGTGGCGCTCGGTCTGGCGGACCGAGCCGAGCCGGGTCGACACGTGGAAGGTGGGGATGGCGCCGGAGCGGCCGCTGACGAACTCAGTGCTACCGCCGCCGATGTCGATGACGAGCGTGTCGCCGTCGGGTGTGCGGCCGGCGGTGGCGCCGAGGAAGGTCAGGCGCGCCTCCTCGTCGCCGCTGATCGTGCGGATGTCGAAGCCGGTCTCCTCGCGGACGCGGTCGGCCAGCTCGGGGCCGTTCTCGGTCTCGCGCACGGCGCTGGTCGCGACGGCGATCCGTCGCTCGGCTCCGGCGGCAGCGGCGATCTCGCGGTAGTCGGCGAGTGCGGCGAGGACGCGGTCGATCGCCGCGGGGGTGAGGAGGCCGCTGCCGTCGACGCCTTCGCCGAGTCGTGTGACGGTCGTGTGGCGCTCGAGCTGGGTGAGCTGTCCGTCGGGCGTGACGTCGGCGACGAGCAGGCGCGTCGAGTTGGTCCCGAGGTCGGCGACGGCGATTCGCATCGCTCGAACGCTAATGCGGTTCACGCGGGCGGGCCGCCGGGCCCGCCCGCGCTCACCGGTAGTGGCCTACTGCTCAGGCGACTCGCAGAGCTTCTGCGGATCGCTCTTGCAGAGCTTGTAGTTGTTGCCCGGCTCCATCAGGTGACGGGCGGTGATCGCCGTCGCGACACCGTTGCCGGCGCCGGTCGTGACGACGTACAGCGCGCCGTTCTCCCAGTCGCCGAGACCGCCGAGCGCGGCCTTGGCGCCGGTCACAGCACCCTCCTGCTCGCCATCGGCGATGCCGACCTTCTTGCCGTTCTCGAAGCCGACCTTCTTGCCCTCGCGCAGGCCCTCGATGTCGCCGCGCCGCTGGCCGCGGGTCGCGCCGACGACACGGCCGGCGTTGTAGATCTTGCGGTAGGCGGGCTGGCCTGCCGTGTACTTCGCGGCCTCCTCAGCCTCGCCCTGCGCGATGCCGTCCTCCTTGCCAGAGTCCGTGCCCTTGCTGTGGCCGATCGCATAGCCGCCGCCCGCGCCGATCACCAGCGCGATCAGCCCAGTCGCAACCAGGGCCCCCGTACCGAACCCGGAGCTACTGCCGCCCGGCTCAGATCCTGCGCCAACACCATCGCTCACGTCGACTCCTCTCGAATTTCCACTACCAGACGCCCTATTTCGGGTCCCCCACAGCACTCCTTTAGCCAACGCCCAGCCACCTGGCCTCCCATCCCCGCTCTGAAAGCCCGCTTGCGGGGCATTGACGCCCGCCCCGAGCTTGCTAGCCTTTACAGAGCGACGCGGGGTGGAGCAGCCAGGTAGCTCGTCGGGCTCATAACCCGAAGGTCGCGGGTTCGAATCCCGCCCCCGCTATGGCCTTATGGGTGACCGGAAGTCCCTCACATGCGCGGCCGCGTTGAAGGAGGGTCTTCTCTGAGCGAGCCCGTAGATGTTTGTGACGGCGGCCGGTCTCGAGTCCATGACCTTGATGATCCGTCCGCGAATACGCGTACGTTTTGATCGTGCCCGACGTTGTGACCCATCTGGCAGAGTTCAGCAACGAGGTTTTGCGCCAAGAGCAAGCTACGCTCGTCGGACAAGTCGCCGATCTTGCGCGCCGTACTGAGATGCATCGAGGAGTTCTCGATCAACTTGAGGTCGAGCTCGCAGCGCAACAGCGGCTTCTTTGTGAGATCGAGGAGTTGATGGATCTCCGACCGCAGCTACGGCTAGAGCGGCTTGACCGGCAGGTGCGAGGCCTACGGCTCCAGGAGATCGCTGTCGAGGTTTTGCGAAGGCGTGCTCCGGACGGCCGCCCCGTCCACTACAGAGAGTGGTTTTCTTATCTCCGCGCGGAGGGCTACGAGGTCGGTGGCCGCGATCCTCTCGCGACGTTCCTAACGCAAGTCAGTCGTGCCACCGGGATTGAGAGGGTCGGCGCACGGAGGGGCCTCTACCGAGTCGCGACCTAGCTCAGCGCGGCGGGGCGTAATCGCCTATTCTTAACTTCCGTCCGACCGATCTGATTCCTTCTGCGGCATCGGTGTAGAAGGGAACTACATAACTAGAGATCACAAGCCCGCCGTCGGCGGGTTCTGTGTCAGCCGCGTGGGTCCAAGGCGGGATGGCGGCGGAGTTTGCCCCACGCGATCTAGAGACTCTGGAGGCTACGACGCCAGGCCACGAGTTCCGCAGTTGACCGCGCTCGTCAGGGCACTGTTGGACGGGGTGTGTGTTCGGAGTCTCGGTTCTCGACGACGGCCAAAGAAAGGGTAGGAACATGCACGCTGACGACTGGATCGTCTATGAGCAGACGCTCCCGCACGAGGACCTCGATGGCGTTTGGGACTCGATCGTCGGCGTGGATGAGGTGAAGGAGCGGCTTATCAACCAGGCGCTGCTTGCGCTACGCCTCCGCCGCGACCTGTCGTTCACGGTCACGGCGTTGCATGGCCTGATCCTCCTGCACGGATCGCCGGGCACTGGTAAGACGACGCTCGCCCGTGGCCTGGCCGCTGAAATCGCCTCGCTCGTGGCCGGAGGTTCAGTGCGGCTCATCGAGATCAATCCGCATGGCTTGATGAGTGCTGAGCACGGCGAATCCCAGCAGAGGGTGATGGAGTTGCTTTGCGAGCAGGTTCCGCTCCGAGCCGATGATGGCAGGCCGACGATTGTGTTAATCGACGAGGTGGAGTCGATGGCCGTCGCTCGCAGTGAGGCGTCGCTGAAGGCGAATCCCGCTGATGTCCACCGTGCCACAGATGCTGTCTTAACGTCCCTCGACCGCATCGCGCGAGAGCATCCGCACATCCTTACGATCACAACATCGAACTTCACCGGAATGCTTGATGAAGCGTTCCGCTCGCGTGCCGACTTGGCGCTTGAGCTGCCGCTCCCCGATGTGGACGGCATCGTGGCGATCCTCCGTCGGACGCTCGGGGACTTCGCGACGGTATATCCGGAGCTTGAGCACGTCGCCCAGCACACACAGCTCCGCGCCGTTGCGACCGCACTTGAGGGGCTCGACGGCCGACGTGTCCGCAAGGCGGTCACCGAGGCATTGGCCGCGCGACGCGCGACCGTACTCGATCCGAACAGGATGACGGTCAAGGACATGCTCGCCGCGGCTCGTGAGCTGCAGGCGGCCGAGACGGAGGAGCGCCAACGTGAAGCGGCATAGAACGATCGCGTCGGCGCCACAGCGAAGTGCCAGCGAGGCTTGGGACACGATCGCCGTGCTGATTGGGGAGACGCTTGAGCGCGGCACGAACATCGATCGAGGGGACGTTGACGCCGCGCTTGAGCACGCGGGAGGGATCGGGCGGATGCTGACTGCAGGAGGGCATCTCGAGAAGTCGCCACTCGTTCTCGTAGCTGGCGAGCTCTTCCTCGAGATTTCGACCGTGTCGGGCTCCGACGCGCTTAAACTCGACGAGAACTTGAATCCGGTCCCTGGTGGCTCAAGCGTCGAGGATTGGAAGCTCCATCTGCCTCAGTGCGAGCCGCTCGCAAAGCTCGTCCGCCAAGCCACGAAGGGGAACGATCACCTCTCGTTCGACGAGCCGGGTGAGCCAGCGGCGAAGGCGGCAGCACGTGATACGGGTGGTGCACTCAACGATGCTGCGCTCGCGGCTTGGGCTCGGGAGGGCGAATGAGCACCGTCACCTCCACATCCGCGTATACCCGTGTTCACACTGCGGCTTACCTGGCTGATGTGATCATGGGCGCAATGGGCGACGTCCTTGCTTTGCTCGGGATTGATACCTCTCGCTTCTGGCGCGACTTCACTCAGGACGAGCGCGCGATCAAGAATTGGATCGCCGAGCAGTCGCTTACGGGCGTAGTGCTTGAGTGCCATCGACCTGACGGAAGCGTGCGGCCGGTATTCGAGTTCCCGGTCAGCTATGACCTGACGGGTACCGGAGATGCACGTTTCGTAAACTCGCGCGCGGCACTTGCGCGCTACACCGCAAAGCTCAAATCGGTTCCGTCGGGCACGACCTATCGACTGTTTTGCAGCTTCAATGGCGCGCACTCGGAGCAGGACGGCTGGGGCAGCGGAACGCGGGCGTCGATAGCCGGGTTGCGCTCGACTTCGTTCGGCAGCCTTGCCGAGGGCCCGCACGCTAGTGCCGGTATGCGGATACGCGACTAGGAGGAAGATGGGCTACGTCGATGACGCCTTCGAGAAGTGCAAGAGCACTCTCGAGATCACTAGGACTGAGCAAGGGTTCGCGTCGCGCAAACACCGCGATATTCGTGATCATGTCCGCTCAGAGTGGAATCTTAAGGACGATTTCCTTACCGGCAGCTATCGTCGAGAGACGAAGACGAAGAAGCTAAAGGACGTTGACATCTTCGTCGTGATCGAACCGGGAGGTGCGCAGGCTGGTTTGCGCAACCAACAACCCTCCGCTGTCCTCGAGGAATTACGCAAGTTGCTTGTTGACCGCTACGACAATGTTGTCACGGACGGTTTCGCATGCACTATCGCGTTTGGCGAGGGTGAGGAAGTCGCGTCATTTGACATTGTCCCGGCGTTTAAACGTGCGGGCGGCGGCTACGAGATACCAGATGCTGATCGCGGCGGGTGGATCGCGACGAACCCCAAGCTCCATCACGAGCAGAGCACGGCGATGAACGAGAAATGCGATCAGCGCTTTGTGCCCTTGGTAAAGATGGTCAAGGGAATCAATCGTGAGGCTGGCGAGCCGATCCAACCATCCTTCCTGCTTGAGGTGATGGCTCACGGCCTCATGCGTATGCCGTTCGGTCGCTACCAAGACGAGATCACATGGTTTCTCGCGAGCGCTTCCGAGCGGATCAACGAAGACTGGGAGGACCCGGCTGGCGTTGGCCCAGCGGTTAACGGGAGGATGAGCACATCGGAGCGTCAGCAGGCTGCCGATGTGCTTGGAGAGTGGCAGCGCACCGCTGAGGAGGCGGTCCGGCTTGAAGACGCGGGCAAGGAGCGCGACGCGGTTGAGGAGTGGCGACGGCTGTTCGGCTGGAGGATGCCGCGTCCGTGAGCTGCCCAACGATCCGCCAGAACGAGGCAGAGGCGCTACGCGTGGCACGCGCCTTCCGCCGCCGCTATGCCCTGGCACGCCGATGGCGCGGCGCGCGGATAGGGGGTGGTTTGGTGATCGGTAGTGCGGGCATTGTGCTGGCACTCGCCGGAAACCGTGATAGTGGCGAGTACATCGCCGCCGCAGCTGCACTGTGGCTCTTTCTGGCCCGTTTCGCCTTCCGGCCGAACGAGCGAGGTCTGCGCAGGGAGGGAGCGCTAGCACAGGAGGTCTTCGACACCCAAGTGTTCGCTCTACCCTGGAACGAGGCCAAGGCTGGCCCCGAACCAATGCCCGAGGACGTACGCAACTGGGGTCGGCAAGAGTCAGGGGATGGCTTGCGCGACTGGTATCCGGACACCCGGCCCGCGGCCGCACCGCTGGACGCCTTGATATGCCAGCGCGCAACCGTCACATGGGCACGTCAGGATCACGCAGCCTGCGCGCGAATCATGCGCTGGATGGTTGCCGCGGGCTTTGCTAGCACCGCTGTGATTGGTGTCGCCATTGGGCTTGACCTCGGCGAGTACCTCCTCCTCCTCGGACTTCCCACACTGCCGCTCGCGCTCGATCTGCTCGACGTGGCGGACGAGTCCATGCAAGTCACGAGAATGAAGGTAAGGACCGAGCGGCGGGCGACGGCCCTATACGTGCGGGCGCAATCTAGCGGCGTGCCTCCGACGATTGCGGATTGCCGGCAGATCCAGGATGAGATCTACGCCACCCGGCTGTTGCCAGCCGTTCCTAACTGGTTCTACCGTGTGACGCGAAATCGCCGGCAGCAGAACATGGAGGAAGTCGCGGCGACGCAAGCCAATGCATTGCCGTCGCCACTGAAAGTCGCCGGTACCTGATCGGACCGCGCTGCCCACTCTGTAGTCGAATATCGTTCGGACATGCGGTGGCGCAGGAAAAGGGCTCGCCCGACCGGCGTGACGCTCCCGATAGTCGGTGGTGGTCTGTCGTGGGTATCGAAGACAAGCGAGAAGGAGGAGATCCGTAGGCTCGTGATTGACCTTGGCGGGCGCCGCGCTTTGACCGGACTCGCAGACGCCGAGGACGAGGGACACGTGGGTGCGAGCATCCTCTGGATTCGGGGTCGGCTGTCAGAGGCGCTTCATCACCTGGTGGACGGCTCAGATGCAACTCGGTTGATGGAGCAGCTTCGCGAGTCTTGCAACGAGTATCTGACGGCAGTTCCCGATCCGCCGTCTTCTGGAGAGTTCAGAATGTTGCGACCGCACGCTCTGGTGGCGCTTCGCCAGCTTCGTGAGACGTTCAGGGTCACGCTCGCTTACGTCGGCCGAGAAGGCGGCCTCAAACCAGCTACTGACTTGGCGGACCGGCTTTCTGCCCAGGTGCTACCTCTCGACGGTCCCTCTCGCACCACCTTTGTGGCTCCTCCCAAGGAAATGAAATAGGCGGCACCACGGCTAACGAGCGACGGCCTCGGGAGGCCAGGGTCAGCTCCTGTGCTGTCTCCAAGGTGTCGAAGCCGTCAAGCTCGTTGATCGCAGCTCCGCTAGAGAGCGACGAGTTCGCGCTCGGGTTTGCTCGGTGTTCCGAAGTCGAAGCCAAACACGGCCTGGCCGTCAAGAGCCTGGGCGAGCCGTCTGATCGTCCCGGTGCTGGTTCGGTGCTGGCCGCTCTCGATGCGGGAGATGACGGACGGAGTGGTGCTCATCCGCTTTGCGAGGTCGCGTTGGGATAGGCCGAGCTTGGCGCGGCGCATGATGACTACGCGGGCGAGCTGCTCGAAGGGCTCCAGTCGTTCCGCAGCCTTGCGATAGCCGGCGCTCTTTGAGCGCTTGCCCTCGACGTTGTCGGCAACGCTTGTACCGATGGGGCTGTTCTTGGCCATATCGCCTGCAGGTTCCTCAGCTCGTGGTCCATAGGTTAGCAATATTGCGAATGCTTGACCAGCTGTCTAGGGCGCGTCATGCCCCGCAGCTCGCGGTGGCCGCCGTGTGTCGGCGTCCATTCGCCCTTTGAAGTCAGCCCAACGCTCGCGGGCGATCTCGATCTCGCGCCTTGGGAGCTTGGCTGATCGCTTCGCGAAGGCGTGGAGGAGGACGATCAGTCGGCCCGAGCGCCGGTAGAGAACGCGGTAATGGCTCCGGCCGTAGTGGCAGCGCAACTCACGCAGCTCGCCCTCGACCTGTGAGCTGTGGGGAAACGGCAGATGGGGAATCTCGTCGCTCAGAAGGTTCAGGCGGTCGACCTGGTTGTCGATCGCGGCCTGCGTCTCTGTGGCGAGCTCGTCGATGAAGTCTCGGACGGGCTCCTGGCCGTCGGCGGCGCGGTAGTAGACGGCTTGTAGTGCACCCATCCTAGGCGAGCATATGGGCTATGGCGACCAGCAGGTGGCGTCGTGGCCGCGCATGGCTAGCGGATCTCCGCGGCCCACTCGATCGGAACAAACGGGTCGCCCATAAGAGCGAATCGTTCCCCCGCTATGGTCCGATTAGCAACGTCGTCCAGGCTGCTGGCATCTTCGAGGCGCTCGGGACGAGCGCCTGCAGTGTTATTAAGCCCTCGCAGTGCAGGGAACGTTGCGCCGTTGTCGCGCGGCTGGCGAGTCTGACCGGGCCACGGCGCTAACCACTCGGAGCGTGCCTCTGGGAACATATGTAGGGTCCGGGACGGCTGGCCCGGACCCGTGCTGGCCGGCTGCCTGGGCACCGAGGGACACGGCATGAGGATCGGCAAGTATCTGCCATGAACATGGCTCAGCACTCAAAGATCGTCAGCTTCATCTGGACCATCGCGGACGATGTTCTGCGCGATCTCTACGTCCGCGGCAAGTACCGCGATGTGATCCTGCCGATGACCGTCTTACGGCGGCTCGACGCGGTGCTCGAGCCGACCAAGCAGGCAGTCCTCGACATGCGCGCCGCTCTCGACGAGGCGGAGGTCGTCCATCAGGACGCGGCGCTGCGGCAGGCCTCGGGCCAGGCCTTCTACAACACGTCGAAGTTCACGCTGCGTGACCTCAGGTCACGAACGGGTCAGCAGCAGCTGAAGGCGGACTTCGAGGCCTACTTGGACGGTTTCTCGCCGAACGTGCAAGACATCCTCGAGAACTTCGAGTTCCGCAACCAGATCCCGCGTCTCTCGCGGTCGGACGCGCTCGGGACTCTGATCGAGAAGTTCCTTTCGCCGGACATCGACCTCAGCCCCGCTGGCCTAGACAACCACTCGATGGGGACGATCTTCGAGGAGCTCGTCCGGCGCTTCAACGAGGAGAACAACGAGGAGGCCGGCGAGCACTGGACCCCGCGCGACGCTGTGAAGCTGATGGCGAACCTCATCTTTCTGCCCGTTGCCGACCAGATCGAGTCCGGTTCCTACCTGCTCTACGACGGAGCGTGTGGCACAGGCGGGATGCTCACCGTCGCCGAGGAGACGCTCCAAGACCTCGCCAGCGATCACGGTAAGGACGTCGCCACGCACCTGTATGGACAGGAGATCAACGCCGAGACCTACGCCATCTGCAAGGCCGACCTGCTGCTCAAGGGCGAGGGCGACGCGGCGGACAACATCGTTGGCGGGCCTGAGCACTCGACGCTCTCCAACGACGCGTTCCCCTCACGCGAGTTCGACTTCATGCTCTCGAACCCGCCGTACGGCAAGAGCTGGAAGAGCGATCTCGAGCGGATGGGTGGCAAGAGCGGGATGAAGGATCCGCGCTTGCTGGTCGAGCACGACGGCGATCCGGAGTATTCGCTCGTGACTCGGTCGAGCGACGGGCAGATGCTGTTCCTGGCGAACATGCTCTCGAAGATGAAGCAGGGCAACGAGTTTGGCAGCCGCATCGCCGAGGTGCACAACGGCTCGTCGCTCTTCACGGGCGACGCCGGCCAGGGCGAGAGCAACATCCGCCGCTGGGTTATCGAGAACGACTGGCTCGAAGCGATCGTCGCCCTGCCGACCAACATGTTCTACAACACCGGCATCGCGACCTACATCTGGGTGCTCAGCAACCGCAAGCCCGAGCACCGCCGCGGCAAGGTCCAGCTGATCGACGCGACCAAGTGGTTCAAGCAGCTGCGGAAAAACCTCGGCAAGAAGAACTGCGAGCTTTCCGACGAGGACATCAAACAAATCACTGACACCTTCCTCGCCTTCGAGGAGACCGGGGAGTCAAAGGTCTTTCCCAACGCCGCGTTCGGCTACCGGAAGGTGACCATCGAGCGGCCGCTGCGCGTCGCGGGGATCGACCCCGAGCGCGCCTACAAGGCGAATGAAATCAAGGAGCTGAAGGAGACCGGAGAGCGGTCCGAGGACGCACCGCCGGTCATCAAGAAGGTCCACAAGCGGGGAACCCAGCCCGACCAGCTGCGGGGCCTGTTCCCGGCGACGGTCGATGGCAAGGACGTGGTTGTGGAGTACGAGCCGGACAGTAGTCTGCGCGACAGCGAGCAAGTCTCGCTTCAGGAAGACGGCGGCATCGGGGCTTTTCTCGAGCGCGAGGTGCTCCCGTATGCGCCCGACGCTTGGTACGTGCCGGGGAGCGTAAAGATTGGCTATGAGATCAGCTTCACTCGGTACTTCCACAAGCCGACGCCGCTGCGGTCGCTCGAGGAGATTGCCGCCGACATCCTGGCGCTGGAGGAGGAGACGGAGGGCCTACTTGGTGAAATCATCGGGAGCGGGCCGTGATCGCGGGACTCCGGCCGTATCCGGTTACCAAGGAATCGGGTGCGCCGTCTCTAGGGTTGGTGCCGCGCCACTGGCAAGTCAGGCGGTTACGCACGGCGGTCGAAATGAGTGTCAGTAACGTGGACAAGCATGCTCATGAAGGTGAGCTGCCGGTGCGACTCTGTAATTACGTCGATGTCTACAAGAACGATCGGATTCATTCCGTGATGCCGTTCATGAGGGCAACGGCAACCCGGGACGAGCTGACTCGATTTCGCATCGCGGACGGGGATGTTCTCATCACTAAGGACTCAGAGTCCTGGGACGATATCGGGGTTCCTGCGCTTGTGGTCGATTCTGCAGACGACCTGGTGTGTGGATACCACTTGGCGATGTTGCGGCCCTCCGTCGGACTGCTCTCGGGGGCATATCTTTTCCGCCTGATACAGAGCACCGGGGTTGCGCACCAGCTTCATCTCAACGCCAACGGTGTGACGCGATATGGGTTGACTCATTCTGGGATCAAGTCGGTTTGGCTGCCTGTCGCGCCGCGCGACGAGCAGGACCTGATTGTCCGCTTCCTCAACCACGCGGATGCGCGAATCCGCCGGTACATTCGTGCGAAGCAGCGGCTGATCGGGCTGCTGGAGGAGCAAAGACAGGCGGTCATCAATCGCGCCGTCACTCGCGGCCTTGATCCTGGCGTCCAACTTGAGCCGTCCGGATTCGAGTGGCTCGGTGATGTGCCCGAGCATTGGCAGGTTGTTGCGCTTAGGCGCCACTGGGAGGTAGTCGACTGCAAGCATGTGACCGTTCCGTTCGTGGACGAGGGAATTCCGCTTGCGTCAGTTCGCGAGGCACAAGCTTTCGACCTCCGTCTCGAGACAGCTAACCGTACGACGCCTGAGTGGTATGAGAGGTTGGTTGAGGGTGGCCGGGTTCCCCAGACAGGCGACCTCGTCTACTGTCGAAACGTGAGTGTCGGAGCAGCCGCCTATGTCGACACGCCGATGCAATTCGCGATGGGGCAGGACGTTTGCTTGATTCGCTCCAAGAGCGAGAACGGACGGTGGCTCAACTATTACCTACGTAGTCCTGCGATGGCGCGCCAGCTCGCCATGGGCCTTATCGGGTCCACCTTCAACAGGATCAACGTAGCCGACGTCAAGAACCTAATTGTGCCGGTGCCGCCTCGCAAGGAGCAGGACCGCATTGCGGCTTTCCTTGACGGGGAGGTGACCGCGATAGACCAAGCGCGGGAGGGCGCCGAGCGCGAGATACGCCTGGTTCGTGAGTACCGCACTTGCCTCATCGCCGACGTCGTGACCGGCAAGCTCGACGTGCGCGAGGCGGCCGCAGCGCTGCCCGACGAGCCTGATGTCGTGGAGGAGATCGACGAGCCCGCCCTCGGCGGGGGACCTGTCGATGGTGCGGATGACCTTGACGAGCTCCTCGAGGAGGTCGAGGCATGACGACCGACACCTCCGAGCTCGGCCTTGAGGAGCTCATCGTGCGCGCTATGACGGGCCGCACCGACGTGCTGGTGCCAGAGCACGTGGCAACCGGGACTTCGGTACCAATCGCCGGCGGCACCGGCTGGCTTCTGGGTGACGCGGACCACTACGACCGCGAGTTCTGTGTCGATCTGGTGCAGGTGCGCGGGTTCTTGCTCGCCACACAGGAGAACCTCGTCGAGGATCTGCAGCTCGAGACCGACGGGCCGACCCAGCGGAGTTTCCTGTCTCGGCTTCAAGGCGAGATCACCAAGCGCGGGACGATCGACGTGCTACGTAACGGCATCAAGCACGGTCCGCACGACATTGACCTCTTCTACGGCGCGCCGTCGCCGGGCAACGAGCGGGCGGCCGAGCGGTTCGCGCGCAACCGCTTCAGCGTTACGCGCCAGCTGCGCTACAGCCGCGACGAGACCAGGCTCGCCCTCGATATGGCGATCTTCATCAACGGGCTGCCGATCGCGACGTTCGAGCTGAAGAACAATTTGACCAAGCAGACGATCGAGGATGCGGTCACCCAATACAAGCGCGATCGGGATCCGCGCGAGAAGTTGTTCGAGTTCGGGCGCTGCGTCGCGCATTTCGCGGTCGACGATCAGCGGGTTGAGTTCTGCACCCACCTCAAGGGCAAGGGCTCATGGTTCCTTCCGTTCGACCGCGGCTTCAACGACGGGGCCGGCAACCCGCCCAACCCGAACGGCCTCAAGACGGACTACCTGTGGAAGGAGGTCCTAACGCGCGAGGGCCTGACCGACATCCTCGAGAACTACGCCCAGGTCGTTGAGACCAAGGACGAGAAGACCGGCAAGAAGCGGGCCGTGCAGATCTGGCCGCGCTATCACCAGCTTGACGCCGTCCGCAAGCTGCTAGCCGACGTCAAGGCCCATGGCGCGGGCCGGCGCTACCTGATCCAGCACTCAGCCGGCAGCGGGAAGTCGAACTCGATCGCCTGGCTGGCGCACCAGCTGATCGGGCTCGAGAAGGACGACGCCGATGTCTTCGACTCGATCATCGTCGTCACCGACCGTCGCATCCTCGACAAGCAGATCCGCGACACGATCAAGCAGTTCGCCCAGGTCGGTGCGACCGTCGGGCACGCCGAGCACTCGGGCAACCTAAAGAAGTTCATCGCCGAGGGCAAGAAGATCATCATCTCGACGGTCCAGAAGTTCCCCTTCATCGTCGACGAGATCGGCAGCGACCATCAGGGTCGGCGGTTCGCGATCGTGATCGATGAGGCCCATTCGAGCCAGGGCGGCCGCACGGCGGCCGCGATGGCGACCGCGCTCGCTGGCGAGGGAGGGGCCGAGGAAGACGAGACCTTCGAGGACCAGGTCAACCTGGTCATGGAGGCGAAGAAGATGCTGACAAACGCCAGCTACTTCGCCTTCACGGCCACGCCGAAGAACAAGACGCTTGAGATCTTCGGCGAAGCGGTGTCGCGGACTGGCGGCAAGGTGGGCCATCGGCCATTCCACAGCTACTCGATGAAGCAGGCGATCCAGGAGGGCTTCATCCTGGACGTACTAGCGAATTACACGCCGGTCCAGAGCTACTACAAGCTCGTCAAGACCGTCGAGGCCGACCCGGAGTTCGACGCCAAGCGGGCGAAGAAGAAGCTGCGCCGGTACGTGGAGAGCAACGACCACGCGATCCAGCTGAAGGCCGAGATCGTGGTTGACCATTTCCACGAACAGGTGCTCGCGCTGAACAAGATCGGCGGCGAGGCGCGTGCGATGGTGGTTACCAGCGGCATCGAGCGGGCAATCCAGTACTTCCACGCGATCCGCGACTACCTCGGCGAGCGCAAGAGCCGGTACGAGGCGATCGTCGCGTTCTCCGGGGACCACGAGTACGGCGGGAGCAAGGTGAGCGAGGCGTCGCTGAATGGGTTCCCGTTGAGCCAGATCGCCGACAAGATCCAAGAGGATCCATACCGCTTTTTGGTTTGCGCAGACAAGTTCCAGACCGGCTACGACGAGCCGTTGCTGCACACGATGTACGTCGACAAGGTGCTCAGTGGCATCAAAGCGGTGCAGACGCTTTCGCGGCTCAACCGCGCGCATCCGAAGAAGCACGATGTGTTCGTTCTCGATTTCATGAACGATGTGGACACGATCCGCAGGGCGTTCGCGGACTACTACCGCACCACAATCCTCGCTGAGGAGACCGACCCGAACAAGCTGCACGATCTCCAGGCCGAGCTTGACGGCTACCAGATCTACTCGCCTGCGCAGGTTGACGAGCTTGTGGCGCTCTATCTCGGCGGGTCCGACCGAGACAAGTTGGATCCGATCCTCGACGCCTGCGTCGCGACCTACAATGCCGACCTCGACGAGGACGGCCAGGTTGAATTCAAAGGCAAGGCCAAGGCGTTCGTGCGGACCTACGAGTTCCTGGCTTCGATTCTGCCCTACACCAACGCGGACTGGGAGAAGCGCTCGATCTTCCTGAGCTTCTTGGTCTCCAAGCTGCCTGCGCCGGTCGAGGAGGACCTTTCGAAGGGCATCCTCGAGGCAATCGACATGGACAGCTACCGGGTCGAGAAACAAGCCGCCGTGAAGATCCAGCTACCCGACGAAGATGCCGAGATTCCGCCGGTCCCGACCAGCGGTGACGGCTTCAAGTCCGAGCCCGAGCTCGACCACCTCTCGAACATCCTGAAGACGTTCAACGACCAGTTCGGCAACATCGAGTGGCAGGACGAGGACCGCGTCAAGAAGCTGATCACCGAGGAGATCCCCGCCCGGGTTGCTGCCGACTCGGCCTATCAGAACGCGCAGAAGAACAGCGACAAGCAGAACGCAAAGATCGAGCACGACAAGGCGCTCGGTCGCGTGATGACGGTGCTGATCCAGGACGACACCGAGCTGTTCAAGCAGTTCAGCGATAACGAGTCGTTCAAGCGGTGGCTCACCGACACCGTCTTCGCGCAGACGTACGGATCTGAGCCAAACAATCCTTAGCCAGAAAGGCCGGGATCTGGCCCCCTCGTGGGTCAGTCCGTCGACCATCTGTGGCTAGAGGGCGACGAGTTCGCGTTCGGGCTTACTCGGCGTTCCGAAGTCGAAGCCGAACACTGCCTGGCCGTCTAGCGCTTGAGCGAGTCGCCGGATCGTCTCGGTAATGGTGCGGTGCTGGCCGCTCTCGATTTTGCGTCTTGGGGTCTTCGCCGATCGTTTCGCAAAGACGTGAAAGAGAACGATTAGTCGGTCTGAGCACCGGCACCGGTAGAGAGCGATTTGAGCTGGTTACTGAGATCGACGGGCTAGCGCTTCGCGTTGCGCCTGGAACGGAAGCCCCCAGGCGCGGTCTTGCTCCTCAGCCTGGAAGCCGAAGAACGCAGGCTCGTGGAGTGCCCTGCGGCGCATCGTGTCAAAGCTCGCGAAAAGGATTAGGTAAACCCGAAGGTTCGACCAGAAATCCAGCCGAATCTCGGCGGTCTCCTCCACTTTCCCGTCCAACTGGTCCGCTGCACTCGCAACGTATCCGAGCATGTAGCTCATCATGCCGTAGACATTGAGTACCTCAGCTAGCTCCGCAGAGCTCAACATCACGGGAGACCAGTGCGCCATCGCCGCGTCCAGGTCCCTGCTCAGCTCCCTCACGATCTCGACGAAAGCGTCCCTGGCGTCGGCGTCGTCAAGTAGTTCGTCGAGAGCTTGCTCAAATTCCTCAGGTAGCAAGGGAGGTGCCCCTCGTCCCGGACATTCCCCGGTGGTTCTAGCATGCTTGACTGCGGCCAGCATCCGGTCTGCTTGGCCCTCGAATCCGACCAGGTTGATGAGGCCTGCGCATACCCGGAAAGCCTCACCTGAGAGCTTCTTGATCGCGATCTCGCCGACAAAACCCCATCGCTCTGAAGCTCGTCTCTCCAGCAGCTCGTCAATGACCATGACCGTGAGCGCTAACGTCACGGCGAACCCAACGAGTGCGGCCGTAATCGGATGCTCCACCCAGAAAGCGCGTACCGATCCGAACAGCAGCTCGGTCAGGACGAGCACTACGGTGAGGGCGATCACCGCGCCGGCGAGCCATCGTCGCCGTTTCTCGCGGGCCTCTATGCCGGGCATCGCGTCAGCCTAGTTTCGAAGTCGGTCGGTGAACTCGGACAGATTGTCCAGGGCGCAACCTGTATCCACGCCATCTCGCGAGTTTGGGGCTCGGCCCTATCGCTTCGCTCGCAATCCGTGATCTGCACTCGGCATGAGGCCAGACCCCCGAACTAGGATGGCTTAATGCTCGGGAAGCAGGACGCCATCTGGCTCGAGCCGGCCTCAGTCACACCATTGACTGGTGACGAGCCGCTGGCAGGCACAAGCGCGACGGTCCGGGACTTCTGGAGCTTCGCCCTCAGCGATCTGAAGACCAACATCGCTCGCGGTGTCCTTGCCGAGTTCCTGGTCGCGCGAGCCGTTGGCGCTCAGGAGGCAGCCCGCGTTTCCTGGGACAACTTCGACGTCAAGACTCCGGATGGCATCCGGATTGAGGTCAAGTCCTCCGCCTATCTCCAAGGCTGGCGTCAGGCGAAGCTATCCACCATTCGCTTCTCCGGCCTCAAAGGGTTGGCCTGGGACGACAAGGATGGGTGGGGCGCCGAGCGGGAGGTTCGAGCCGACGTGTTTGTCTTCGGTATCCAGACGCAGAAGACGCACGAGGAGTACGACGCTCTCGACGTCACTCAGTGGGAGTGGTACGTCGCGTCGGCGAACAGCGTGGTCGAGCACGGCGCGCGATCGGTAGGCGTGGGCTTCCTCGAGCGTTACGCCGAGGGCCCGCTGGCCTACGACGAAATCGACAGAGCTGTGAGGGCCGCAGCTCGTCTCGGACCCTATGCTCCGAGGAAATGACGCTTCAGCGGATGGACAACGTTCTCATCGTTGTCGACGACCTCGAGGCTGCCACGGCGTTCTTCGCCGAGCTCGGTATGGAGCTGGAAGGCGAGACGCAGGTCGAGGGGCCTTGGGTGGACAGTACCGTCGGGCTCAACGACGTCCGTGCCGACATCGCCATGATGCGGACCCCGGACGGCCATGGCCGGGTTGAGCTGTCGAAGTTCCACCGCCCGCCGGCGGTCAGGGCTGAGCCGGAGAGCGCGCCGGCGAACGCGCTGGGCATTCGCCGCATCATGTTCGCTGTCGAGGACATCGACGACGTCGTCGCCCGCCTGCGCGGCCACGGTGCCGAGCTCGTCGGCGAGATCGCGCAGTACGAGGACATCTACCGGCTCTGCTTCGTGCGTGGCCCTGAGGGCATCATCATCGGACTGGCCGAGCAGCTCAGCTAAAGCGCCGATAGACGAGGTGGGTGACGTGCGGTGTGGTGCGGCTCGACACCGGCGTCAGGTCGACTTGGCCGACGCCGTCGAACACGCGCTCGCCGCCGCCGGCGACGAATGGCGCCACGTGCAGCCGTAGTTCGTCGATCAGCCCGGCGGCGAGGTACTGGTTGAGAGTGCCGGGGCCGCCGGCGATCGAGACGTTCTTGTCGCCGGCGGCGTCGCGGGCCTGCTCGAGCGCCGCCTCGATCCCATCGGTGACGAAGTGGTAGGTCGTGCCGCCTTCCATCTCGACGTTCGGGCGCGGGCGGTGGCAGAGAACGAAGACGGGCGCGTGGTAGACGGGGTTCGGTCCCCACCACCCGGTCCAATTGAGGTCCCACTCGCCCCTGTCGGGGCCGAACATGTTGCGGCCCATCACGTAGGCGCCGGCGGCGGTGATCGCGTTGGCCTCGTCGGCGTTGTCGTCGCGATGCTCGAACTGCCAGGCGTGCAGGCGGCTCTCGTCGAGGTCACCAAACGGGCGCTCGGCGCTCTGGTTGCTGCCGGACCCGTAGCCGTCGAGGGTGATCGTCATGTCCGCGGTGACCTTGGGCCTCTGCCCAAGAATGCTAGGCAGCGCGGCGGGATGCGGCGTCGAGCAGCGTGACGTTGCGCGGTAGGACTTCGACGGCGCGCCGGCTGCCGAACACGACGGTGACCAGCGCTCCGCCGGACTGCCGTGCGACTTCGTGCGTTTCGGCGCCCGCCTGCGCGCGTTGCTCGGCGGGCACTTCGCACTGGGTGAGGAAGCGCTCGAGCAGCGGTCCGTCGAGCTCGTCGGCGGAGAGCTCGAGTCGCTCGGTGCGGAAGCCGCCGGTCCTGATGTCCGGTTTCGGGGAGAGCAGGCAGGTCGCCATGTCGTCGGGCGTGGCGACCGCCTCGGCGGCGACGGCATCCAGCAGCTGGCGGGCGGTGGCGTCGGGGCCGAGGCCGGCGACGATCTGCTCGAGCCGCTCCTCGCCGAGCACGCCGTCGGCCGTGCGGGCCTCGCTCAGGCCGTCGGTGTAGAGGCAGGCGACCGACCGTGACGCCAGCGGCACGGTCGTCTGGCGCATCCCCGTCGGCTCGCCGATCCCGAGCGGTGGCGACCCGCCGGCGAGGATCGGCTCGAACGAGGCTCCACCGCCGACGACGATCGGGGGAGGGTGGCCGGCGCTGGCGAAGGTGAGCGAGCTGTCGCGGGGGTCGTGCACGGCGAGCAGCACGGTCGCGAAGTCGCCATCGAGGTTGTCGCCGATCACGCGCCCCGCGACGTGCAGCGCGGCGGCCGGCTCGAGCCCGGCCTCGAGGTAGGCGCGCAGCGTGTAGCGCATGAACGCCGTGTGCTCGATCGCTTTCCGCCCATGTCCTGAGAGGTCGCCGAGGACGAAGCCCGTGCGGCTCCCTGCTAACGGCAGCACGTCGTAGAAGTCGCCTCCCGCGCCCGGGCCGTCCGCGGGCGCGTAAGCGACCGTGGCCCCGATCTCGGTCAGCTCCTCGGGGACCGCCGGCAGCAGCGCGGCCTGGAGCAGACCGACCTCGCCGAGCAGCTCGGCTCGCTGACGCGCGAGCCGGCGCGCCCGCAGCGCGCTGAGCGCATAGCCGCCCGCGAGCAGCAGCGACAGCGCGGCGAGGCCGGCGATCGCCCACTTCATCCAGCTCGGGACGATCTCGACGATGTCGCGCACGGTGCGTACGACGGGCGAGGCGGCCCCGTCTGCGGTCTCGTCACGTCCCCGGTCCGGGCGGGAAGCGGCGTCTCCGTCGGCGGCTGCCGGCGGCCCGTCGTCCGCCGTCGGGGGGAGGAGGGCGAGCGGTGTGAGCGCGGGGCTGGCAAAAGTCCCGGCGCCGCGATTACCCCCGCGGCTGTCGCCGTCACGACGACCCGCGCGGTTGTCGTCGCCGGCGGCGCGGCGGCCGGGACGCGAGTTGCCGGGGCTCGATCCGCCCGTGGGCACCTGAGTCTGCGGCGCGGCGGTCGAGTCCGGCAAGGCCGCCGGAGGGGTCGGGCCGACGGACTGGCCATCGGCCGAGGTCTCGTCTGGCGGCGGGATCGCGAACAAGCCCTGATCGTCGTCGTCCGCCTCGGCGATGCGCCTGCTCGACCGGTTGTCGCCGCCCGCCTCGCGACGGTCGTCGTCTTGGGCGTCCCAGCTCCGACGGCTGCCATCGTCGGAGCCGCCGCGGTCGTACTCGTCTTGGTCATCTGAGTCCCAGCGGTCGCGATCGCCGGATCCTTCGCGGTCGTCCCACACGCCTCGATCGTCATCGTCCGACCCGCGCCGGTCGTCCCACCCCCGGTGCTCATTCGACCGGCCGCGGTCGGTGGGCCGGCTAGGTCCGTCGGACCCATCGCGCCCATTCGATCGGTCTTCCATGTATGAGCGGTCGCCACCGTACGACTTGTCTCGCTTCGCCTCGGCCGCGGGAGCGAGCGCCCCGAGCGCCCCGAGCGCCAGGACGAGCTGGATGGCGACGAGGACGATCCCGCCTACGCGCAGGGCGTCGCCAGCGCGGACAGGCCGCGCCCGGTCGCGGCGGAAGGCCGGCGCAGGCATGGGTTCGTTGTCGGCGCGAGCGGCGTGGTCAGTCGAGTCGAACGCAGCCGTGTCGAACGAGCGTCCACGGCCAGGTAGCCCTGTCCGCAACGTGATCGAAGCGCAGCATGGTCAGGACGCCGGGAGATAGGTGAGCAGCACCACCCCGGAGTCGAACCGCTTCACGTCCTCGAGCTCCATCCGGATGGTTCCCCTGTCGCCGAGCACGTGGACGTTGCCCCCGCCCCAGACGATCGGGTTGAGGTAGACCTCGTACTCGTCAATCAGGCCCTTCTCGGCGAGGGCGTAGGCGAACTCGCCGCTGCCGTGCATGAACAGGTCGCCGCCGACCTCGTCCTTGAGTTTCGGGATCGACTCCTCGAGGTCTCCCGCGAGCAGGGTCCCGTTCCACTCGAGATCTCCGGACAGGGTGTTGGACCCGACGTACTTCGGCATCGGGTTGATCATGTCCGCCCACTTGCCCGACTCGCTCGGCCAGTAGCCCGCCAGCCCCTCGTAGGTCTTGCGGCCCAGCACCAGCCCGCTCGACTTCGTCTGACGCTCGAACGAGTACTCGGCGTGGTCTCCGCCCGGCTCCACCCACTCGCCGACCGGGTCGATGACACCGTCGAGGGTCGCCTGTGTTGTTGCGATCAGCTTGCCCATCTCGATTCTCCTTCGGTCACGGGAGTTCCTTGAGTCTCTCTACCCACGAGACGCTCAGGGGGTCTCGGCGGCGTACGCCTCCGGCCCCTTCTCCGCCGCGACCGGGTCCATCCACATGACCTCCCAGAGGTGGCCGTCGAGATCGTGGAAGCTTTGCTGGTACATGAAGCCGTAGTCCTGCGGGTCCTTGGCGGGTGTGGCGCCGGCGGTGACCGCGGTCTCGGTGAACTCGTCAACCGCGTCGCGGCTCTCGGCGCTGATGGCGACGGTGAGAGCGGTGGCGTCGTGGGCGTTGGCGACCGGCTTGGTGACGAAGTCGGCGAAGCGGTCGCGCTGCAGCAGCATCACGTAGGCCTGGTCGCTGACGACCATGCAGGCGGCTTGGTCGTCGCAGAATCGCTCGTCGAAGGCGAACCCAAGCGTGTCGAAGAACGTCCGGCTGGCCGGCAGGTCGGCGACGGGCAGGTTGAGGAACAGCAAGCGGGACATGGATCTGGCTCCTTGGTCGGGTCTGTCGGGGTAGGGACGGCCGGGGCGCCCGAAACTCACCGGTGCGGGTGGCTACGATCTTCCGAATGCCCGTATCCGCCATTGGCCAGCCGGCGTTCGAGCAGGACCTCGAGCGGATGCGCCCCGCCCTCACTGGTTACTGCTACCGGATGCTGGGCTCGGGCTTCGAGGCCGAGGACGCCACGCAGGAGACGATGATCCGCGCCTGGCGGCGATCGGACACCCTGCATGAGCAGGCGGCGCTGAAGTCGTGGCTGTTCCGGATCGCCACCAACGTCTGCCTGGACCAGATCGGCAGCCGCAAGCGCCGGGAGCGACCGATCGACCTCGGCGACGCCGGGACGGCGGAGACGGCGGTCGGCGCGGCGCTGCCGGAGTCAACTTGGGTGCTGCCGATCGCCGACGGGCAGGTCATCGACCCCGAGGCCGACCCGGCGACGCGGATGGCCGACCGCGAGTCGCTGCGGCTGGCGTTCGTCGCTGCGCTCCAGCACCTGCCGGCGCGGCAGCGCGTGGTGCTGGTTCTGCGCGAGGTGTTGCGCTGGAGCGCCAAGGAGGTCGCCGAGCTGCTGGAGACTTCGGTGCCGTCGGTCAACAGCGCCCTGCAGCGCGCGCGGGCCACGCTCGACGAGCTGGCGCTGCAGGACGCCGACGCGCCCGCGCGCCCGAGCGACGAGGACGAGCGCCGGCTACTGGAGCAGTACCTAGAGGCGTTCGCGGAGTACGACATCGACCGGATCGTCGCGCTGCTGCGCTACGACGTGGTCTTTGACATGCCGCCGTTGGCGCTGTGGCTGCGCGGCCCCGAGCAGACCGGCGAGTTCATGCTCGGCCAGGGCGCCGCCTGTCGCGGGTCGAAGCTGATCGCCGTCGACGCGAACGGCTGCCCGGCGTTCGCCGCCTACAAGCCCGACGCGGAGTCCGGCGACTGGCTGCCGTGGTCGCTGACGGTCCTCGAGCCGGTTGCCGGTGGCGACGGGCCAGCCGTCGCCGGTGTCCACAACTTCCTGCAGCCGTTCCTGCCCTCGCTCTTCCGGACCTTTGGGCTGCCCGACCGCCTCACCAATGCCGATCCAGCCGTCGCGGCGGCGACACCAGGAGGTCACGCATGAACCCATTCCGTGCTGCAGTCGAGGCGCGCGACTTCGAGGGCGCGGTTGCGCTGCTCGCCGCCGACGTCGTCTTCCGCAGCCCGGTCGTCTTCAAGCCCTACCAAGGACGTGACGTCGTCGGAGCATTGCTGCTCGCCGTCAGCCGCGTGTTCGAGGACTTCCGCTACGAGCGCGAGATCGGTGCGGAGGGGGCCACGGACCACGCGCTGGTGTTCAAGGCGCGAGTGGGGGACCGCGAGATCGAGGGCTGCGACTTCTTGCACATCAACGAGCAAGGGCTGATCGACGACTTCACCGTTATGGTCAGGCCGCTATCGGGCGCGCTCGCGCTGGCTGAGGCGATGAAGGCGCAGCTCGAGGCCATGGCCCCCTAACCCAGCGCGAACCGCAGCTCGCGGCGGACGGCGCGTAGCGCGCCGTCGAAATGCGGTACCTCTCCGATGACGTACTCAGACAGCTCGGCGTCCCAGCGTTTCTCCCACTCGGGCTCGCGATCCATGAACCGCGAGGCGAAGCGATCTGGGTCGACGTTGCGCTGTCGCGCCTTCCGTTCGAAGAGGGGCCAGACTTCTTGTGCATCGACCTGCTGTACGGCAAGCAGTTCGTGCAAGTCGTAGAGGTCGCGGCACTGGAGGCGTTGGATGACGCATCGGATCTTCTCGGCGGCGACTTCCTCGAGCGTGTAGACCAGACAATCGTGGGGCTCCTGGTCGGGATAGCGCATCGTGATCGGCCGCACCGTGGTGTTCTCGACGAGTTCGTCGTCGGCCAGGTCAAGCTTGAGAGTCCGCGGCTTGGCGCCCAGCGGCCCGACGTACTCAATGCGGGGTGGGGAGGCATCGTTGAGCTGCAGAAGCGGGAATGCGAAGCGCGCCTTGCAGTCGGCGAGCGCTTCCCCAATGAGATTGCGTGCACCCTCTAGATCAAGACCATCGACCAAGCTGAAGTCAAGGTCTGCCGAGTATCGATAGGAGTCAAAGTGGCAGAGCCTGAGCGCTGTGCCGCCCTTGAAGACGACTTGCGCTTGTGAATCCCGCCCGGCGATCGCCGTTAGACGTGCGTGAGCACGTAGTCACGTTCGACAGGACCCGCCGTGAGGCGGTCCTGGTCAGCCTGGCGTTTGAGGAGGTTCGCGTGGATCACCGTGCGATCTCCTCCTTCAACGCTGAGGGCTCAACGGGCCAGCGGATTCGCCACTTGGGGTCCCGGAATGCGGGTTCAAAGTGTTTGAGGCCTGGGTCGAGATCGATATCGAAGGTCGGCCGTTTGGGCCACGCGGCGGCGGGGAGCGGCTGTAGCTCGAGTCCGTCGGCAAGTGAACCGATTCGTCGCAGTGCGGTATTGGCGTTCAGGAGCTTTGCGAGCTCGAGGAGTCGGTCTAGCTCAGGACGACTGCTGGCGAGGGCCTCAGCGAGGGGGAGGTAGCCGCCGACAAGGTCGGGGCGGCAGGCGGCGTCTAGGAGAGAGCGCTCCAGGGTCGAGACCATGGCCCCGTATCCGGCCGCTTCGCTCCCGAGTTCCACCGTCTCCTCCTGCTCGTGCACCGCCCGCAGCGGGAGACCACTGACGGTTGCGCTCGTAAACCTGCGTGGGGATGCGATCTGGATAGTGCGAACCGGACGAGTGAGCAACCCGTGGAAATCCAGTGCGGAGTGGTAAGCGATGCGGTGGGGGTAGCGGCCTACCAATGCGGCAACTGCCAGCGCTACGTCCTCGGATGACGCCCGGGTCCCCAAGAGCCCGATTTGACGGATGGCGTAGCGCCCAGTGGCAACACGATCGACCAGTCCGGCTCGTTGCCATCGCCGAAGCAGGTTCGACGCCGCCTGTGCGGAGATCCCGAGCTCTCCGCGTAACTCCGCACTGGTTAGCGTTGCCTTCCCTTCGCCAAGGCGCCTATCCAGCGGCTCAATTCCATGGCGGGCAAAATTTGAGGGCGCGGAGTACATGCTAGACGTGAAATTCTAGCATCCAAACACCCAAATGGGGTGTTGAAGTGCGCAAACTACACGTTAAGCATGTATTCGCTGCGATGCAGCAGAACGTCTACTCGGCCTGGCCGACCTGCCGAACCGCCATCTCGTCCGGCGTGTCCGGTCCCGGGTAGCCCTCCAGGCGCCCGTGGAAGGCGTTGGCGACGCGGAGGCCGTGGACCTTTGCCATCGCGGCGCGCTCCCCGTCGAACAGTTCGTCGACGGTGCGGCACCAGAGGATTAGCCAGCGCTCGAAGTGGGCCTTCTTGAGCCCGGCCTTCTCGTGGATGCGGGCGTGGACGCCGAAGGCGCCGCCGTAGTAGCTCTTGTTGCCGAGTAGGACGGTCTCCCAGAAGGAGGTGACGACGGGGACGTGCTCGTCGAGGTCGAGGTGGGCGATGTCGGTGAAGATCCAGCCGATCAGCTCGTCCTCCATCGCCTTGCCGTAGAAGGCGCGGACGAGACGCTCGCAGTCGGCGCGGGTCTCAATGTCGCGGAGCTCGGAGGTGTCCATCGCCTCGAAAACCTAGCCGTCGAGGATCGTCAGATCGATCTGGCGCAGCCGTGCGGGGTCGGCGAGGATGTCGATCGCGACGATCTTTCCGCCGCGGACGGTCATGCCCCCGACCGAGAACGGCTCGCCGTTGCGCGTTGCGACGATGCCGGCCGCGCCGTTGATCAGCGCTGGCTGCATCACTAGGCCGAGTCGCGAGTAGGTGGCTGCCTGGTCGACGACCGCGGCCGCGCCGCGAACCTCGCGCGATCCGCCTGTCGGCAGGCGGACCGAGATCCGCGCGCGACGACGGTGGTCAGCCAGCCACCGAGGTTCTCGACCTCGTCGGCGTCGGTTCGGTTGAGTCGCAGCCATGTCTCCTGGACGGCGTCGTCGGCCTCGCTCAGCGAGCCGAGGATCCGGTAGGCCACCGCTCGCAGGCGGGCACGGTGCTCCTCGAAGCGCTCGGCCAGCCATTCGCGTTCATCCATTGGTCACGTTCCTTCGTCGCGTCGTGTCATAGCAATAGACCCGCGGAATCCGGGCTATGTGACAGGCAGTCGGAACGGAATGGAGAAACCACGATGCGAATCTTCGTTGCAGGAGCGAGCGGCGCGATCGGCAGTCGGCTCGTCCCGCAGTTGATCGAACGCGGACACGAGGTGGCCGGCAGCTTCAAGTCGCCCGGGAACGGCGAGCGGGTGCGAGCGCTGGGGGCGGAGCCGATCGCGCTCGACCCTGCTCGACGCGCGCGCCGTGCGCGAGGCGGTCCTCGCCGCCGGGCCCGATGCGATCGTCCATCAGGCGACCGCTCTGGCCGGCGTCCGCTTCTCCAGGCGCCTGGACCGCAGCTTCGCCGAGACCAACCGGCTGCGGATCGAGGGCACCGACACACTGCTGGCCGCCGCACGCGAGGCGGGCGTGCGACGGTTCGTCGCCCAGAGCTTCGCCAGTCGGCGACGGCGGCGGCGTCTCGTCGTTTGTCCACCTCGACGACGCCGCGGCCGCGACGGTGCTCGCGCTCGAGCGTGGCGGAGCCGGCATCTTCAGCATCGTCGGCCAAGCGCCAGCTCGGGTGGGTGCCGCGCTACTCGAGCTGGCGACAGGGCTTCGTGGCCGCCTACGAGAGGAGCATCGGATGACTAGTCAGAACTCAGGCGCAGTGACGTCGCGCGATGGCACGCGCATCGCCTAACAGGCGGCGGAGGCGATCGCGGCCGCAATCCCGAACGGGCAGCACCTTGTCCTGGACGGTCAGAGCTGGGGCCAAGTTGAGCCCGCCGCGCTCGCACCAATGCTGCGGAGGTTCTTTGTTGAGTGGCGCGCACCGACGTGAGAGCATCCATGGATGACCGACTTCCTTGTCAAGCGCGACGACCTGCGTGAGTGCCGTGTCGCTGAGTCCGCTGCACCGGAGATCGAACCGGGGCAGGCGCTGCTGCGGGTCGACACGTTCGGGCTGACGGCGAACAACGTCACCTATGCGGTGCTCGGTGACGCGATGTCGTACTGGGACTTCTTCCCAGCGCCCGATGGTTGGGGCCGCGTTCCGATGTGGGGGTTCGCGGAGGTCGAGCAGAGCCGCGCCGAGGGTGTCGAGGTCGGCACGCGCCTGTATGGGTATCTGCCGCCGTCGTCGCAGCTCGTCGTGACGCCCACGCGCGCCAGCGCGAGCGGGTTCGCCGACGGCTCACCGCATCGGGCAGAGCTGCCGTCGGTCTACCACCAGTTTCAGGCGACCACGGCCGACCGCTTCTACCACTCCGATACCGAGGCGCTGCAGATGCTGCTGCGGCCGCTCTTCTACACGTCGTTCCTGATCGACGACCAGATCGCCGACGACGGGCTGGCCGAGCGCGGGCCGATCGTCTTTGCCAGCGCGTCGAGCAAGACAGCGATCGCCGCGGCGTTCATGCTTGCGCAGCGCGAGGGCGTCGAGCTGGTTGGGCTCACGTCACCGCGCAACGTCGAGTTCGTCGAGGGGCTCGGGCTCTACGACCGAACCGTCACCTACGACGCGATCGACTCGCTCGAGCGTGGCCCGGCGACCTTCGTCGACGTCGCCAGCGATAGTGCGGTGCAACAGGCGATCCACACCCACTACGGCGACGAGCTCGTCCACAGCATGGTTGTCGGATTCACTCACTGGGAGAAGCCGCAGGTCGATGCCGGCGACTTGCCTGGACCACCGCCGACCGTCTTCTTCGCGCCCAACCGGATCGTCAAGCGCGGCAAGGACTGGGGCCGTGGCGAGCTCGAGAGCAGGGTTGCCGACGCCTGGCATCCCTTCTGCGAGTGGACGGGCAGCTGGCTCGAGACGATCGACGGCGAGGGCTTCGATGCTGTCCGCGCCGCCTACCTCGACGTGCTCGAGGGTCGCGTCGAGCCGACGCGCGCCCACGTGCTGACGCTTCCCTGACGGAGTCGTGCAAGTCCCGTTGCGCGGGGTTGTCGTAATCGCCATGACTTCTCACCATTGAGCGATGCGCCTGCTCCCAGGCATCGGCGCCTTCGCGTTGGTGCTCGCACTCGCCGTCCCGTCGCCGGCCGCGGCCGGTAGTGCGCGGGTTGCTGCGTTGCAGACGGCGCTGGAGGCGCGCGGCCTGTACGGCGGATACGTCGATGGGGTCCGCGGGCCGCTGACGCGGAACGCGGTCGTGGCGTTCCAGCGCCGGCACAACTTGGGAGTCGACGGCATCGCCGGGCCGCGGACGCGGCGGGCGCTCGGGTGGCGGGGGCGGCCGCTGCTGGGCAGCCGCGCGATGGGACGGGGCGATCGCGGCTGGGATGTGGCGGCGTTGCAGTACCTACTCCAGCGCGCGGGTCACGGGCCGGGCATGGCCGACGGCCGCTTCGGCCCGCTGACTTGGGCCGCGGTGCTGCGGGCCCAGCGGGCGGCTGGCGTCGCCGTCGACGGCATCGCCGGCCGGGTGACGATCTCGTCGCTACGCGGCGGGGGTGGCAGCACAGGGTCCGTGCCCGGAGTTCCGACCGGGCCGGTGGCGTTCCTGCGACCGGTCTCCGGGTTGATCGGCGACGGCTTCGGCGCGCCGCGTGCCGGCGGCCGCAGCCACCAAGGACTCGATTTCCCCGTCGCCTACGGCACCCGTGTCGGCGCGGCGGGCTACGGCACGACGATCTTTGCCGGCTACAACTACGGCGGCTACGGCAACCTCGTCGTGATCCAGCACCGTCTCGGTTACACCACCTGGTACGCGCACCTTTCGTCGATCACCAGTTGGGTCGGTGAGCGAGTGAACGGCGGCACCCGCATCGGCTACGTCGGCTCGACCGGGTACTCGACCGGGCCGCATCTGCACTTCGAGGTACGCCGCTACAACGTTCGGATCAACCCGATCCCGCAGCTGCTCACCACGGTCGCCGCCAAGCTGAGGCGCGTTCCGGGTCACGACACCCGCCGGCGTCTCGAGTGCGCCGGAAAGCGGCCAGCGGCGCGCCCGGGACAGCACGGTCGCTCCTGGATCGCGCGCGAGCGGCTCTGCCGTTGAGGCGACGGGCTACCCGGAGGTGCGGTCTACTCGGGCGAGGTGCGGTCTACTCGGGCCAGGTGCTCGCCGATCAGCGCGTTGACGCGCTCGGGCACCTCGAGCGCGACCAGGTGGGCCGCACCGTCGATCACCGCAAAACGCGCTCCCGGGATGCGATCGGCCATCGCGCGCGTCTCGGCGACGGGGAACGTGGCGTCCTCGTCGCCGGCGACCACCAACGTCGGTGCCGTGATGCGGCCGAGCAGCGGGCGCTGATCCGGACGCTCGGGGACGACGCTGCGCACCGCCCAGCGCACTGAGCGCCGAGTTGAACCCCAGCTCGTCGAGGATCTGCTCGACCGTGTGGGCGCACTCCCCGAAGCTGAAGCCCGCGCTGAGCGGCTCGCTGCCGCCATGACCCGGCGGGTCGATCGCGACCACAGTGTTGGTCACGGCGAAATGCTCGACCTGTGCCCGCCACAACGACCCGGTCATCAACAGGCTCGGCCAGAAGAGGATCGGCGGGCCGTCGCCGGCCACCTCGACCCGTACCCTGCCCAGCACCGTCGGGACCATCCGCTCGCTCATCCCGGCGACTCTATGGGGTGCCCGTACCGCGGACTATCGATCGAGGTCTGCGATTCTCCGCCCATGGACGACGCCGTCACGCGTTACCGGACCGCGTCCGAGGCGAACGACATCGGCGCGGTCATGGCGACGCTCGCTCCCGACATCGAGGTGGTCTCGCCGATCTCCGGGCGCATGGTGTTCCGTGGGCAGGACGATGTCCGGATCCTGTTGAGCGCCGTCTACGGCAGCCTGGCCAACCTGCGTTGGGGCGATCCCGTCGGCGACGGCGAGCGGCGCGTTCTCGTCGGGGAGATGACCGTGCTGGGCGCTCGGATGACCGACGCGATGGTGTTCGACCTCGCGCCCGACGGACAGATCCGGCGGATCGCTCCGCACCTGCGCCCGTGGCTCGCGCTTACGCTCTTTGCTGCGCTCCTCGGGCCGAAGATCGGTCGGCGCCCCGGCGTCGTGCGCCGGGCGTTGCGGTAGCTCAGAGTGCGGCAGGCTGCGCTGGCGCTGGTCTTCTCGACATCGCCCGTGCAGCAAGCACCAGGGCTCCGGCAACGACAGGTAGCAGCAGGCGTACGCAGGTCTTCATGGCGCGCATCCTAACTGCGACTCGAGCGGAGGTCAGCCCTCGTGCTTGTGCGCGCCGCGGCGGTGGGTGAGGCCGTCGAGTACGACCTCGAGCGGCGATTGGCGGTTGACCTTGTCGAGCTGCTCTCGGATCTCGTGGACGTCGTCCGAGGCGCCGGAAAGGCGGCTGGTCGCGGAGTCGAGGTGCTTGGCTCCGTCGCGCAACAGCTCAACCGTCCGCAGGACGCCAGGCTTGGGTCCGAGTGGTATGCCGAACATCCTCCGCCGCCGGCCGATCAGCGGGCGGCGGCGCTTCGAGCCGAGGCGAGAGCCCGCTGCCAACCCGCCGGCGAGGCCGGCCGCCGCGGCGCCTGCCGCGAGCATCGGGCCGCGCGCTCGGCGGGCGACGACGGTGGCCGTGCTGCCAGCGTCCTTGACAGCCGCGCTGACAGTCGTGGCGGTTCCGTTCGACGCCGGCTTCGACCGCTGTTTGGTTGAGGCCATGGGGAGGCTCCTTCCTAGCCGAGGATCTTCCCGATCCGCTCGGCCTGGTCGCCGGCGCGCTCGAGATCCTTCGAGACCGTCTTCGAGGTCTTGGCGAAGTTCTGGCTCGCCTGGCCGACGGTCTTGGCGATCGACTTTACGTCGACGCTGGGCTTGCCGAGCGAGCGTGGCAGCGGCACGCCGAGCAGCTTCGGCCGGCTCAGCCGGCTCTTGAGCAGCAGTCCGCCAGCAACGCCCGCGGCCGCGGCTCCGACAGCGACGGCCGGTCCCTTGGCCTTGCCGGCTACCTGCTTGGCGGTCCCGGCGACCTGGCCAACCCGGTCGGTGACGCTGGCGCTTCCGTTCGACTGCGCAGCGGCCGGTTTCGAGCGCGACCCCGATTTCGCCCGTGCCGTTGACTTCGAGTTCGTGGCCTTCGACCGTGCGGTCGGCTTCGAGTGCGCTGTCGTCTTGGACCGTGCGGTTGGCTTGGACCGCGACGACGATTTCGCCGAGCGACTGGACGTGCTCTTGCTTTTCGGAGCAGAGCCGTTGGACGACCCGCTGCTTGATCTCTTACGTGGCTTGCTCGAGGCGGGTTTGCTGTTCGCCATTCCTCATCCCTCTTCTCGGTTCGGGAACACGCCTCCCGAAGACGTGGCTACCCCGCTCTGAGCAGGGCTAACCCAGGGCGTAGCCTTTCTTGCAGCCATCCCGAACCCCAGGAGGAAACGATGATCAGCAGTCTCGACTTCGTCGGCATCCCGTCGCAGGACGCCGAGCGCTCGCGCAGCTTCTACATCGACACGCTCGGCCTCCGGCCCGACGAGCACGGGCGGTTCGAGTTCTGGGTCGGTGAGACCTGCTTCGGCATCTGGGAGCCGGAGCGGAGGGGGATGGAGTTCGCCCCGCAGCGCAACGCGCACCCCGCGCTGCACGTCGACGACGTCGCCGCCACGCGTGCAGAGCTCGAGGCCAAGGGCGTGGAGTTCGCGGGCGAGACGTTCGACACCGGCGTCTGTCACATGGCGTTCTTCCGCGATCCGGACGGCAACGACCTGATGCTCCACTCCCGCTACGCGCCGTACAAGGACTAGCTCAGCTCCGCCAGCCGCCGCTCGAGGAAGCGCCGCTCGGGATCGGAGCGGATCAGCGCGAGCGCGCGACGGTAGGCGACGTCGGCCTCGTCGGTGCGGCCCAGCCGCCTCAGCAGCTCGGCGCGCGTCGCGTGGAGGTAGTGGTAGCCGTCGAGTGTGGGCGCCAGCCAGTCGGCGAGTGTGAGGGCGCCGTCGGTGTCGCCCGCCGCTGGTGGTCCGGGGGGACCCGGAACGGAATCCCCGCAGCCTGGATCTTGTGCTTGGCGCGCACGAGCCGCTTGGCCATCGTCTCGCGCGCCGGCGCTGGCTCGGGCAGGTCGAGCAGGCGCAGCTTCGCGGCCAGCGTCCGGTCACGGCGGATGCGGTCGATCGCTCGGTTGCGGGCCGATCCTTTCCTAACGGCCCAGGTTTGGATAGGGTGACGGGTAGGAAAGGAACGGCACGATCCTTTCCCAAGGCTCGAGTCGAAGGAAGGATCGCGGTGCGAGGGCGATACATCCATCAGATCTGGCAGGCAGATCCAACCATCTACGCGCCTCCGCGTTACCGGCGCTCCTGCGAGTACGACGCCTTCCTTCCCGAGCCGGTGGCCGGCGTAGATGTCGTCCTTCCCGGCGACGTTGCCGGTGTGGTCTCCGATGCGGAGAAGGCGATCGCCGATCTGAACCGCGCAACCGGGCCGGAGCTGATGCCACTAGCTCGGCTGCTGCTGCGAACCGAGTCCATCGCCTCCTCGAAGGTCGAGGGCATGCAGCTCGATGCGCGCAGTCTTGCTCGGGCTGAGGCCAACCAGGACACCGGGCGCAAGGTGGGGTCGGGCGCCGCCGAGATCCTCGCCAACATCGACGCGATGCAGGTCTCGATCGAACGAGCCGCGGACCTCGAGCGGGCGCGTCTCTCGGACTTCCTGGACATCCATCGAGTTCTGCTCGAACGCGCGCCAAACTTCCAGATCGCCGGGAGGTTCCGCACCTCGCAGAATTGGATCGGCGGCAACGACTACAACCCCTGCGGCGCGGGGTTCGTGCCCCCACCGCCGGGAGAGGTCGAGCGCCTCCTCGACGATCTCTGCGTCTTCATCGACGACGTGGCGCTTCCGCCGCTCGTGCAGGCCGCGATCGCTCACGCGCAGTTCGAGACGATCCATCCCTTCGACGACGGCAACGGCCGGACCGGCCGCGCGCTGGTCCAGGTCGTCCTTCGAAGGCGCGGTCTGGCACCGGCGTTCGTCCCCCCGATCAGCGTCGTGCTCGCTCGCGACAAGGATCGTTACCTGAAGGGTCTGACGTTGTTCCGTGAGGATCGTCTAGCCGATTGGATCGAGCTGTTCGCCGCCGCCACCGCCGAGGCAGCCACACTTGCCGCTCACTACGCGATCCGGGTCGGCGATCTGCAGGACGAGTGGCGCGAGCGCTTGCGCCAGCACTCGAAGCCTCGTGCTGACGCCGCCGCCTGGAGCCTGATCGCCGTCCTTCCCGCCCATCCGATCATCACGGTGCCGGTCGCGGTCGCGGCGGTTGGCCGGACCAAACCGGCCGTTGCGAACGCCATCGAGCAGATGGAGGATGCCGGCATCCTCACGCGTCTCAGTGAATCGGCACGCAACCGGGCCTGGGAGGCCGATGGGCTTCTCGACTTGATCGTTGGACTCGAGGCCGGCGTGTCCTCGGCGAACGGTGCGTGACGTCCACTTCCCGTGGGCGCCGATGATTCCCGTCGCCCCCCAAGGACAGTTGAACCACACAAGCCTGTGTGACTGCACTCACACTTTAGGGGCGGATCCGCCCCTACCTTGGCTCCGAATCCAGACGCATTGCGGCAGGGCCCTGAGCGGGCCGTGCCGCGGCCCGAGTCGCTGAGTACCGCGCGGCTCCTGGCCTTGTCTAGTCCCCGACTCACCGGAGCTGAGCCCCGATCCGACCACTGCTGCTGTCAATTCCGCTTGCCGCTGTCCTTTTCGCCGCCGCCCCGGCCGAGGCCGTGAAGTGCCCCGCCAAGTACACCCGGGCGGACTTCCACCGCGTGGCCCAAAAAGCCTTCGACGGTCATCAGCCGGCCACCCGGAAGGAGCGCCGGACGCTCAAGCGGGTGACCCGCTGCCAGGAGCGGCCGCGCGCTTCGGCCAAGGTGATCCGCGACCACCGCCGCAGCTATCGCCGCAACCACCTGCGTCAGCTCGAGCTGCGCAGCATCGCTCCCTACGACTGCGGATCGCACGGCCGCTTCGCGGTTCCCTGCTGGATCATCGCGCGCGAGTCGCACTACTCGTGGGACGCCTACAACGGCTCGTCAGGAGCCCGCGGGCCGTACCAGTTCCTCGGCTGGCGAGTGCCGTGGCCGGTCAAAACCGCCGCCGATCGTCTCGCCCACCACCGCATGGCCGCACGCCTCTGGGCGCACGGCGCGGGGGCTAGTCACTGGGGCGGGTGACGCCAGGCGTACCAGTAGCGCTCGATACGACGGATGAACTGGCCGGGCTTCTCGGCGTAGAGGCGGTCGCCGAGCTGGAAGGCCGCGTCGAGTAGCTCGGCCTGGCGGCGTTCGGCCAGCGTTGCGAGCGTCGCGGTGCCGGGATCGTCCGGGGCCTGGTCGCGGGCCTTGGCGACCAGCACGGAGAGATCGTGATGCTCGCCGAGCAGATCGGCCAGCTCGTGCGCCTCGGCGGCCGACGCCTTCAGCACGGCGGGCCAGGCGTCTTGCAGCAGGCGCAGTTGGTACCAGAGGTCCTTGACGCGCTTGCGCCAGTCGTGGACGGTCTCGGCGGTCGGATCGTTGCGCACTCGGCTCAGGCCACGCCGGCCGCGCCGATAGGCGCGCTCGATCCCGGCCGCGACGAGGTCGAAGTCGTCGCCGTCGAGTGGCCAGTCGTCGATGCCAGCCGCACCGGCGGCGATCGCATCGGTTGCCTGCTCGATGCGCTGGTCGAGGGCGTCGCCCTCGATGGCCAAGCGCTCGTGCTCCTGCTCGAGTGCGCTTTGGAGCGTCTCCGCGGCCGGCGCCTCGTCGGCATAACGCTCGCGTAGCGCCGCAAGCGTCGACAGGTTCACCTCGGCCTCGCGGGCGGGTGAGAGTTGGCGTGCGGCGTCGCGGTAGCGGTCGTTCTCGGCGCGGTAGCGCTGCTCGCCGAGGCCGTCGCGCACCAGTCTCAGCAGTGAGCGCAGCTTCTTCATGTCCTTGCGCGTGTCGTGGACCGCGGTCGCAACGTCGTTGCGCGCGTCGCGGCGCAGGCGCTCGAGCGCGGCATCGATCCGACCGTGCGCCACGCGCCGCAGCTCGGCGCCGGCCTGCTCATCGCTGTGCACCCGGTAGCTCCGGTCGATCGCGCCGGCGAGCCTCCGTTGCGCCTTCGCCGAGAGCGGCTTGTCAGGGAAGTCCGGGCTCATGCGGTCACGATGGCACGACCTCCGCGAAGGGATAACTCTCGAATCCATACCGAATTTCGGGCGTTTCGAATCGAAGCGACTAGATTGAGAGCTACAGGCACACGACTAGGAGGACCACGATGGCACTGCAGCTTGGCGAGACCGCCCCGGATTTCGAGGCTGAGACGACTGAGGGCAAGATCAGCTTCCATGACTGGATCGGCGACTCGTGGGCCGTGCTGTTTTCCCATCCGCGCAACTTCACGCCGGTCTGCACGACTGAGCTGGGCTACATGGCGAGCATCAAGCCGGAGTTCGACCGTCGCAATGTGAAGATCATCGGCCTCTCGGTCGACCCGATCGAGAACCACGAGAAGTGGGCGCAGGACATCGCCGAGACGCAGGGCACGGCGCCGAACTACCCGATCATCGCCGACAGCGACTTCGCGGTCGCGAAGCTCTACGGCATGCTGGCGGCCGACGTCTCCGGCGACCCGACCACGCGCACTCCGGCCGACAACCAGACGGTCCGCAACGTCTTCGTGATCGGTCCGGACAAGAAGGTCAAGCTGGTTCTCGTCTACCCGATGACCACGGGCCGGAACTTCGACGAGGTGCTGCGGGTGATCGACTCGCTGCAGCTGACCGCCAGCCACAAGGTCGCGACGCCGGCCCAGTGGAACGACGGCGACGACGTGATCATCGCCGGCTCGGTCTCCGACGACGAGGCCAAGCAGACCTACCCGGACGGCTGGGATGCGCCGCGTCCCTGGCTGCGGATCGTCAAGCAGCCGCGCTAGTACGGCACGACGAGTTCCCGGCCTGACTCAGGCCGGGAACTCGCTGTCGATTCCCTTGCGGAGCTCCTTCAGCGCGTCGCCGCGGACGCGGAGCTTCGTCGCCTTGTGCGCGTCGGCGTTGAGCCCGGCGAGCGCTTCGGCCGCCTCGATGCTTGTGGCGCGCAGGTCGCCGGCCGGGACGACCCGGTCGAGGTAGCCGGCGGCGATCGCGCTCTGCGGGTCGTACATCGTCGCGTTCACGACGGCACCGCTGAAGTGGGCGGGGTGGAGGCGGTGGCGGGCCAGTGCGATCACGAACAGTGGGACGGTCAGTCCGATCTGCACCTCGTTGAGGCCGATCTTGAACGCGCCCTCAGTTCCGATCCGCACGTCGGCGGCGAGCAGCGCGAACGACCCCGCCGCGATCGCGTGGCCGTTGGCGGCGACGACGACCGGCGTCGGGAACCCGAGCACGCGCTCGGAGAAGGCGGCCCCGAGACGCAGCATCTCGACGATCCGCTCGGGCTGCTCGGTGAAGACCTTGAGGTCGAAGCCGGCGGAGAAGCGCCCCTCGCGGCCGGTCAGCACGACGACCGCCTCGTCCCGTTCCGCCTGGTCGAGCGCGGCGAGCAGCTCGTTCAGCATGTCGATCGACAGCGCGTTGGCCTTGCCGTCGTCCATCGCGATCGTCGCGATGCGCCCGTCGAGCTCGTAGGTCACCATGTCGGCCATCAGTCGTTCTCCTCGCGTTCGGTCGGCCGGCAGCCTTGCATGTCGGGCGCGCTAGCGTCTCGGGGCAGTGTCGCTCGAGCCGACCCCGATCACCGCGGAGCTTGCCGCCTACGTTGTCGCCCACGCGGGCGGTCGCGACGAGGCGCTGACCGGTGGCCGTCGCGACGCCGCCTAGACAACAGATGGAGACATCAGAAGCATGACCACGAAGACGGCCACGCAGGCGCCTGCGTCGCACGCTGCCGACAGCCACGATTTGATCCGTGTGCACGGCGCGCGCGTGAACAACCTCAAGGACGTCAGCGTCGAGCTCCCGAAGCGCCGGCTGACGGTGTTCACCGGTGTCTCGGGCTCGGGCAAGAGCTCGCTGGTGTTCGGCACGGTCGCCGCGGAGTCGCAGCGGCTGATCAACGAGACCTACAGCGCCTTCTTGCAGGGCCTGATGCCGACGCTGGCACGGCCCGAGGTAGACGTACTCGACGGTCTGACGACGGCGATCGTCGTCGACCAGGAGCGGATGGGTGCCGACCCGCGCTCCACGGTCGGCACCGCCACTGACGCGAACGCGATGCTGCGCATCCTCTTCAGCCGGCTCGGCAAGCCGCACATCGGATCGCCCCAGGCCTTCTCCTTCAACGTCGCCTCGGTCAAGGCGAGTGGCGCGATCACAGTCGAGCGCGGCGACAAGACCAAGACCGAGAAGGCGACATTCACCCGCACCGGCGGCATGTGCACGCGCTGCGAGGGCCGCGGCTCGGTCACCGACTTCGACCTGTCGGCGCTCTACGACGACAGCAAGTCGCTCAACGAGGGTGCGCTGACGATCCCCGGCTACAGCATGGAGGGGTGGTACGGCCGCATCTTCCGCGGTTGCGGCTACTTCGACCCGGACAAGCCGATCCGCAAGTTCAACAAGCGCGAGCTCCACGACCTGCTCTACCGCGAGCCAACCAAGATCAAGGTCGACGGGATCAACCTGACCTACTCGGGGCTGATCCCGCAGATCCAGAAGTCGTTCCTCGCCAAGGATCGGGACGCGATGCAGCCGCACGTCGGCGCCTTCGTCGACCGCGCGGTGACATTCACCACCTGCCCCGAGTGCGATGGCACGCGGCTTAGCGAGGCGGCCCGCTCGTCGAAGATCGCGGGCGTCAACATCGCCGATGCCTGCGCGCTGCAGATCAGCGACCTCGCCGAGTGGGTGCGGGGCCTCGGCGAGCCATCGGTGGCGCCGCTGCTGGCGACGCTACGGCACACGCTCGACTCGTTCGTGGAGATCGGGCTTGGCTATCTCTCGCTCGATCGCTCGTCGGGCACGCTGTCGGGCGGCGAGGCCCAGCGCACCAAGATGATCCGCCACCTCGGGTCGTCGCTGACCGACGTCACCTACGTCTTCGACGAGCCGACGATCGGACTGCACCCGCACGACATCCAGCGGATGAACGATCTGCTGCTGCAGTTGCGCGACAAGGGCAACACCGTGCTGGTCGTCGAGCACAAGCCGGAGGCGATCGCGATCGCCGACCACGTCGTCGACCTCGGCCCGCGTGCCGGCGCGGAGGGGGGAGAGGTGGTGTTCGAGGGCACCGTCGACGGCCTACGGGCCAGCGACACGCTCACTGGGCGGCACCTGGACGACCGTGCCTCGCTGAAGCCGTCGGTGCGGACGTCGCCGGAGGCGATGGGGGTGCGCGGCGCCAGTACCCACAACCTGCAGGACGTCGACGTCGACATCCCGCTCGGCGTGCTGTGCGTCGTCACGGGCGTCGCCGGCTCGGGCAAGAGCTCGCTGATCGGCGGCTCGGTGTCCGGCCGCGACGGGGTTGTGACCGTCGATCAGGCCGCGATCCGTGGCTCGCGGCGCAGCAACCCGGCGACCTACACGAAGCTGCTCGACCCGATCCGCAAGGCGTTCGCGAAGGCCAACGGCGTCAAGCCGGGGCTGTTCAGCGCCAACTCCGATGGCGCCTGCCCCGCTTGCAACGGCGCCGGCGTCATCTACACCGACCTGGCGATGATGGCTGGCGTCGCGACCGTCTGCGAGGAGTGCGAGGGAAAGCGCTTCCAGGCCGAGGTGCTCGAGTACAGCTTCGGCGGCAAGGACATCGCCGAGGTGCTCGCGATGTCGGTGACGGAGGCGGAGGCGTTCTTCGGCAATGGCGAGGCGGCCGTTCCCGCGGCGCACAAGATCCTCGATCGGCTCGCCGACGTCGGGCTCGGCTACCTCACGATCGGCCAGCCGCTCACCACGCTGTCCGGCGGCGAGCGGCAGCGGCTCAAGCTGGCGACCCACATGGGCGAGAAGGGCGGCGTCTACGTCCTCGACGAGCCGACCACCGGCCTCCACCTCGCCGACGTCGAGCAGTTGCTCGGCCTGCT
>Ga0190265_10000090_pt1 | contig 97139 bp, 93 predicted proteins | sample Popmic124T_FD_133135 | JGI IMG/M metagenome (GOLD analysis project Ga0190265, IMG submission 133135) | Populus adjacent soil microbial communities from riparian zone of Indian Creek, Utah, USA - 124 T | ecosystem: Environmental > Terrestrial > Soil > Riparian zone | place: USA: Utah | collected... | reverse complement strand
CGTGGAGGAATTCCATGCCAGGCGGAACCGTAAAGTGGTTCAGCGACGAGAAGGGCTTCGGCTTCATTACCCCGGACGACGGCGGTAAGGATCTCTTCGTGCACCACAGTGGCATCAGCGGTGACGGCTTCAAGTCGCTCACCGAGGGCGCCCGCGTGACCTACGACGCAGAGCAGGGCGACAAGGGCCCGAAGGCGGTCAACGTCATTCAGGCCTAGCTCGGCACTACGCCAAGCTTCGCAAAGGGCCCCGCTTCGGCGGGGCCCTTTCTCTTTCCGGGCCCACGCTGAGCTAGGCTCCGGCGATGGCCTCCCTTCAGCTGGCGTCGGGCGAGAACGCGGTCTTCGAGGGCCACCCGTCCTGGCGCGCGACGCTCGCCTTCTACATCAAGGGCATCCTGGGAGCGGTCGTGCTGCTCGCCGCCTACGCCGGCGTCGCGAGCCTCTTGGGCGACGGCGCCGACAGCTCGCTGCTGATCGCGATCGCGCTGGCGCTGATCGCGCTGGTGATCGTCGGCGGCTACGTCTGGCGGATGGCGACGACCTACACGATCACCAACCGCCGCCTGCACATCAAGCGCGGCATCGTCGCGCGCAAGACCCAGGAGGCGCGGCTCGAGCGCGTCCAGAACGTCAACACCGAGCAGTCGGTGATCGAGCGCCTGCTGCGCGTCGGCACCGTCGACTTCGACACCGCCGGCACCGACGCCGAGGGCTTCCGCTTCGAGGGCGTCGCCGATCCGCTCGAGGTCGTCCAGTCGGTCGATCGCGCGCAGCGCGAGTTCGCCGAGGCCCAGGCGCGCCAGAGCGCCGGCTACTCCCAGTCCGGGACGCCGCTCGGGCAGCCGCCCGCCGATCCGGGCCTCTGAGCACCCCCACCCGGGCGTTCCGGCCCGCACGGCGGACGCGATCGGCGCGAGCTCAGCCGGCGAAGACGGTCGGCTCGCGGGGCAGCCCGCCGGGCTCGAAGCGCGCGAGGATCTCCGCCGCGTCCGGCCGCTCGCCGGCCTCCGCGAGGCCGAGGCTCGCGGCCATCCACGCGACCGCATCCGCGGCCGACTCGCCGAGTGCGGCGCGGTCGGCGAGCGTGACGGCGCCGTGGCGCTTGGCGAGCCGCTCGCCGTCCGGGGCGAGCACGAGCGGCACGTGGGCGTAGGCGGGGGTCGGGAGGCCGAGCAGCTGCTGCAGCAGGACCTGACGGGGCGTCGTCTCGAGCAGGTCGTCGCCGCGCACGACCTCGCCGACCTGCTGCTCGGCATCGTCGACGACCACCGCCAGGTTGTAGGCGGGCGTGTCGTCCCAGCGCCAGACGACCAGGTCGTCGACGGCGCCCTCGACGTGGGCGCGGAGCCGGTCGTCGAAGCCGACGACGGCCGGGGCGTCGTCCGCAGCCGCGCGGGCGGCCGTGGAGTCGGCGGCGACGCCGGCGATCCTCGCGTCGATCCGCAGGCTCGGCGGTCGCCCCGCGATTCGCTCGCGCTCCGAGCGCTCGACGCTGGTCAGTCCCCGACACGTTCCCGGGTAGGCGCCCTCGGGCAGCGGCCCGTGCGGCGCCTCGGCGGCCGCGCGGATCTCGGAGCGGGTGCACCAGCACGGGTAGAGGTGGCCGGCCGCCTCGAGCCGGTCGATCGCCGCGCGGTACAGGTCGGTCCGCTCGGACTGCCGCACCGGCTCGCCGTCCCAGTCCAGCCCGATCGCGCGCAGGTCGTCGAGCTGGCGCCGCTCGTGCTCGGGGCGCGAGCGCGCCGGGTCCAGATCCTCGATCCGCACCAGGAACGAAGATCCGGCGCTGCGCGCGAACAGCCACGCCAGCAGCGCCGTGCGCAGGTTGCCCAGATGCAGCGGCCCGCTCGGGCTGGGTGCGAAGCGGCCGGTCGGCATTCGCCTGCGAGCCTAGAGCGTCGCGCAGCGGTGCTAGAACCCGGCCGGGTGGCGGGCGACGTAGCCCGCCGGCGAGCGCATCTCGTTCGACCAGCGCGAGCCGGTCTCCGAGCGGGCGCTGGTGTCGAAGCGGCGGCCCTTGATCACCATGTAGGCGTGCCCGGCGTTGGCGTAGATCGTGATGTGGCGGCCGGGCCCGGGCTCGCCGTAGCTCATGAAGCCGGTCGAGTCGAGCGGGCTGCGCAGCAGGCCGCCGCCGTGGAGGGCATAGGAGATCGAGCCCGAGCAGTCGTAGCCGGAGTCGGCGAACGAGCCGTGTCCGCCGCCGTAGCGGTAGGGGGTGGTGGCGATCCGGCTGCCGGCGCGGATCACGGCACGGATGATCCGCGCCTTGCGACCGCCGCCGCCCGAGCCGCCGCCGCGGCCCTTGCGCTCGAGCACCTGGCCGGGGCCGATGCCGAGCGCGGCGCGCGTCTGCGGACCGACGACGCCGTCGGCGGCGAGGCCGTGGGCGCGCTGGTAGCGCTTGACCGCACGCTGCGTCTGTGGCCCGAAAGCTCCGTCGGCGGGCACCCCGAGCGCTCGCTGCAACTCACGCACGCCGCCGCCGGGCGAGCTGACGCGGCGTGAGCGCGGCTTGCCGCGGCTGGCCGAGCGCGAGCCGACGCCGAGCGCCGCCAGCGTCTGCGGGCCGGCGATGCCGTCGACGACCAGCCCGTGGCGGCGCTGGTAGCGCTTCACCGCGCGCCGCGTCCCCTTGCCGAAGATGCCGTCGGCGGGGATTCCGAGCGCGCGCTGGAGCTGGCGCACGCGCTTGCCGCGGGCGCCCTTCTTCAGCGACTTGGAGGCCGCCGTCGCCGTCGGCTGCCCATGCTGCGCGGTTGCGGTCCCGACGGCCGCACCCGCGCACAGCGCGAGCGCCAGCGCCGTCAGGACGGCGATGACCGCGATCGCAGGGCGCGAGGCCAGCCTCGCGGCGGGTGCGAGGGGGACACGGCGAACGACATCCATCGGCTCAGGGCGCAACGGCAACGGGGCGATACCTCTCTACTCGAATTTCGCTTGGCGCCTACGAGGTGAGCTGACGGGCTCGCGCGGTCCGCTTCGATCGCGCTACGCCTGCGATGCCGCCTATCCGGCAGTCAGGCGATTCGCCCCCGTGGCCGTGGCCACATTGGGTCCCCCGATCGCGACGGACGGGCCGGCGCGATTCGGCACGGCGTCGTTGTATCACGGGAACCCCCTGCTAGTTGCAGGATTTCTTGCATGCAACGGCTGTTGCAGGCTCAGGCGGGCCCGGCGCTGCAGCCGCGCTGCTCGATCGCGAAGCGCAGCTCGGGAGCCCCGGCGGCGTCCATCGCGGCGCGCGTGACCTCCGGCTCGGCGCTGTGGACGAGCAGGAAGCCGCCGCCGCCGGCGCCGCCGAGCACCGCTCCGCGGGCACGGCCGGCGCCGACCGCCAGCGCGCGCAGCTCGGCGACCCGCGCGGTGATCGCATCCGGGGTGCGCTCGATCTTCAGCGCCCACTGCTCGTCCATCAGCCCGCCGACGGTCGCGAGGTCGCCGGCCTCGAGCGCCGTCGCCACCTCGCGGGCGATCTCCGCGGTTCGGTCCAGGTTGCGCCGCATCGCGTCGTCGCGGCCGCGCTCGATCAGCGGCGAGAGCATCGCCTGCGACGTCTGGCGACGCTCGCCGGCGAAGAACAGCAGGAACTCCTCGCGCAGCCCGGCGAGCGTGCGGTCGGAGACCTCGAGCCGGCGAACCGACACCTGCGGGTCGGCACCGTCGGCGGCCCGCCCGCCGTCCGCCTCGGCCACGTCGCCATCGGCGCGCAGCGTCACCGCCGTCACGCCGCCGGCGGCGATCGCGTACTGGTCGCGCACGCCGACGCTCTGACTGAGGTGCTCGATCTCCAGCCTGCAGGCGCGCGCCGCCAGCTGCTCCGGGCCCAGGTCCTCGCCACGCGCGGTCGCCAACGCCCGAAGCACGCCGACCGTGTAGGCGCTCGACGACCCGAGACCGGTTCCCGGCAGCACGTCGCCGACCGACGCCAGCTCGAACGGCGTCCCGTCCCAGTGGTGCTCCACCGCGGCATGGAGGATCGGGTGGCGGATCTCCTCCGGGCGCTCGACCTCCTCCCACTCGAGGTGCTTGAGCCGGAATCGCCGCGCGAACGCTGTCGACAGCATCACGTGCACGTGCCGGTCGATCGTCGCCGACACGGCGAATCCGCCGTGCTCGCGGTAGTGAGAGGGGAGGTCGGTCCCGCCGCCGCCCAATGGGATGCGCAGCGGCGCCCGCGCTACTACGGCCTGGTCCACGCGGGCATGATCGAGCATCGGCGCGGCCCTCGTCGGACCACGCCGCCGTGCTCGGACCGCCTAGGAGGTCGGGGCGGGCTGCTCGTCCTCGTCGTGCTGCGCCTTCGCGGTCTGCGACACGCACTTGCCGAACGCGTTGCGCTTGTTGCGGTTGGTGCCGTACTTGTCGGCGAACGCCGTCTCGCCGAGCTCCTTGCGCTCGGCGGCGCACGTCTTCGCCGCGCTCTTGCGCTCGGCGATCTGCTCGCTATCCTCGGCGTCGGCCGCGGCCTCCTGCTCCTTCGCCTTGCCCGACACGCACTTGCCGTGTGCGTTGCGGCCCTTCTTGCCGCTGCCGTACTTGGCCGCGAACGCCGCGGCGCCGAGCTGCTCGGCCTCGGCCTTGCACTGCTTCGAGGCGTTCGCCTGCGCGGTCTCGCCCTCCTGCTCCTCGTCGCGGGCGCGCGAGGACACGCACTTGCCGAACGCATTGCGTCGATTGGCGTTGGTGCCGTACTTGACGCGGAACGCCTCGCGCGTGGCCGCGCTGCCGCCGCGCTCGCTGCGGCACTCCTGGGCGGCGTTGGAGCGATCGCCGTCGCTCGGCTTGGCTGCGGCGGTGCCGGCGGGGACGGCGAGCAGCGTCAGGGTGGCTGTGGCTGCGATCAGTCCGTGCATGTCGTGGCCCTTCCTTCTCGGGGATTCACCTGCGACAACGCGCCGGTCGCGCGGAAGTTCGCCAGTACTCGCGAACCCCTGGTCACCGGGGGCGTTCCGTAGGACAATGAGCTCGTGGAGCACACCGCGCGCGTCCCCGCCGACCTGCGGCCTCCGGTCCGCCGATCGAAGCGCCTGCTCGCGCTGCGCTCCGACGCGCGGCTCGTCGAGCTGGCGCGTGGCGGCGACGCCGCCGCCTTCGAGGTCCTCTACGAGCGCTACGTCGCCGCGGTCCTGGGCTTCTGCCGGCACATGCTCGGGTCTCAGGAGGAGGCCGAGGACGCGGTCCAGCAGGCGTTCGTGGCCGCGCATGGGGCGATTCGGCGCGGCAGCCGCGACATCGCCTTCAAGCCGTGGCTCTACACGATCGCGCGCAATCGCTGTCTCTCGATGCTGCGCGCGCGTCGCGAGCCGCCGGCCGAGCTCGCGGACGTCTCGACCGCCGGGCTCAACGAGCAGGTCGAGCGCCGCGTCGACCTGCGCGAGCTCGTCCAGGACGTCCAGCGCCTGCCCGAGCAGCAGCGCGCGGCGCTCCTGCTCAGCGAGCTCGAGGACCTCTCGCACGCCGAGGTCGCCGAGGTGATCGGCTGCAGGCCGCAGGCCGTGAAGGGTTTGGTGTTCCGGGCTCGCTCCGGGCTCGCCGACCGGCGCGCGGCGCGTGTGGCGGACTGCGAGGAGATCCGCGTCGAGCTGGCGGTGGCGAAGGGCGGCGCGCTGCGGCGCAGCCGGTTGCGCTACCACCTCGAGAGCTGTCCGGGCTGCGTCGCCTATCTCGAGGAGCTGCGTCGCCAGCGCCGGCTGCTGGGGATCGCCCTGCCGGTCGTGCCGACGCTCGCGCTGAAGGACGGCGTGATGGGCAAGGCCGGCATCGCCGCCGGCTCCACCGGAGCCGCCGGCGCGGCGACCTCCGGCGGTGGCGCCGGCATGGTCGCCGCGAGCGGGGCCGGCGCGACCGGCGCCGCGGGCGGGGCGGCGGCCGGGGGCGCGCTGCTCGGCGGAGCCGGAGTCAAGCTGGCGGTCGCCGGCGCGATCCTCGCGGGCGGCGCCGGCATCGCGACCGAGGCGGCGCTCGAGAAGGGCGAGAGGCCCCGTGCCAAGGCGCCCGCGGCGGTGGAGGGCGCGCCGCGCACCGACCAGCCTCCGGCCGGTGTCGACGGGGCGTCTCGGGGCGAGCCCGCGACACGCGCTCTCGAGCGCCGTCGCGGCGCCCGCGGCGCCGAGCGCCGCGCGCTCGGCCAGCGGCGCGCCAAGGAGCGCAGCGGGGGCCGCGCCGCGGCCGGCGAGCGTGCCGACAGGGCGCGCGGCGGCGGGCGCCGCTTGGGCGCCGGCCGCGGCGGCAGGGACAGCGCCGGGACGGCGGGCGGCAAGCGGCGCGAGGCCCGGGCAAGGCGACGTGCACAGGCGCAGCCCGGCGCTCGCTCTCCGCGGACCGCGAGCGGTCGGACGGGTCGCGGCGAGGGCCGGAGCGGCGCCGGTCCGGGCGGCGCGAGCGCGCCGCGCGTCACCGACGGCAAGGGCTCGGCGGGAACGCGGGCGCCTGGCTCTGCGCCCGCGTCGCCCGGCCAGAACAGCGCTCCTCCGGCGCTGACGAACGGACCTGCGGAGAGGGCCCAGGACCCGCCCGAGTCGTCTCCCTGACCGGCGCGGCGCCGATCTTCGCCAGTCGGCCCGGTTTGGGCGTTCCCCACACGCGGTACCTCGAAGTAACGATGCATCGCTCTCGGCGCACCGGAAATCGCTCCTACGGCAGGAGGCTGCAGGCACTGTCGTCGAGCTCGGACGAGCGCTTGGTCGAGCTCGTCCTCGCCGGCGAGGACGCCGCCTTCGAGGTGCTGTTCGAACGCCATGTGGCCGACTCGCTGTGGTTCGCCCGCGAGATGCTCGGCTCTTGGGACGAGGCCGAGGAGGCGGTGCGGCACTCGTTCGCGGCGGCCCACGCCTACCTCGCCGCGCGGGATCGCGAGATCGAGTTCCAGCCGTGGCTGCAGACGATCCTCGGCAATCACTGCCTGTCGCTGCTGCAGGCGCGTGGACCGAAGCCGGACGAGCGGGCGCCGGTCGTCGATCTCGACGAGTGGCGCCGGCGACGCAAGCTGCTGGGCGCCGCCGTGCCGGCGGTCCCGAGCGCCGCCCTGCACAACAGCGTCATGGCCGCGTGCGGAATCGGCGGTAGCGGTGCGGCGGCGGCCGGAGCGCCGCTGCTGGGCGGGACGTTGGCGAAGGTGGCGGTGGTGGCGCTGCTGGCCGGCGGCGCGGGCGTCGCGGGGCAGACCGTCTCGGAGCACGGCCGTCCGGCCGACGACGCCCAGGTCGAGCGAGACGGAGGCCCGCCGGCGCGCTGGCTCGCCGGAGACCCGGCGTCCGTGCACGCGGTCCCAGAGGGTCGGTCGAGAGAGGCCGCGGGGCGCCCGTCGCGGCCACCGCGAAGGGCGTCCGGGGCCCCGCGTCGCGCGCCGTCGGAGCCGCTCGCGCATGAGCCGGACGCGCAGGCTCCCATGGCGGCATCCCCGAACGCGGCGGCGCCGGGCGTGGACGCGCCCCTCCCCGCCGGCGAGGTGGCTCAGGGCGACGCGCCCGCGTCGCCCCCGACGAGCGCGACCGGTGGCGCGCCGAACGGCGGCGGCGGCACGTCGCCCGTCCCGACCGTGCTGCAGCGCTTGAAAGACATCGGCGAGGCGCCTGCGCCCGCGCCGCCGCCGGCACGCCTGCCCGTCCCGGTCGACCTGCCCGACATCCGCGATGATCTCGACGTGACCGCCGGCAACCTCTCGAAGGACCTGCGCGCCCTGCTGCCACACGGGACGAGCGCTCCGCCAAGGTGAGCGACGCAGGTCCCGCGGTCGCCGAGCTCGTCCTCGCCGCCGACGCCTCGGCTTGGAGCGATGCCGGATTCCGCGTCGACGGCACGGCGACTTGCGTCGGATCGGTGCGCCTCGAGCTCGCCGGGGCGGCGGCGGGCAGGCGAATCGTCAGCTGCGCGCTGCGCGGCGTCGCGTCCGAGCGCTTCGACGGGTTGCCGATCGTGCGCGCGGACGGGTCCCGCCCGGTCGAGGCCGCGCCGCCCCATCCCAACGGGGTCACCGCCCTCGACCACGTCGTCGCCTTCACGCCCGACCTCGACCGGACCGTCGCCGCCGGCCAGGCGATCGGCCTAGACCTGCGCCGCGTCCGCGACGAGCCGGCGCCGGCCGGCTCGCCGCGACAAGCCTTCTTCCGCCTCGGCGAGCTGATGCTTGAGGTCGCCCAGGCGCCCGACGGCTCGCCGCTGGCCGGCGACAGCCCGGCCCGCTTCTACGGCCTCGCGTTCGTGGTCGAGGACATCGACGCCACCGCCCGCGACCTCGGCGACCTCTGCGGCGCACCGCGCGACGCGATCCAGCCCGGCCGCCGCATCGCCACCGTGCGCAGGGAGGCCGGCCTCGGCCTCCCGGTCGCCTTCATGACGCCGCGGCCCTAGCGTCAGGCCGGTCGCCGCCGCGGCTGACCGCCGGCGTTGGCGACCTCGCAGGCCGTCGCCGAGCCGACGAAGGGGGAGAGCGCGATGTAGGTGGCGACGGGCCCGATGGCCCGAACCCTTGGCCCGCCGCCGGCGCGGATGGCGTCGTAGAGGAGCGCGTCGACCGCGGCGGGGATCGCCTCGCGCGCGATCGGCGCGGTGTCGGGCGCCAGCTCGTAGCCGGGCTCGAGCAGCCGCCCGATCGCCGCCAGCGACTGCTCGTGGCGGCGCAGCGCCTGCTCGCCGGCGACGTGGACCTCGACGATCACCGTCTCGGCGAGCGGCGGCTCGGCGGCGAGGTAGTTGCAGAGCGCGATCAGCCCGGCCCGTACGGCGTGCGGCCAGTCGGGCGCCCGCCGGCTGGCGGCGAGCATCGCCGCCTCGCCCTGGACCTGCGCGAGGTCGACGGCGTCGACGAACGCCTCCTGCTTGGTCTCGTAGTGGGCGTAGAAGGTGCGGATCGACGTCGCCGCGCGCTTGGCGACGTCGGCGAGCGTCGTGGCGGCGTAGCCCTTGTCGTAGACCGCGTCGCAGAGCCCGAGCAGGATTCGCTCGGCCTGGTCGCGCGGCGCGATGCGCGCGTCGGTCCCCGGCTTGGCGTGGCCGCGTGCGCGGCGCAGCGGCGTGGGCGGTGGGCTGTAGCCGGCGATCCAGGCGGCGAGTGGCCGGCCGAGCGCCTCCAGCTCGGCTTCGCGGCGCAGGCGCAGGCGGGTGGCGATCGCGCGCTGCAGGGCACCCGCGAGCCCGCGCACGACGTCGCGCGGGAGGCCGGGCGTCGTTCGCGCGATCAGCTGCCGCATCCCGTCGATGCCCGGCTCGGCGGCGTCCCTCCCCGCCGGCTCCGCCCCGTAGCCATCGACCAGCCACAGCCGCGCGGCGGCTGGCTGGTCGATCGCGAGCCCGATCAGCGCCTCGAAGGCGGCACGCAGCCGCACCCCGGGCGAGCCCCCGCGCTCGTATGCCGTCGTCGCGTCGCGCACGCCAATGCCGCCAATCTCCGCGACGGTCGCCGCCAGCAGGTCGTCGCGGCTCCTGAACTGCTCGTAGAACGCCCCGCGCGACACGCCGGCCTGGGCGATCAGGTCGTCCACCCGCAGCGCTCGATACCCGCCGCTTCCCTCCGCCAGGACGACCAGCGCCGCCATCAGCCGCTCGCGCTGATCGGCTGCCACGACCCCCCGCGGAACCCCCGGCCCGGGGCGAAGGCGCCGTGCGAACAGCGTATCTGCGTCCCCCCAGGGAGTCGACGGCATCGAAAACGAGGATAGAACCGCGATGGAATCTGAAGCGGCCTCCTGGACGATCCGGACAAAGTTGGTAACGGAACAGTTTCTATCTGTTCGGTGCTGGCAGGCCACCTGGGGAGCCGCATAGCCAAGTTTCCTGAGACGCGATGTTCCCGGTCTATCTCTAGGAAATCTAAAGTGTCTGAAGCGGTTTTCCAGGCACCATCGCCGTTCCCTTCCAACCGAACCTTCGGTTGGCGCTTGACAGCTTCGGTCATCGCCTGTTCTCATAGATCCAGATACCCGAGGGTTTCTCGACTTGCGTCGACGAGCTCCCGGCACGGCGAGAGCAGTGGCGCACACGTCACTGAGGCAAGGGGAGAGGACGCAGCGGATGAGCAGAACGCGAAGGGCAGCGAGGACATCGGCTAGGGCCGCATGGCACCGTATCGGGGGTTCCCTGGACTCCCGAGCGAGTGCCCGGAGCGCGGTGACCGCGGGCGTTGCGTCGATCCTGTCTCTGATCGCGGTCCTGTCGGCCCCGACCTTCGCGAATGCCGACGCCTGCCCGAACGCCGAGTTTCGCGAGGGTGCCAGCGGGCTGTTGCCGGACTGTCGGGCATACGAGCAGGTGTCGCCGACGGACAAGAACGGTGGGGACATCCGCTCGCCGGGGGAGTCGGGGTTGTCGGTGCGGCCGGGGGGAAACGCGGCCCATGGTGGTGAGCGTGTCCAGTTCGCGTCGCCGACTGAGTTCGCCGGCGCGCAGCATGGCGGGCCCGTCGACGACACGGGCTACATCGCGTCCCGCACCGCGAGCGGCTGGACGACGTCGCCGATCTCCACGGCGGTCACGCCTTCCGCGTCGAACGTCATCATGTTGCTCTCGACGCCCGACCTGGCCTTCACGCTGGTCTCGTCCAGTGGCGTTCTGCTCTCGACTCCGACCACCCCGAGCGTCGAGGTCCGCAACTTCTACGGGCGTCATGACGCGATGTCGCCGGCGCTCGTCGAGCCGTGGTTCGGCATCTCGTCGCCTAACAACACCTCGTTCGAGTTCGTCGGCTCGGCGATCACACCCGACGGCGATCGGCTCGCCTTTGGAAGCGCCCCTGCGCTGACGGGCGATCCCGTGTCCGGCGACACCTTCCTCAAGGTCTATGAGCGTACCCCGAGTGGTCAGTTGCGTCTCGTGAGCGTCGACGAGGGGGGCACGCCGTTCCAGCACGCCGGCGTTGGCTCGACCGGCGAGAGCGGGATCATCCTTCAGCGCTCGACTCGCGGCGCGATCTCCGATGACGGACGGCACATCTTCTTCAACGCGACGAACGGGATACCGCGCGAGCTCTACCGCAGGACAGACGGCGCCACCACTCTTCACGTGTCGCCGTCCAAGCGGAGCGGACCGGATCCGGAGGGCGTCAAGACGAAGGTCTTTCGGCAGGCGACTCGTGACGGGAACCGGGTGTTCTTCACGAGCGCTGAGCACCTGACCGACGATGCCAACACGGGTCCCACGCGTGCAGGCGCGGATCTCTACCGCTACGACATCGATTCGGACGAGTTGGTCGACATCTCGGCTACCGCCGATGGCGGTGACGGCGCTCGTGTCCAGGGGATCCTGGGAGCCGACGAGTCCGGTGACCGCATCTACTACGTCGCGCTCGGGCAGGTAGTCGCGGGCGAGGGGTCGGCGACGGGCACCGAGCCGAACATCTACCTGTGGGAGGACGACGGGACGCCGGATGGCAGCACGCGGTTCATCGCGACCCTGTCGCCGGATGACTTCTTCAACTGGATCCTCCTCGATGGACCCTGGCGCGCCCGGCTGACCGGCGACGGCGGTCATCTGCTGTTTCAGAGCGTGGCCTCCATCCCCGGCCATGACAACGGTGGTGTGCAGCAGGTCTATCGCTACGCGGCCGGCAGCGACAGCCTCGACTGTGTTTCGTGCAATCCGAACGGCGATGCTCCGCTCGGACCGGCGAGCGTTCCCATCGACGACGGAGACACTCAGCCGTGGGAGCACCCGCGCGGTCTCTCCGACGACGGCAGCCATGTGTTCTTCAACACACGGGACGCGCTCGTCGCTCGTGACAGCAACGGCAAGCTCGATCCGTACATGTGGAGGGACGGGCAGGTCAGTCTGCTGTCCACGGGCACGAGCGGTCGAGATTCCTTCTTCTACAACGCGAGCGGGGACGCGGAGGATGTCTTCATCCTCACCGCCGACGCTCTTGTCCCGCAGGACGTCGACGATCTGGTCGATCTGTACGACGTCCGTGTCGGTGGGGGTCTTGCGGCTGCGGTCAGGTCGGACTGCGATGGCGAGGGCTGTCAGGGCTCTAGCTCTGGTGGTCCTGCGGCCGGGTTGGCGGGCTCTGTCGATCTGCGTGGCAGGGGTGACGTCGAGTCCGGTTCGCGGCTTGCGCTTCGGATGGCGCGGCTGTCGCGGGCGCAGCTTGGAAGGCTCGCGCGTGGCGGGCGGGTCGGTGTGCGGGTGCGGGTCAACGGGGCGGCGAGGATTCGTGTCGTCGCTCGCCGCCGGTCGGGAGGGCGTCTGCGGACGGTCGCGAGAGCAACGGCGCGATCTCGGGCGGCTGGGGTGGTGGTCGTCGGGTTGCGGTTGGACAAGGCGTCTCGGCGTGTGCTGCGCCGGGCGGGGGTGCTGCGGCTGTCGCTGCGCGCGACGACGCCCGGCGCGAGACCGCAGTCACAGTCACTTCGGCTCGGAAGGGCTCGGTGAGCACGATGCACAGCCAGCCTGACGCGAGTCCCGCAATGAAGAACCTCGAGGAGATGACAGCGCCGATGTCGGAGAACAGCCTTGGAGTCCGCAGGATCCTTGTGGTGGCGCTGGCGGCCGCTTGCATGATGCTCGCCATGGCCGCGGCGCCCCCGCGCGCCGATGCGGCGGTCGAGTGGGAGCCGCTGACGATGTGGGGGCCGACTGTGCTGCAGCCCGGGGAGCGGGGCGGGTTGTTCGTCGAGGTCGGCAATGCCGGAGACGACGATGCCACCGACTGGCCCACCGTGGAGATCGCTCTGCCTCCCGGAGTGTCGTTCGCCAGCGCGGAGCCGTTCGGGTTCACTGGCAGCCCCTGGGACTGTCAGGTGCCGGTCGATCCGCAGCACGTCGTGTGCAGCAGCCCGTTCGGAGCGTTCTTCCCGCCGCCGGCGCACACCTATACCGGGGGCATCATCGGGGGGTACGGCGTGATACGGATCACCTTCGCCATCGCCGCCGACGCGCCGGTGGGTACCCATCAGCTGAGCGTGACGGCCAGCGGCGCCGGCGCCGCTCAGCCCGGCGTCTTTGCCACGGATGTCGAGATCGGCGGGCCGCCGACGCAGTTCGGGGCCTTCGACACGGTCGCCCAAGCGAGGGAGTCTGACGGCAGCGACTCGACCCAGGTCGGCGGACACCCGTATGACTTCGTCACGAGCTTTGTGACCAACAAGAAGTTCAACGATCCCGCCATCACCGGGAACTGGCGGCAGCTGGTCGAGCCGGTCAGCGCGAACAAGGACATCGTGGTGGATCTGCCGCCGGGATTGATCGGCAACCCGGAGGCGGTTCCGGCGTGCACGGCTAGCGGCGTGGAGGCAAAGGACTGCCCGCCCTCGGCCCAGGTCGGGGTGGCCGAGATCAACAACATCGCTCTGCCGCAAGGTCAGATGTTCGCTGTCTACCGGGTCGTGCCACCGAAGAGCGCGCCGGCGCAGTTCGCCTTCTACACCGACGGCGGGGTGGTCGTGCTCACCCCGACCGTGCGTAGCGACGGCGACTGGGGACTGAGCGTCAAGGCCAGGGACCTAACCGAGGCAAATCCCCTGTTTCGCAGCGAGGTGACGATCTGGGGAGACCCCGCCGACCCCAGCCACGACAGCCTGCGCTGCTTCCAGCCCAGCCACGTCGGCGATGCGTGCTCCGGCCATCCCAGCAGTGGCGGTGCGCCGCTGGACGACCGTCCCGAGCTTCACCAGCCCAGCCCGTCGGTGGCCGGCGGCGGTGTTTTCCTCTCCACCCCTACCCGCTGCACCGGTGCTCCGGAGATCACGACGATCCACTTCTCGCCCTGGGCCGATCTCGCCGCGTTTGAGGCCGATGGCGATCCGGACCTGACCGATCCCGCGTGGAAGACCCACAGCACGTCGAGTGCTGCGCTGACCGACTGTGACCGCCTGTCGTTCGTCCCGTCGATCGACTTCAGCCCGACCGCCAGCAAGCCCGACGCGGCGGCGGGCGTGCAGTTCAAGCTGACGATCCCCCAAAACGACGACCCCGACGGCCTGGCCACCGCGCATTTGCGTGACACGACCGTCACGCTGCCGGTCGGCACGACGGTCAACGCCGGCCTTGCCGACGGTCTCGCCTCGTGCAGCTCGCAGCAGATCGGGCTCGTGTCGAAGAGCCCGGTCCGGTTCACCAAGCTCGAGCCGAGCTGTCCGCTGGCGTCGAAGATCGGCACCGTGGAGGTCGACACGCCGCTGCTCGCCGATCCGCTTCACGGCGACGTGTTCATCGCCGCCCAGGGCGACCACCCGTTCGACTCGCTCGCGGCGGCCTACATCGTCGTGCGCGGGCCGGGCATCCTCGGCAAGCTCGCCGCGAAGGTCCGGATGGATCCCGACACCGGACGGATCACCACGACCGTGATCGACAACCCGCAGGTCCCGTTCGAGACGCTCACGGTCAAGCTGAAGGGCGGCGACCGCGCCCCGCTCATGCTGCCGTCAACGTGCGGCGATCACGAGATGACCGCCAACTTCACCTCCTGGGCCGGTCACGAGGTGCAGGTCGACGACACCTTCACCGTCGACTGCCCGAGCACCGCGGGGCTGTTCGATCCGGCCTTCACGGCCGGCACGGCCAATCCGGTCGCGGGCGATAGCTCCCCGATGCGGATGCGCGTCACCAGGGATGCCGGCAAGGAGCTCGGCCGGATCAGCATGGACCTCCCACGCGGCCTGCTCGCCGGCCCCAGAGATGTCGCGGTCTGCACCGACGCGCAACTCCAGAGCGGCGCCCCGAAGACCGGGCGTGAGTTGCAGGTCACGCCTTCGTGTCCGGTGCAGTCTCAGATCGGCACCACCACCGTAGGTGTCGGTGCTGGCACGTCGCCGTTCTTCCCGCTGATTCCGGGGACCGCCGCTACGGGCCGGGTGTTCCTGACCGGTACCCACCACGGCTCCGATGCTCCGCCACCGGCGGGGATGGGCAAGATCGCCTACGGCGCCGCGATCGAGGTTCCCGCCGTCGCCGGGCCGTTCGACTTAGGCCGGGTTGTCGTCAGGGCCGCGATCTACGCCGATCCCACGACGGCTGATTTGAGGGTGATCTCGGACAAGCTGCCGCGGGTCCTCAACGTCCAGTCGGGCACCGATCCGTCGAGCGTCGACGGCGTGGTGCTCAACGCCCGCGACGTCAGAGTCGACGTCGACCGGTCCAACTTCGTTCGCAACCCGACCTCATGTGCGGAGAAGACCTTCGCCGCCGACATCCAAGCCCAAGACGGCACCACCGTCACACGCTCCAGCCGCTTCCAAGTCGGCGACTGCGCCAGCTTGGCGTTCAAGCCGAAGCTCGCGCTTCGCCTGACCGGCCGCAAGCAGCGCACGACCGGCAAGCACCCCGGTGTCAGGGCGAAGGTCACCCAGACCAGCGGTGAGGCGGGGATCGAGGGAGCGGTCGTAAAGCTTCCCAAGAGCCTCGCTCTGGATCCCGACAACGCCCAAGCGCTGTGCGAGTTCGTCGACGGAACCAAGCCCGACCTCGAGAACCACTGCCCGAAGGGATCGATCGTCGGACGCGCGAAGGCGGTCTCGCCGCTGCTGAAGGCTCCGGTGGCCGGGAACGTGTATTTCGTCAAGAACGTCCGCACCGATTCCAAGACCGGCAACCAGATCCGGACGTTGCCGATGATCGTCGTCGCCTTGCGGGGCGAGATCGCGGTCAACCTCCGCGGCGTCTCATCGACGACCCGCGCCGGCCTGCTCGTCAACACCTTCAACGAGGTCCCAGACGCGCCGATCAGCCAGTTCAACCTCAACATCAAGGGTGGCAAGACCGGCATCCTCACCGTCACGAGAACCCGTGCGTCGAGGATCAACCTGTGCGCCAACCCCAGAAGCCACCGCGCACAAGTCGACATGGACGGCCACAACGGCAAACGCCGCGACTTCACCGTCACCGTCAAGACCCCATGCGCAAAGAAGAAGGCCAAGGGCAAGAGCCAGCGTCGCAAGGCTGCGTCGCGGGCCGGAGGCGGTCGCTCGCGATAGGACGATGACCGCCCAGGCCACCCATCTCTCGGCTGCGATGCCGCCGTCCGGAATCACGGGGAACCCTCCTCCCGGGCGGCGGCGTGCGGACCAGATCCAGGGTGGCCATCACGGGCTGTCGCGCAGCGAGGTCGAGACGTCGCAGCGGGGCCGGATCGTCGGGGCGATGATCCGGCTCGTCGGCGTCCGGCCGTTCCACGAGGTGGGGGTGGCCGATCTGGTCGCGACCGCGGGTGTGTCGCGCAAGACCTTCTACCAGCAGTTCCACAACAAGGAGGAGGTCTTCGCCGAGGCCTACGACCAGGCGCTCGGCGGGCTGCTCGACATGATGCGCGACGCCGCCGAGGCCTCCCAGGGCCGCCGCGATCGGCTCGCCGTGCGCGTCACCACTCTCCTGACCCTGCTCGCGCGCGACGAGGCGGTCGGCCGCGTCTGCTTCGTCGAGGTCGCCGCCGCCGGCCCGCTCGCGCTCGACCGCCGCCGCCACGGCACCGCCGCCCTCGCCGCCGCGCTGCTCGGCTTCGACGACGGCGGCGACGAGGTCCCGATCACCGCCCTCGCCGCCGCCGGCGGCCTCAGCGAGGTCATCCACCACGAGATCGTCGCCGGCCGCTCCGCCCGCCTCGTAACCCTCGCCCCCGACATGGTCGAGACAGTCCTCTCGCCAATCTGGGCCGAGGCCGGCTGGCAATAGGCATCACCTGCCTTTCTATTACGCGTCAGTACGACACACGATCGGCGGCGAGTCGTGCGGCTGAGAACGAGGACGACATGAGCGAGCGGCTTGCGTCAATGGATGACGACCTTGTCGTTCTCGCGGACTCGTTGCGTGAAGACGTCCAGGCGCTGGATCGTAAGATCGACCGGTCGGACCCGAACGGCAAGAGGACACCATGACCGACAATGACGATATGCTGTGCGGCATGACTCCTGACAAGCCCACCGCTCTGGATCGATTCATAGAGAGAGTTGAGCGGGATGACTCTCTCGAGAGGGGTATCGAGCGGATCCGTGCGAGGAATCAGGAGATCCGCAGGCTTTACGGCCTTCCCGAACGGGTGTACGAGCCCATCAGCCTTCGTCGTAAGCGCCGGCAAGCTTCTAAGGGCTAGGCGGCGACCGGCTCGAGCACGACCGTCGCCCCGCGCGCCGGCGTCAGCGTGATCGCCCGCCGGCGCGTGCCCTCGCGTGCGGAGCGGGTGGGATCGACGGCCACCGTCGCGCGCGCGAGCAGCGTCGACAGCACGACGCGCATCTCGAACAGTGCGAAGCTGGCGCCGATGCAGCGCCGCACCCCGCCGCCGAACGGGATCCAGGTGTAGGTGCCCGGCGGCTGCTCGATGAAGCGCTCGGGGCGGAAGGCGTTCGGGTCTGGGTAGACGTCGGGGCGGCGGTGCATCAGCAGGATGCACGGCGTGATCGTCGCGCCGACCGGGATCAGGTGGTCGCCGAGCTCGAACGGCTGCTTGACGTGGCGCGCGACGACGGGGATCACCGGTCGCAGCCGCAGCGTCTCCTGGATCACCGCCTCGGTGTAGGGCCCGCCACCGTCAGCGGCCTCGGCGACCGTCCGGGCGAGCGCCTCCGGGTGGCGGACCAGTCGCTCGACCGCCCAGCCGAGCGCGGTCGCGGTCGTCTCGTGACCGGCGACCAGCAGCGTCATCAGCTCGTCGCGCAGCTCGCTGTCGGACATCCCCGAGCCGTCCTCGTGTCGCGCCTGGAGCAGCAGCGACAGCACGTCGTCGCGCTCCCCGAGGTCGTCGTAGCCGCGGTGGCGTGCGACCTCGGCGAGCACCAGCTCGTCCGCGCGCGCCATCAGCTTGCGGAAGCCCAGCAGCCGGCTCTCCGCAGCCCGCCGCGGGCCCGCGAGCACCAAGGCGATCATCCGCCGGTTGTCGCCCATGAAGTCGAGCATCTCGCGCAGCGCCACCCGCAGCGGATCGAGCCGCGCCGGCTCGGTCACGCCGAACACCGCGCGCAGGATCACCTCGAGCGTGATCGCCTGCATCCGCGGCCAGGCCGGCGCCGCCTCACCCGCCGGCCAGCGGGCGATCTCGGTCTCGACGACTTCGCGCATCACCTCGCCGTAGCGCTCCATCCGGTCGCCGTGGAAGGGCGGCAGCAGCAGCTTGCGCTGGCGCAGATGGGCGTCCTCGTCGAGCAGCAGGACCGAGTGGGGACCGAGGATCGGCTCGAGGATCTGGTTGCCCTCGCCGGCGTGCAGCACGTCGGCCGGCGCCGTGAAGACGCGCTTGACCAGCTCCGGGTCGCTGACCATCACCCACGGGTCCTCGTGGAAGAGCTGGAACGAGAAGACGTCGCCGTAGCGCCGCTGGAGCTCGAGCAGGAACGGCAGCGGGCGCACGGCCCAGCGGGCGGTCTGGATCGCGGTCGGAAGGCGGGGGCCGGGCGGCATCGCCGGCGCGCGCGTCACCGCGGCGGCGCGCGGCGCGGGCGCGGGCGCCACGGCGCTCATGCCGCCGCGCGCTCCAGCCGCTCGCGCTCGGTGCGCGCCACGAGCTCGTACTCGGCCGCGCTCGAACCGCGCCGCAGCGTCGCCGGCGTCACCCGCGCGCTGACGCGCAGGCTCTGGCAGAGCGCCTCGAAGGCCAACTGACGCGCGCCGTCCCACTCGATGTCGTAGAGCGTGCGCACGCGTGCCGGCAGCAGGCCCTGGACGAGGAAGTTCGTAACCCACAGCCCCGGCTGCCGCGATGCCGGCAGCGGCAGCTCGAACGCCACCTTGCGACCGATCTCGTGCGCTTGCTCGACGACGAACAGGTCGTCGCTCGCCAGCCGCTCGTTCATGTAGGCGCGGAACTCCGGATAGTCGGCCGGGGCGTCGCGGCGGTCGAGGCCGAACAGCTCGCCGAGCAGCAGGTAGTCGGTCCAATAGCGCTCGCGCTCCTCGTCCCCGAGCCGCCGCACCAGCCGCTCGTAGGCCGCGAGGGCCGAGTCGGCGAGGCCGGCGAGGATCCAGAGCAGGAACTCCGGGGCGTCGGCACGGTACTCGGAGCCCGCCGGGTGCTGCCCGGCCGGCGCCGCGAGCTCGCCCCGCACGCGCGCGTGCATCGCACGCACGCGCGCGGTGACCCGGTCGGCCTCCACGCGCGAGCCGAAGAAGACCTGCTCCATCGTCTTCGCGGTGTGCGCGAGACGGCGAAACGGCGCGTCCAGTCCTTGCGTGTTCGCCATCAGCCCCGCGAAGGCGAGCGGATCGGTCGCCTGGATCAGCAGCGCGCGCTGTCCGTAGAGGACGCCGACGGCCTTCGTGCCGTGGACGCGACGCAGCACCGACTCGCCGCGCGGGAAGTAGCCGTAGTCGACTGGCTGCATGGCCAGGATCGTAGACACTGCCGGCTCCCCGGGCCGATAGCCTGCGCTGACATGGATCCAGCCGCACTGCGCAACCGCCTACTGGTCGTCACCGGGATGTGGCGCGACACGACCGACGAGCCCTTGCCGAAGCTGCCGCCGGGGGATCCGATCGCCCAGATCGAGGCCTTCGAGATCCAGGTCGTCGACCTGATGTTCGCCGAGGCGACTCCTGAGACCGCCAGACGGGTAGCTGACAGGACATGGGATCTCGTGCACGATCGTCCCGACGGCGATCCGGTCAAGCGGCGCGTCGTGGAGGGGCACGAGCAGCTGGCGAAGCTCTCCGCGGGGGGCCTGACGGCCCCGGAGTAGAGCTCGTGGCGAACGCGCCCGAGCTGTTCGGCCGCGCCTTGATGGCGCGCTGGCTCGCCTACCTGTTCACCGGCGGGGCGTTCGTCGGCTGCCTCACGCTCGCCTTTCCGCACGACGGGGCGATCCAGGAGGGCCCGCTATACGCGCTCGCGGCGCTCGCGACGGCGATCGGCCTGCTCGTGCTCTGGCAGGCGGACTCGATTCCCAGCTGGGGCATGCACGTCGCGCTCGCGACCGGCAGCTCGATCCTCGCCGCCGCCAACTACTTCGTCGGCCCGAGCGGCCTCTACCTGATCATCTTCACCTGGACCGGCCTCTACGCGTTCTACTTCTACCGACCGCCGGTCGCGCTGGCTCACCTGGGAGTGATCGGCGTCGCCTACTTCGTCGTGCTGGTCGTCCAGGAGCCGTCGAGCCCGATCGTTCGCTGGGTGCTGGCGATCGGCACGCCCGGCATCGCCGGCCTGATGATCTCGACGCTGCTCGACCGCCTGCGCAACGAGGCCGCCGCGAGCGCGCGTCAGGAGCTGGTCCTGCGTGAGAGCGAGGCGCGCACGCGGGCGATCGTCGACAGCGCGCCCGAGCCCTTCCTCGGCGTCGACGAGGACGGCACCGTCCTCTCGTGGAACCCGGCCGCCGAGCGGACCTTCGGCTGGACGGCGGAGGAGGCGATCGGCGAGCCGATCCGCGACCTCGTCGTCGCGCCCGAGCACTTCGACGACCACCAGCAGCGCCGCGACGAGGAGTTCGCCCGGCCCGACGGCGAGGAGCGGGCCTCGCGACGTGAGGTCGAGCTGGTGCGACGCGACGGCGAGCGCTTCCTCGCCGAGGTCACCTACTCACGCGTGCGCGTCGGCGACCAGCCCATACTCGCGTGCTTCATCCGCGACGTCAGCGACCGTGAGCAGCGCGAGCAGGAGCGGGAGCAGCTGCACATCGAGCAGACGGCGCGCGAGGAGGCCGAGCAGATGGCCGGGATCGTCCACGGCCTGCAGATGCTGCTCGACGTCGCGCTCGCCCACCACCGCCTCGACGAGATGCTCGAGGCGCTGCTGCCGCGCGTCTGCGAGGTCGTCGACGCGGAGGGCGCCGCCGTGCTGCTGAGCGAGGAGGACGGGTCGCTGACGCTGCGCGCGTCGATGTTCCGCGACGTCGAGGCCGAACCGCTGCGGATCGAGCTCGGCGAGGGGATCGCCGGTCGGGTCGCGCGCGACAAGCAGCCGTTGCTGGTCCAGGATCCCGACCCGTCCGAGATCGCGGACCCGGCGCTGTATGGCCTCCACTCGATCCTCGGGGTGCCGCTGATGGCGGGCGGAGCGGTCGCCGGCGTGCTGAAGGTCGGCGTGCCGAAGCCGCGCCGCTTCTCCGAGGACGACCTGCTGCTGCTCAGCCTCGCCGCCGACCGCGTCGCGCTCGCGATCGACCACCTGCGCGTCTACGAGCGCGAGCACCGGATCGCCGAGACGCTGCAGCGGAGCCTGCTGCCGGAGCGGTTGCCGCCGTTGCCGGGACTCGAGGTCGCGGCCCGCTACCAGCCGGCGGCGAGCGAGTCCGAGGTCGGCGGCGACTGGTACGACGTGATCGCGATGCCCGGCGGTCAGGTCGGGCTCGTGATGGGCGACGTCGCCGGCAAGGGCCTCACGGCGGCTTCGATGGTCGGGCGGCTGCGCAGCGCGATGCGGGCCTACGCGCTCGAGGGGCACTCCCCAGCCGACGTCGTGGACCGACTCAACCAGCTCGTCTGGTCGGAAGTCGAGAACAGCCACATGACGACGATGGTCTACGTCGTGCTGGACCCGCTCGAGGGGCGCGTGACGTGGGTCAACGCCGGCCACCTGCCGCCGCTGGCCGTCACCGCCGACGGGATCGCGCGCTTCCTCGAGGGTCCGAGCTCGGTCCCGCTCGGAGTGATGTCCTACCCCGACTACGTGGCGGCGGAGACCGAGATGCCGCTCGGCGGCACGGTGCTGCTCTACACCGACGGCCTCGTCGAGCGACCGGGCGAGCTGCTCGACGAGGGCCTCGGGCGACTGTTGGCCGCCGTGCGCGGCGAGCGGGTCGGGCCCGAGGAGCTGTGCGACCACGTGTTCGACCAGCTGGTGCCGGCGGCGGGCGCCTCCGACGACGTGGCGCTGCTCGCGCTCTGCAGCCCGCAGCTGTCGGACAGCTTCCAGCTGGAGCTGGGCTCGGAGCCGGGTGAGCTGGCGGCGATGCGGGCGCTGCTGCGGCGCTGGCTGCGCAACGCCGATAGCGACGACACCGAGATCGCCGAGATCCTGACCGCGACGGGTGAGGCGGCCGCGAACGCGATCGAGCACGGCGGATCAATCTCTGGCGGGCCGCCGTTCGAGGTGACCGGACGCCTCGACGGCGACGAGATCGAGATCGTGGTGCGCGACTCCGGTAGCTGGCGCGAGCGCCGAAGCTCGGAGGGAGGGCGTGGCCTGGTGCTGATGCACGCGCTGATGCACTCCGTCGACGTCGATTCGGGCGCGGACGGCACGACGGTGCGGCTGCGCCGACGAGTTGGCCAGCCAGCCAGTCTCCGCTAGGCTGCGCTTGATGTCCGTCGTCAACCGCCGCGTCTGCGTGATCGGAGCCGGAAGCTCCGGCATCGCGAGCTGCCAGGTGCTGAGCGCGCGCGGGATCGACTTCGACTGCTACGAGAAGGGGTCGGGCGTCGGCGGCAACTGGCGCTACGGCAACGACAACGGGATGTCGTCCGCGTACGAGTCGCTGTTCATCAACACCTCGCGCGAGATCATGGAGTACGCCTCCTACCCGATGCCGAAGTCCTATCCCGACTATCCGCACCACTCGCAGATCGCGGCCTACTTCGACGACTTCGTCGACCACTTCGGCTTCCGCGACAAGATCCGCTTCCGCACCGAGGTGACGCGCGTCGAGCGGGCGCCCGAGGGTGGCTGGAACGTCAGCTCGCGGACCTCCGAGGGGGGCGCCGAGGAGACCGTCCGCTACGACGACGTGATGGTCGCCAACGGCCACCACTGGGACCCGCGCTGGCCGGAGCCGGCCTTCCCGGGCGAGCTGGACGACTCGGTCGAGGTCACCCACGCGCACTACTACCGCAACTCCGAGGGCTACGAGGGCAAGAACGTGCTCGTGCTGGGGATCGGCAACTCGGCCTGCGACATCGCCGTCGAGACCTCGCGCGTTTCGAAGATGACCTACCTGGCGATGCGTCGCGGCGCCTGGATCGTGCCGAAGTACATCGGCTCCACGCCCGTCGACGAGATCGCGCCGGGCTGGGTCGCGCGGCTCGCCCCGTTCTGGCTGCAGCGGATGTTCCTGCAGCTGACGATCAAGCGCGTCCAGGGCGACCCGACCGAGTTCGGCCTGCCGAAGCCCGACCACCGGATCGCCGAGGCCCACCCGACGGTCTCCTCGGACCTGCTGCCGCGGATCGGCCACGGCAGGATCGCCGTCAAGCCGAACATCCAGCGGCTCGAGGGCGACTCGGTCCGCTTCGTCGACGGCTCGGTCCAGCAGATCGACCGGATCGTCTACTGCACCGGCTACAAGATCAGCTTTCCGTTCTTCGACCACGAGCTGCTCGACCCGTCGGGCGACAACCGGATCGAGCTCTATCGGCGAGTCGTCCACCCGGATCTCGACGGGCTCTACTTCATCGGCCTGATCCAGCCGCTCGGGGCGATCATGCCGATCGCCGAGCGCCAGTCCGAGTGGATCGCCGACGTGATCGAGGGGAAGGTCGCCCTGCCGGGCCGTCCCGAGATGCTCAGCGAGATCGCCGCCGAGCAGGCCGCGATGCGCAAGCGCTACGTCGCGTCCAAGCGCCACACCATCCAAGTCGACTACTGGCCGTACCTGCACCAGCTGAGCGAGGAGCGCAAGCGGCGGGCGACGGCGAAGCTCAACGGGACGCCCGCCGCGCGGCCCGAGAGGGAGGAGATCGCCGCATGACCACCGCCACCGCCACCGCCACCGAGACCGAGACGATCGAGGTCGAGAACCCCGCCACCGGCCAGATCGTCGGCAGCGTGCCGCGCATGCTGGCCGAGGACGTAGCGCCGATGGTCGCGCGTGCGCGCGCCGTCCAGGCGGCCTGGTGGGGGCTCGGCTTCGACGGCCGCGCGGCCGTGCTCAAGCGCGCCCAGAAGTGGACGCTCGACAACTCCGACCGGCTGATCGACACGATCGTCTCCGAGACGGGCAAGACGCGCGACGACGCCCAGCTCGCCGAGGTCGGCTATGCCGCGGGGGCGTTCGGCTTCTGGGCCAAGAACGCCGAGAAGCTCCTACGCGAGCGCAAGGTCCGCACGAGCTCGCCGATGCTGCTGGGCAAGAAGGCGGTCGTGCGCTACCGCCCGCGCGGGGTCGTCGGCGTGATCGGGCCGTGGAACTACCCGCTCGTCAACTCGTTCGGCGACTGCATCCCGGCGCTCGCCGCCGGCAACGCGGTGATCCTCAAGCCGTCCGAGGTAACCCCGCTGACCTCGCTGCTGATGGCCGAGTGCCTGTCGGACTGCGGCGCGCCCGACGGCGTCTTCCAGGTCCTGACCGGCCTCGGCGACGTCGGCGCCGAGCTGGTCGACCACGTCGACTTCATCATGTTCACCGGCTCTACCGCGACCGGCAAGAAGGTGGCCGAGCGTGCCGCCCGGACGCTGACGCCGGTCGGCCTCGAGCTCGGCGGCAAGGACCCGATGATCGTGCTCGCCGACGCCGACGTCGAGCGTGCCGCGAACGCCGCCACCTACTACTCGATGCAGAACGGCGGCCAGACCTGCATCTCGGTCGAGCGCGTCTACGTCGAGGAGCCGATCTACGACGAGTTCGTGCAGAAGGTCACCGAGAAGGTCGCCAAGCTGCGCCAGGGCGCGCCGCGCGCGGCGGGCTCGGTCGACGTCGGCGCCGTGACGTTCGACAAGCAGGCCGAGATCGTCGAGTCGCACGTCGAGGACGCGCGCGCCAAGGGGGCGAGGATTCCCGTCGGAGGCCAGCGCGCCGCGGGACCAGGCCGCTTCTTCGAGCCGACCGTGCTGCTCGACGTCGACCACTCGATGGACTGCATGACCAAGGAGACCTTCGGGCCGACGATCCCGATCATGAAGGTCCGCGACGCCGAGGAGGCGCTGGCGCTCGCCAACGACTCGCCCTACGGCCTCCAGGCATCCGTCTGGACCAAGGACGTCGCGCGCGGCGAGCAGATCGCCCGCCGGATCGACTCCGGCGTCGCCAACGTCAACGAGCACCTGATCAGCTACATCGCGCTCGAGCTGCCGATGGGCGGCTGGAAGGAGTCGGGCCTCGGCACGCGCCACGGCGCCGACGGGATCCGCAAGTACGCCCGCCAGCAGTCGTCGGTCGTGACGCGGTTCGGGCTGAGGCGCGAGATCTTCATGTTCCCCTACTCCAAGAGCTCAGCCGGCCTGATCCGCCGCTTCCTCAAGGCCGTCTACGGCCGCGGCAGCCGCTCGTAGACGGCTGCGAACCGGCACCCGCCACGGCCCTGCTTCCCTCTTGCCAGGCTTGGTTCTCGCGCGTCTACGAGCGGCTGCTCACGCGCGCCCCGAGGCGGGCGCTAGGCTGCGCGCCCGATGTCGGACGACCTCTCGCCGCAGAACCGGATCAGGATCGTCGTCGATCGTGGGCTCTGCATCGGCTCCGGCGACTGCGTCGACAGCGCGCCGAACGTCTTCGAGCTCGACGCCGAGGACAAGGCCCGGGTGATCGACCCTGACGGCGACCCGGCCGACATGGTGCTCGACGCGGCGATGAACTGCCCCGTCACCGCCATCTTCGTCGAGGGCGAGGACGGGCCGCTCTATCCCTAGCCGCGCCGGGCGCGAGCGCGGCGGCGGCGGCGGCGCAGCAGGAGCAGCGCCACGAGCAGCAGCAGCGCGCCGGGGATCAGGCTGCGCGGGTCGATGAAGCCGTCGTCGGAGTCGTGGTCGACGCCGGCGCCGGGCATCGCGAACTCCTCGGCGGCCAAGACGTCGTGCGGCTCCTGGATTCCGGTCGGATCGGGCGGGATGTCGCCCGCCGATCGCGTCGGCATCGCGAACTCCTCGGCGGCCAGCACGTCGTGCGGCTGCTCGATGCCGGTCGGGTCGTCGGGCACGTCGATGTCGCGGCGCTGGCTCATGGCCCGATCCTCGCAGACGGCGCGAGCGAGCCGTATCGACGCTAGCTTGTGGAGGGTGCGAGCCGCCGCCGTGACACGCGCGCACGCCGCCTTCGAGGCGGTCGGTCGCCGCCTTGGCGGCGGACGGCGGGCGGCGGCCGCGGCCGCCGCTGGGATCTGCCTCGCGGCGGTCGCCGGCTGCGGTGGCGGCGGGGACGCCGACGCGACCGCCGGCGAAGGCTCCAAGCCGGCCGAGGCGGTCCTGACGCCGGACTCGGTCGACCCCGACGCGGTGCGGCGCGCGGCGACCGACGGCGCCGGCGGCAAGCGCGGCGGCCAGGCGGTCGAGCTGCGCGGGGCCGGCGCCGAGCCGGCGCCGGGCAGGGGCGGAGCCTCGCCGGCCGACGGCATCAGCCCGGGCGCGCCGACCGACGCCGAGGTTCGGGCCGAGCTGCGCCAGGCGCGCGCCCAGCTGTCGAGGTTCAAGCGCTTCCTCGGCACCACCGCCTTCCTGCAGACCGGGCCGCGTGCGCGCGTGCTGCCCGACGGGACGGCTGTCGCCCCCGACGACGCGCCGGAGCCGGTCAAGCGCGTGATCCAGGCCGCCAACGCGATCGCCAAGTTTCCCTACAAGTGGGGCGGCGGCCACGGCGCCTGGCGCGACAACGGCTACGACTGCTCCGGCTCGGTGTCGTTCGCGCTCGCCGGAGCCGGGTTGCTGAAGGCGCCGATGACCTCGGGCGGGTTCGTCGACTGGGGCGCCGCCGGACCGGGCGAGTGGATCACGATCTACGCCAACGCCGGCCACATCTTCATGATCGTCGCCGGGCTGCGCTTCGACACCAGCGGCCAGGGCCGTGCCGGAACGCGCTGGCAGGAGGAGCCGCGCTCGACCGACGGCTTCGCCGTACGCAGCGTCCCGGGCCTGTAGGAGCGCTTGCGACGCGGCAGCGGCCGCCGCCTCAGCTGCTACCTTCGCGCACGTGCACGACGAGCCGACACGCCAGATGCGGACGGGCGGCGGCGGTGGCCGCCGCGGCCCCGACGATCAGTCCGTGTACATGCGCCGTCGCCTCGTCGCGGCCGCCGCCGCGGCCATCGCCCTGATCGTCGCGATCGCGGTGATCGCCGGCGGCGGGAGCGACAGCTCCAGCTCGTCGTCGCCGCTCGACCTGAGCGTCCCGACGACGCCGGACAACCTCGACACGACCACCGGCTCCGACGACGAGGACGACACCGACACCACGACGACGCCGACCCCGGCCCCCTCGACCGGTGGAGCCACCGGCGGCACGACAGGCGGGACGACCGGCGGCGCCACCGGAGGAGGAACCGTCGCGCCGGACGCCGGCGGCGGCACCGCCGGCGGCGGCGCCACCCCGACACCGCCGCCCGCGCCCGCTCCGGCGCCCGAGGCCGGCGGCGGCGGGGCCGTCGCCCCTTCGCCTTAGCGTCATCCCTCGATGCAGGATCGACCGCGCCTAGCGGCGCCGATCCTTCATCCGGCGGCGGGTCAGTCGTCGCCGGCGGGGCGCTGGCGGCCGCGCTTGATGTCGCTGCGGCGGCGCTTCTTGGCGAGCCGGCGCTCGCGTGCGCCGCGCGAGGGCTTGGTGTCGCGCCGCGGGCGCTGGACGACGAGCGCGCCGGCCAGGCGCTCGCGCAGCCGCTCCAGCGCGAGCTCGCGGTTGCGTGCCTGGCTGCGCGAGTCCTGTGCGATCGCGGTGACCCGCGGGCCCAGCCGGGCGAGAACTCGTTCGCGCTGCTCGTCGCTGAGGGACTCCGACGCGTCCACGTCGAAGACGGCCTCGATCCGCGAGGCCGTCACGTTGGCGTGCTGCCCGCCGGGGCCTGAGGAGCGGCTCGCACGCAGCTCGATCTCGGCCAGCGGGATGGCGAGGGTGGCGTCGATTCTGAGCGGATCGGGGATTGGCATCGGGTTGCGACCGTAGCGGGGTGTCGAGGGGGATCGTCCCCCGTCCGCTTGGGAATCGCTCCCGGGGGACGATCCCCCTCGACATGAGCGCCGGCGTGTGAGACTGACGCGGTGCGAGTCGCGGTGGTTGGGCATGTCGAGTGGATCGAGTTCGCGCGGGTGCCCGAGGTGCCCGGGGCCGGGGCGATCGTGCATGCCTCGGAGTGTTGGCGGGAGCCGGGCGGCGGAGGGGCTGTGTCGGCCGTGCAGCTGGCCAAGCTCGCTGGCGGCGCGCTGTTCGTGACGGCGCTCGGGGACGACGACGTCGGGCGGGAGGTGGCCGCGACGCTCCCCGGGCTCGCCGCCGGGCTGCGGCTGGCGGTCTCGTGGCGGTCGGTCGCGCAGCGGCGCGGCTTCGCCCACGTCGACGCGCGGGGCGAGCGGACGATCACCGTCATCGGCGATCGGCTCGGCCCATACGGCGACGAGGACCTGCCCTGGGACGAGCTCGCCGGCTGCGACGCGGTCTATCTCACGGCCGGCGACGCCGCGGCCGTTCGACGCGCGCGTGCGGCGCGCGTCCTGGTCGGCACCGCCCGCGCGCTGCCGACGCTCGCCGAGTCCGGCGTCGCGCTCGACGCCCTCGTCGCGAGCGCCAACGACACGGGCGAGGCCTACCGGACCGGCGACCTGGATCCCGAGCCGGCGCTGGTCGTGCGAACCGCGGGCGCGGCCGGCGGCAGCTGGGAGACGGCCGCCGGCGAGCGCGGCGAATGGACGGCCACTCCGCTCCCCGGACCTCCCGACGACGCCTACGGCTGCGGCGACTCCTTCGCCGCCGGCCTCACCTACGCGCTCGCCGCCGCAATGCAGCCAGCCGACGCCACCCGCTTCGCCGCCCGCTGCGGCGCCGCCTGCCTCACCGGCCGCGGTCCCTACTCAGCCCAGCTCACCGCCCAGCATCTCTAGCTGTCGCCCACCACCTCTAGCACCACCCAGCATCTCCAGCCGCCGCCCAGCACCCCCAGCCGCCGCCCAGCACCCCCAGCCGCCGCCCAGCACCCCCAGCTCGCGGTCGCCCCACACAACCGCCCGCCCGCGTCGAGGGGGAATCGTCCCCCGGCAGCGGTTCCCAAGCGGACGGGAAACGATTCCCCCTCGACCCCCCCCCGCCACGCCCGACCCTAGTGGTCAGCCACCTCACCATCGTCCGGAACGATCGGCAACCCCCGCCCGACCCACGCCAGCAACCCCCCGGTCAGATTGAACGCCTCGAACCCGCTCGCCCGAAACGCCTGCGTGGTCATCGCCGACCGGCTCCCCGACCGGCAGTAGAAGACCACCGGCCGCTCCGGGTCCATCTCGGCCGCCGCGGCGGTCAGGGCGGGGATCTCGACATGGCGGGCACCCTCGATCCGCCCCGCCTCGTGCTCGTAGGACTCGCGGACGTCGATCAGGTCGACGGCGTCCTCGTCGAGGAGCTTGCGCACCTCGTCGGGCGACAGGTCCTGCTGCAGATGGGCGAGCGAAGCCATGCCAACACCCTAGAGATAGGCTGCCGAGCCATGCCCTCCCCGAACTGGCAGCTCCCAGGCAAGACCGTCCTGATCACCGGCGCGGCGCGCGGCATCGGCGCCGAGAGCGCACGACGGCTCGCGGCGCGCGGCATGAAGGTCGCGCTCGTCGGTCTCGAGCCCGACGAGCTGGCGAAGGTCGCCGCCGACTGCGGGCCCGGCGCCGTCTGGTTCGAGGCCGACGTGACCGACCGCGACCAGCTCCAGGCCGCCGTCGACGGCACGATCGAGAGGTTCGGGGGAATCGACGCCGTGATCGCCAACGCCGGCATCGCGATCGGCGGCCCGACGCGGCTCGCCGATCCCGCTTCGTTCGAGCGCGTGATCGAGATCAACCTATTCGGCGTCTACCGCACGATCTACGCGTGCCTGCCGCAGATCGTCGAGCGCAAGGGATACGTGCTGATCGTCGCCTCGATGGCCGCGATCTTCCACGCCCCGGGCATGGCCGCCTACTCCGCCAGCAAAGCGGGGGTGGAGGCGCTCGGCAACAGCCTGCGCGGCGAGCTCGCCCATCATGGGGCGGACGTCGGCGTCGGCTACTTCAGCTGGATCGACACCGAGATGGTGCGCGGCGCCGACCGTCATCCCGCGCTCGGGTCGATGCGCGCGAAGCTGCCCGCAGCGGTGCGCAGGACCTACCCCGTCTCCGATGTCGGCGACGCGATCGTCGCGGGCTTCGAGCGCCGCTCGCGCTGGGTCGGGGTTCCGCGCCACCTGATCCGCCTGTCGCTGCCGCTGCGCGGATTGATGACCCGGCTCACCGAGCGCGGCGCGAAGGACGGCTACCCGGAGATGGAGGCCGCCTTCGAGCGCGACGTCGCCGAGCGCGGCGTCGCGGCGGCTTCCAGCCCGAGCGGCTACGGCGGCGCCGCGGCCGCGGCCGCGGCCGCGCCCAAGGCGACGGCGAAGAGCGGCTGAGCGTGGCGGCGGATCGAGGAGACGCCGGGATGCCCGCCCTCGACACGCTGACCTATGAGACGGAGGGACGGATCGCGCGGATAACGCTCGACAGGCCCGAGCGCGGGAACGGCATCACGCTCGCGATGCCGCGCGAGCTCGCCGCCTGCGTCGAGCGCGCCAACCTCGACCCCGCCGTCCACGCGATCGCGCTGGCGGGCAACGGCAGCGGGTTCTGCGGCGGCTACGACCTCGTCGCGTCGGCGGAGTCGATCGGGGAGGGCGAGATCGGCGATTCCGACGCGATCGCCGGCTCGCCGCTCGACCCCGAGGTGATCGGGCGCAACCACCTGCCGCGGAGCGACTGGGATCCGGTCACCGACTTCCAGATGATGTCGCGCAACGTGCGCGGCTTCATGTCGCTGTTCCATTCCGAGAAGCCGGTGCTCTGCAAGGTCCACGGCTACTGCGTCGCCGGCGGCACCGACATGGCGCTCTGCTCGGACCTGCTGGCGATCGCCGACGACGCGAAGATCGGCTACCCGCCCGCGCGCGTCTGGGGCTCGCCGACCACCGCCATGTGGGCGCAGCGGCTCGGGCCGATGCGCGCCAAGCGGCTGCTGCTGACCGGCGACTCGCTGACCGGCGCCGAGGCGGCGGAGTGGGGGTTGGCGACCGAGGCGCATCCGCCCGCCGAGCTCGACGGGCGCTTCGAGGAGCTGCTGCAGCGCGTCGCGCGCCTGCCGATCAACCAGCTGGTGATGATGAAGCTGCTCGTCAACCAGGCCGCCTACGCGCAGGGCCTGCATCAGACGCAGCTGCTCGGGACCTTCTTCGACGGCATCACGCGTCATACCGCCGAGGGCCACGGCTTCGTCCGCCGCGCCGCCGAGTCCGGCTTCAAGGAGGCCGTGCGCGAGCGCGACGAGCCGTTCGGCGACTTCGGTCTCGGTGGCTCAGGCGTTACCGACGCCTGAGCCGCGGCCAGGGCTCAGACCTCTTTGATCTCGGTGAGCACGTCGGACACAGAGGCCTTCGCGTCGCCGAACAGCAACGACGTGTTGTCGTTGTAGAAGAGCGGGTTGTCGATGCCGGCGAAGCCGGTGTTCATCGACCGCTTCAGCACGATCACGGTGCCCGACTTGTCGACGTCGAGGATCGGCATGCCGTAGATCGGGCTGCCCTCGTCGGTGCGCGCGGCCGGGTTGGTCACGTCGTTCGCGCCGATCACCAGCGTCACGTCGACCTGCGCGAAATCCGGGTTGATCTCGTCCATCTCCTTGAGCGCGTCGTATGGCACGTCGGCCTCGGCGAGCAGGACGTTCATGTGGCCGGGCATGCGGCCGGCGACGGGGTGGATCGCGTAGAGGACCTCGACGCCGCGCCTCTCGAGCTCGTCGGCGAGCTCGCGGACTGTGTGCTGGGCTTGGGCGACGGCCATGCCGTAGCCGGGGGCCACGACGACCTTGCTGGCGTAGGCGAGCTGGATCGCGACGTCGGCGGCGTCGGTCGACTTCGCGGTCCTGCCGTCCTCGCCGTCGCCGGTGCTGGCCGCGGCGGCGCCACCGCCGCCGAAGCCGCCGGCGACGATGTTCGGGATCGACCGGTTCATCGCCTCGGCCATCAGCTTGGTCAGGATCGTGCCGGAGGCGCCGACGATGATGCCGCCGACGATCAGCGCGGTGTTGTCGAGCGCGATGCCGGCCGCGGCGGCCGAGAGGCCGGTGAGCGCGTTGAGCAGCGAGATCACGACCGGCATGTCGGCGCCGCCGATCGGCAGCACGACCATGTTGCCGAGCACCGCGGCGGAGATCAGGATCAGGATGAAGAGGCCCTCGGACTCCGAGCCGCTGGCGATCGCGATCGCCGAGGCGACCGCTGCGAGCAGCAGCAGCCCGTTGACGATCTGCTGGCCGGGGACCACGATCGGCTTGCCGGGGATGACCTCCTGCAGCTTGCCGAAGGCGACGTTCGAGCCCCAGAAGGAGACCGAGCCGATGATCGCGGCGAAGAGGATCGGGATCAGCGTCTCGAGCGGCGGGTTGCCGCCGAGATCGCCGATGTAGTGGCGGTACTCGGCCCAGGAGATCAGCGCCACCGCGCCGCCGCCGACGCCGTTGAACAGCGCCACCATCTGCGGCATCGCGGTCATCTTGACCTGGCGCGCGGCGGGGACGCCGACGATCGTGCCGATCGCGATGCCGAGCGCGATCAGCCCGTAGTCGCCGGTGTCGGGATCGAGCAGCGCGCCGAGCACGGCGAACGCCATGCCGACCGCGGCGATCATGTTGCCCTGGCGCGCCGTCGACGGCTTGGTCAGCCGCCGCATGCCGACGACGAACAGCGTGAACGCGACTATGTACAGGACGTTGATGAAGTCCTGGTCGGTCAGGAAGCTGGCTACGGGAAGGATCACTTCGAGGCCTCCGCCGCCTCGACTTGCTTCTTCGGCTCGGGCCGCTTCTTGAACATCTCGAGCATCCGGTCGGTGACGAGGAAGCCGCCGATCACGTTGATCGTGCCGAACGCGATCGCGATCACCAGGATCGCCTTGCTGAAGAAGCCGTCGGCGGAGCCGATCACGAGGATGCCGCCGAGCAGCACGATGCCGTGGATCGCGTTGGTCGCCGACATCAGCGGAGTGTGCAGCGTGTTCGGCACCTTCGAGATGACCTCGAAGCCGACGAACGCGGCCAGCACGAGGATCGTTATCTCGGTTATCAGGTCCATGCCCGTCAGCCCTCCTGGTCTCCGCCGTCGCCACTCGGGCCGCCGGCGGGGGCTGCCGGGGTCGCCGTGGCCGGCCTCGGTGCTTCGTTGCTCGCGGCCTTGGCGCCCTCATGGACGATCTCGCCGTCGCGCGTGATGCAGGCGCCGGCGATCACCTCGTCCTCGAAGTCGAGCTCGAACGCGCCCTCGTCGTCGACCATCAGGCCGAGCAGCGACTGGATGTTCTTCGCGTAGAGCTGTGAGGCGTGGTCGGGCATCGTCGCGGCGAGGTTCTCGGGGCCGACGATCCTCACGTCGTGGCGCACCACCGTCTGGCCGGGCTCGGTCAGCTCGCAGTTGCCGCCCGTCTCGGCGGCCAAGTCGACGATGACCGAGCCGGCGGGCATCCGCTCGACCGCGTCCTCGATCACCAGCAGCGGGGCGCGACGGCCCGGCACGGCGGCCGTCGAGATCACGATGTCCATCTGGGCGATCACGTCCGCGAGCGCCTCGCGCTGGCGCTGCTGCTCCTCGTCGGTGAGGGCGCGCGCGTAGCCGCCGGCGTCCTCGGCGTCCTCGAGGCCGATGTCGAGCTCGACGAAGCGCGCGCCGAGCGACTCGATCTGCTCCTTCACCGCCGAGCGGACGTCGAAGGCCGAGACGACGGCGCCGAGGCGGCGCGCGGTCGCGATCGCCTGCAGGCCGGCGACGCCGGCGCCGAGCACCAGCACCTTGGCCGGGCGGATCGTGCCCGCGGCGGTGGTCAGCATCGGGAAGAAGCGGCCGAGCTCCTGCGCGGAGATCAGCGCGGCGCGGTAGCCGGCGACGGTCGCCTGCGAGGACAGCGCGTCCATCGACTGGGCGCGCGTGATGCGCGGCACCGCCTCCATCGCGAAGGCGGTCACGCCGGCGTCGGCGAGGCTCCTGGCGACCTCGCCGTTGGTCAGCGGCTGGAGGAAGCCGATCAGCGTCGAGCCGCGCTGCATGCGGCCGATCTCCTCGGCGCTGGGCGGCTGGACCTTGGCGACGACGTCGCCGGAGAAGCCGGCGCCGGGCTCGAGCTTCGCGCCGGCCTCCGAGAGCGCCGAGTCGAGGACATGAGCGGCCGCGCCGGCGCCCGGCTCGACCACGACCTCGATCCCGCCGGCGGTCAGCTTCTTGACCACCTCGGGGACGATGGCTACTCGCGTCTCGCCCGGGGCGGACTCCTTTGGCACTGAGAGCTTCATCGGGGCGGCGGAAGCCTAATCGCTTTGGGCCTTGGCCGCCATCCGCTCGGCGGAGGGCCGCTGGACGTCCCAGGCGAGGCCTGCCTTCTCGAGGCCGCGGATCGCGACCGCCGAGATGTCGACCTGCCACCACCGCAGCCCGTGATGCGCGGACGTCGGGAAAGCGTGGTGGTTGTTGTGCCACGACTCGCCGAGCGACAGCGGGGCGAGCCAGAGCAGGTTGCGCGATTCGTCGTCGGTCGGGAAGTCGCGGCGGCCGAAGAAGTGGCAGAGCGAGTTGATGCTGTAGGTGACGTGGTGCAGGACGAGCATTCGCACCAGCCCCCCCCACAGCAGGCCGGTGAGGCCGGCGAGCAGCGTGCCGCCGATCGCCCAGCCGAGCAGGAACGGGAGCAGCAGGCCGGCGATCACCCAGAGCAGGAACGTGCGGTCGACGTAGCGGACGACCGGGTCGTTGATCAGGTCGGGCGCGTAGCGCTCCTTGTTCGCGCGATCGGTGTGGATGAACAGCCAGCCGACGTGGGCGTGGAAGAGGCCGCGCAGCGCTCCCTTGAGTCCGTGCCCGTGGTCGACGTGCGGGCTGTGCGGATCCCCGGGCTGGTCGGCGAAGGCGTGGTGCTTGCGGTGGTCCGCGACCCAGGAGATCACCGGCCCCTCGATCGCCATCGAGCCCATCGCGGCCAACGTGAAGCGCAGCCACGGCTTCGTCTTGAAGGCGCGGTGGGTCAGCAGGCGGTGGAAGCCGACCGTGATCCCGAGCCCGCAGATCGGATAGACGATCGCGAAGACGACGATGTCGCTCCAGTTCAGGGCGTCGTCCCAGAGCTGCCAGCCGACGAGGATCAGGCCGAGGAACGGCAGCACGGTGATCGTGCCGGTCAGGAAGCGGTCGAGCGTCTCGTTCTCGGTCGGCTGGATGTCGTCCGGGCCGGGGGCGGGGCGCTCGGGGGCGGTCTCCAGGGTGGCGCCTGCGCTCATGGGGCCAGGGTACAAGCCGGGAGGGGTGGGTGGGAGTCGAGCGCGACGATGCCCATCCGACTTGAGAACCGTCTGCTGGGCATCGTCGCGCTCGACGAAGACAGCTTGGGTGACCCGCGCTAGCCTGGCTGCGATGCGAAGGCGATTGGCGGCTTTCATCGGTCTTGTGGCGAGTGCGGTCGTGCTGGGCGGGTGCGTGTCGATCCAGACGCTCAGCGGCGTGCAGACCGAGGTCGGAGGGAAGGTGCGGTTGACGCTGACGATCTGCGCCACCGGTTTCGACAACGGCGACGACATGGATCCCGAGGAGGAGGACCATCCAGGTTGCTCGGTCGCGCTCGGCAACTACACGGGGTTCCCCTATCCGGGCGATGGCGATCGGTATCAGCTGCTGCTTGCGATTCGCGTGCCGGCGGGCACCGGGGTGCCCGAGACGATCTCGGCGACGCCGGTACCGGCTCCGCCCGCGGTTGGCACGATCGTCGCGCGGCGCAGCGCCAGTTACGAGGCCGGTCTTCAGGCGACTGTGCCGGCCGATTCGGGAACACAGTGGATTGGCTACCTCTCTGACCCCTATCAATTCAGCGATGGAGCCGACGACGTTCCGGCTCAGTCAGGTCAGGTCGTCATCGACCTTGCGCTCCCTCCGACGACGGATGGAGGGCCCTTCATAGGTCCGCTCCAAGTCCGTCCTGTCGTCGGAGCGCGGCAGATCGCCGGCGGCTTCACCGCTGACCGGCCAGTCGACTGCGGGCCAGATCCGTTCACGAGCTCGGAGGACGTCACAGTCTGCATCGACTCGCCGTCGGCGGCGGCCGTGACGGGGCCTGGCATCCCGATCTTCACACGCGACTTCGGCATCGTGGGAGGCAACGCGACGGCGAGCGTGGGGCAGACGGTGGCGGTGCCGTTCGGGGTGCGGGGAGCGGGGGCGCTGCCGGCGGGCGTGACGGCGTCGCTGACGGCGGCGACTGGCTTGCCGGGCGCGAGCGCCGCGCCGAGCCAGGCGAGCGCTCCGTTGTCGAATGGCTCGGACACGCGCGTGACGGTGCCGGTGTCGATTCCGGCCGATGCGGCGGCTGGGACCTACGACGTCGTGCTGAACGGCCGACTCGAGAACGGGCAAGAGCGAAGGGGGGTGGCGCAGCTGACCGTGCGGCCGCGGCCGCCGGTGCCCGACGTCGCGAAGCCGCGCCTGTCGGCGGCGAAGGTCAGGCCGAAGGCATTCAAGGCGGCGACGAAGAAGAAGCCCAGGCGCGGGGCGGACGTGTCGTACGCGCTGAGCGAGGCGGCGAGCGTGCGGGTCGTCGTCGAGCGCTGCTCGAGGTACGTGAAGCCGAAGGCCAAGAAGAGGAGGCGCAAGGCGGCCAGGCGCGGGCGGTGCCTGCGGTACGCGCAGATGACCGGCGCTCAGACGAAGGCCGGCAAGGCTGGCGCCAACAGCTTCCGCTTCAACGGCAAGGTGAGTGGCAAGCCGCTGAAGGCGGGCTCGTACCGGCTGGCGCTGACGCCGACCGACGCCGCGGGCAACCGCGGCGCGGTGGTTCGCGCCGCGTTCTCGATCCGGCGCTGACGGCGATCCGCGCCGGGCGGTACAGGACGGCGGGGCGAGTATGGACTGGCGGGAGTTGTCGGATCGGATGGGGCGCGCGACGATGAGGACATGACCGGAGCTACCACTGCGCCTACCGGGTCGGAGACCGCCGGCGCCCGCACGCTGTCGAACTACGTCGGCGGCGCTTGGGCGGCGCCGATCGCCGCCGCGACGCAGGAGAGCCGCAACCCGGCGAGCGGCGAGCTGCTGGCGCGGGTGCCGCTGTCCGGCGCCGAGGACGTCGACGCGGCGGCGCGTGCCGCGCGCGCGGCGTTTCCGGCCTGGCGGGCGACGTCGCCGGTGAAACGGGCGCGGGCGGTGTTCGCGCTGCGCGAGCTGCTGGATGCCCATCGCGACGAGCTGGCGGGGATCGTGACGATGGACATGGGCAAGACGCTGGCCGACGCGGCGGGGGAGGTCGGGCGCGGGATCGAGTCGGTCGAGGCGGCCTGCGCCGCGCCGCACATGCTCAAGGGGGACAACCTCGAGGGAGTGGCGCGCGGCCTCGACGTCGAGATGGTGCGCCAGCCGGTCGGCGTGATCGGGGCGATCACGCCGTTCAACTTCCCGGCGATGATCCCGCTCTGGTTCCTGCCCTACGCGGTCGTCTGCGGCAACACGTTCGTGCTCAAGCCGTCGGAGGCCGATCCGCTGACCTCGGCGCGGGTCTTCGAGCTGATCGACGGCGCGGGCATCTTCCCGCCGGGGGTCGTCAATCTCGTCCATGGCGGGCGCGACGCGGTCGGGGCGCTGCTCGACCATCCGGGGGTCGACGGGATCTCGTTCGTCGGCTCGGCCGCCACGGCGCGCGTCGTCTACACGCGCGCCGCCGCGGCCGGCAAGCGCGTCCAGGCGCTCGGCGGCGCGAAGAACGCGCTCACGTTGATGCCCGACGCCGATCCGAAGCTGATGGTCGACGGCGTGCTCGGCTCGGCGTTCGGGGCCGCGGGGCAGCGCTGCCTCGCCGGGTCGCTCGCGGTGCTCGTCGGGAGCGAGGCGGAGCAGGACCGCACGCGCGACCTGCTGGTCGAGGGCGCGCGCCGGCTGCGCGTCGGCGACGGCGCCGATCCCGCGACCGACGTCTGTCCGCTCGTCACGCCCGCCGCGCGCGAGCGGGTCGCGGGCGAGATCGAGCGGGCCGCGGCGGAGGGCGCCGAGATCGTCCTCGACGGGCGCGGCGACCCGGGCCCCGCCGGCGCGCTGCTCGGGCCGACGATCGTCGATCGCGCCGCGCGGGGCAGCCGCGTGCTGACCGAGGAGATCTTCGGACCGGTGCTGGCGCTGCTGCGCGTGCCGGACCTCGAGACGGCGCTCGCGCGGGTGAACGAGAGCGCCTACGGCAACGCGTCCTCGATCTTCACGAGCTCCGGCGGCGCGGCGCGCGAGTACCGCTACGGCGTCGAGGCCGGCATGGTCGGCGTCAACGTCGGCGTCGCCGCGCCGGTCGCCTGGTTCCCGTTCAGCGGCTGGAAGGCGTCGCTCGACGGAGACCTGCCGTCCAACGGCGCCGACGCGTTCGAGTTCTACACGCGCAAGAAGGTCGTCACCGCGCGCTGGGCTTGACGCCCGGCCCGCCGTCGCCGCGCGGCGGCAGGTCGAAGACGACCTTCTCGCAGTCCTTGAGGAGATCGGCTTGGTCGGCGTAGGCGGTGTCGTGGCCGCTGCCGCAGTAGACCCGGTCGCGCATGTCGTCGCGCACGGCGATCGTGTCGTTTCCGCCGCCCGTCGCTATGCCGTCGGAGTCGGTTCCGCCGGACACGTCGTCGTTGCCCTCGCTAGTGCGGATGCGGTCCTTGCCCATGCTGCCGCGGATGACGAAGCTGCCGCCGATCGCGACGATCGTGTCGCTGCCGGGCCCGCTCATCAGCGTCGCCTGGCCGCCGTTCGCGGAGACGTCGTCGCTCCCCGACCCGCCGCTGACGAAGCCGGCGCCGGCGCCCAGCCGGATCGTGTCGCGTCCCGGCCCGCCGAAGAGGCGGTCGTCGCCGCCCTGCCCGACCAGCGTGTCGTCGCCGGCTCCGCCGATGGCCGCGTCGGACCCGGGGCCGGCATAGATGCTGTCGTCCGCGCCTCCGCCGTCGACGTTGTCGTTGCCGGTGCCGGCGAGGATCAGATCGATGCCGCTGCCGCCGACGACGTGGTCGTCGCCCGATCCCCCCTCGACGTAGGACCCGCCGGCGAACGCGGTGAGCGTGTCGTTGCCGGCCTCCCCGAACAGCTCGTCGCCCGGTGCCGTGGCGGTCAGCGTGTCGTCGCCCGGCGTTCCGGTCAGGGACGCGGCCAGCGCGGTCGCCGCGCCCGCGGCGAGCAGGCAGGCCGCCAGGAGGGAGATGATCGGGCTGCGTCGCATCGTCCCCTGGAACCCGCTTCGGACCTCTAGGTTGCGCCTACTCGGCATCGTCGTAGCCCTCCTCGCCGGGAAGCAGCACCTGCGCGACGCCGCCGTCGACGAGGACGCGCGGCTCGACCGGGAGCACGCGGCTGGCGCGCGCGTGCTCCAGGACCTCCGAGACCGAGCGGAAGCGGGCGAGCTGCTCGAGATGCTTGATGGTGGGGAAGACCAGCATCAGCTCGTCGTCGCGGTGCAGGTCGAGCGCTGCCTGCGGCGCGACCCAGCGCCAGTCGACGCACTCGCTGCCGTCGACCGTCGGCTCGCCGTCCTCCGGCGCCTCCGCCACGAAGAAGTGGGTGTCGAAGCGGATCTTCACCTGCGCCGGCGTGATCCAGCGCGAGAAGCGGACCAGCTCGTGGCGATCGTCGAGCTCGATGCCGGCCTCCTCCTCGAGCTCGCGGATCGCCGTCGAGCGCTCGTCGGAATCCTCGGCCGCGGTCGCGCCGCCGGGAAAGACCCAGGCGCCGCCCATGAAGCGCTGCTCGGGGTTGCGCCGGACCAGCAGCACCTCGGGACCCTCGACCGCGTCGCGCAGCAGGATCAGCGACGCCGACGGACGGGGAACGGTGGCGTCTCCAGGATTCAGCTCCTCGCCCGGAGGCGGACGGTCGACGCGCATCGACGCAGCGTAAACCACCTTCCGGCGCTAGATTTCGGCCGATGAGCGAGATCGTCACCGTCCAGCAGTGGATCTGCATCTCCTGCGGGTTCATCTACGACCCCGAGCAGGGCGACCCCGACGGCGGCATCCCCGCCGGGACCGCCTTCGAGGACATCCCCGACGACTGGTTCTGCCCGGTCTGCGGAGCTAGGAAGAGGGACTTCGAGCCCTACGAGGCGTAGCGGTACGCGGCGGCGGATGCATGTCCGATCCGCTTGGGAATCGCTACTCGGACATACATCCGCCGCCGCTGCTTCGGCCGCGCTGGTTCTACGCCGGCTGAGCGACCGCTGCTGTTGCGGCTTCGATCGAGGTAACGGTGATCTCGAGGAGGCGGGTGAGGTCGGCTTCGGAGATCGCGAGCGGGGGCATCAGCACGACGACGTCGCCGAGTGGGCGGACGATCGCGCCGCGCTTGCGCGCCTCGAGCGTGACGCGGTGGCCGATCTTCAGCTCGGGCGGGTAGCCGGTCAGCTCGATCCCGGTCATGAAGCCGCGGCGGCGGACTTCCGCGACGTCGTCGCGGGCGGCGATCGGCTCCAGCAGCTCGGCGAGCAGGTCGATCTTCGGCTGCAGGCGCTCCAGCGTGCGGTCCTGCTCGAAGACGTCGAGCGTGGCGAGCGCGGCGGCGCAGGCGAGCGGGTTGCCGGTGTAGGTGTGGCCGTGGAAGAACGTGCGGTGGGCGGTGTGGTCGCCGAGGAAGCCGTCGTAGATCCGCTCGGAGGCGAGCGTGGCGGCGAGCGGCAGGTAGCCGCCGGTCAGGCCCTTGGCGACGCACATCAGGTCGGGGGCGACGTCCTCGTGCTCGCAGGCCCACATGCGGCCGGTGCGGCCGAGGCCGACGGCGACCTCGTCGCAGACCAGCAGCGTGCCGTGCTCGTCGCAGAGCTCGCGAACGGCGCGCAGGTACCCGTCCGGGTGGACGATCATCCCGGCGGCGCCCTGGACGAGCGGCTCCACGATCACGGCGGCGATCGCGCCGGGATGGGCGTCGAAGAGGCGACGCATGTCGTCGACGTCGCCCGGCTGGGCCTTCAGCGTGTCGAACAGCAGCGGGCGGTAGGTCGCATGGAAGAGGTCGATGCCGCCGACCGACACCGAGCCGATCGTGTCGCCGTGGTAGGCCTCGCGCAGCGAGACGAAGCGGGTGCGGCGCTCGTCGCCCTGCTGGCGCCAGTACTGGAAGGCCATCTTCAGCGCGATCTCGGTCGCGGTCGAGCCGCTGTCGGAGTAGAAGACGCGCGTCAGGCCGGACGGCGCGAGCTCGACCAGGCGGCGGGCCAGCTCGATCGCGCCGGGATGGGATAGGCCGAGCATCGTCGAGTGGGCGACGCGGTCGAGCTGGTCGCGGATCGCCGCGTCGATCAGCGGCTGGCGGTGGCCGTGGACGTTGCACCACAGCGACGAGACCCCGTCGATGTAGCGGCGACCGTGGGTGTCGATCAGGTCGGTCCCCTCGGCGCGCTCGACGATCACCGGCTCCTCGTCGGCCCAGTCGCGTTGCTGGGTGAAGGGGTGCCAGAGGTGGGCGCGGTCGGCCGCCACCAGCGCCTCGTGGTCGGCTCGGGGGGATCCGCTCACGGCGGTCGACCCTAGCTATCGTCTCGGTTGGAATGCCGCCGCTGCCACTGCTCGTCTTCGTGGTCGGCATGGGCTCGCTGGGCGCGGAGATCGCAGCCGTGCGGCTGCTGGCCCCTTACTTCGGCGCCTCGACCGTCGTCTGGGCGAACACGATCGGCGTCGTGCTCGTCGCGCTGTCGGTCGGCTACTGGCTCGGCGGGCGACTTGCCGATCGGCGGCCCGAGCTGCGCGCGCTCTGCCTGCTGGCGCTCGTCGCGGCGGGCCTGCTGGCGTTGGTGCCGTTCGCCGCGGACCCGCTGCTCGACCTCGCCGTCGACGCGCTCGACTCCGTCTCGGCGGGCGCGTTCCTCGGCTCGCTGCTGGCGGTGCTCGCGCTCGTCGCGGTGCCCGTGCTGCTGCTCGGCGCGGTCGCGCCGTACGCGATCCGGCTCGGCGTCACGACGCTGGAGGAGGCGGGGCGGGTGTCGGGGCGGCTCTACGCGATCTCGACCGCCGGCAGCCTCGTGGGAACGCTGGCGTCGTCGCTGCTGCTGATCCCGCTCGTCGGCACGCGACGGACCTTCCTGGCGTTCGCGCTGGCGATCGCGATCGTCGCGCTGCCCGGCCTGTGGGCTGGGCGGCGGCGCTACGCCGCCGTCGCCGTGCCGGTGGCGATCGTCGCGCTGATGCTGCTGCCGGTCGGCGCGCTGAAGGCGAACGCCGAGTCCGGTCGCGTCGTCTACGAGACCGACACCGAGTACCAGTACGCGCGCGTGGTGGAACGCGGCGACGGCAGCCGGGTCCTCGAGCTCAACGAGGGCCAGGCCCAGCACTCGCTCTCGCGACCGGGAACGGTGCTCACGGGCGGCTATTGGGACGGGATGCTGGTCGCGCCGTTCGCGGCAGCCGGCGGCGAGCGGCGATGCGGGATTGACGCCGCTGAGCGGCGACAACCCTGCATCGAGGCGGGCTCGCCTCTGCGCGTGGCGATCCTTGGCAACGCGGCCGGGACGATGGCCCGCGCCTACGCGGCGCTGTTCCCGACGGCCCGCGTCGACGGCGTCGAGATCGACGCCGAGCTGTCGGAGATCGGGAAGCGCTACTTCGGCCTGCGCGAGGGGCACGGGCTGGCGCTGCACCACGAGGACGCGCGGCCGTTCCTGCGCCGCGCCGACACGCGCTACGACGTCATCGCGATCGACGCCTACCGCCAGCCCTACATCCCCTTCTACCTCTCGACGCGCGAGTTCTTCGAGCTCTGCCGCGACCGGCTCGCGCCCGGCGGCGCGATCGCGATCAACATCGGGCATCCCGAGGGCCAGGACGGCCTCGAGCGCGTGCTGACGGCGACGATCGCGTCGGCGCTGCCGAACGTCATCCGCTACCCGTTCGACGAGACGAACTCACTGGTCGTCGCGGGGGAGGGACCGGTGTCGGTCGCGCGGCTGCGCGCCGCGATCGGCGGTCTGCCGCCGTCTCTGCGCCCGGCGGCGCGGGCCGCTGCCGACCGCGCGGAGCCGCCGTTGCGCGGCGGAGAGGTCTACACCGACGATCACGCCCCCGTCGAGTGGCTGATCGACCGCTCGATCGTCGACTACGCGGCCGACTAGCGTCGGCTCGAAGCTCGACCGAGGAGTCGACCGGGTTGGAGGACGGCCGATCGTTCGCTCAGCGCGCCGAGCGAACGCGCTCGCGGATCAGCGCCGCCGAGCGGGCAGGCGCCTCCAGCTGCGGCGTGTGGCCGACGCCGGGGAGGACGACGACCTTGGCGCCGGGGATGTCGCGGTAGTCGTCGGCCGACTCCGGATCGACGATCCCGTCCTCGGCGCCGAAGATCACGGTCACCGGCAGGCCGGTAGAGGCGATTCGCTCGTCGAGCGGCCGCTCGTCGACGAAGTCGACGCCGGCGTCCTGCGAGTCGGCGAACGCCGTGTAGGTCATGCCCTTGACGTCTTCGACGAACTCGTCGGGCACGTCGAAGCCGTCGGCGAACGCCTTGCCCAGCTCCTTGCGGATCGTGCCGTCGGGGACGACCCGCTCGAGCGCCGGGCCGATCACCGGGGCCGTCGCCATCCGTGCGGCCAGGGGAAGGTCGACGAACTCGCGTCGCGACGCCGAGTCCATGATCACCAGACCGCGCACCCGGTCGGGATGGCGTTGAGCGAGCGCGGTGCTGACCGGGCCGCCGAGCGACTGGCCGACGGCGAGCACCGGCTGCGCGTCGAGCGCGTCGAGCGCCTGGGCGATCGTGTCGGCCTGGTGCTCCATCGAGTAGCCGTCGTGCGGCTTCTCGGAGTCGCCGTGGCCGAGCAGGTCGACCGCGATCACGCGGTGGTCGCGTCGCAGGAGCGGCTCGATCCGCCGCCAGTAGGCCAGCGAGCAGGTGTAGCAGTGGACGAGCAGGATCGTCGGCGCGTCGCGCGGGCCGTGGTCGGTCACGTGCAGGTCGCCACCGGGCAGGTCGAGCACGCGGCCGGCCTCGCCGGCGTCGGCCGCCTTCGTCTCGCCGCCGACGATCACCGCGTTGACGACCAGCAGCGCCGCGAGGGCGGCGAGCAGCGCGAGGGCGATGATCAGGTAGCGGCGCATGGTCTCGGATACAACGCCGGGCGGAAGCCCCGTGTGAGATCCCCTGCGGCGCTGCGGTGCCAGCCTACAGCGCCCGCGGGCGAGAATCGGCCGCTCCGGACGGTCAGAGCCAGTCGTCGAGCGGCAGCGCGCCGCCGGCGGCGGCGAGCGCTTCGGGCGACGTGGGCGGCAAGCCGTCGACCCGAACGCCGCTCAGCCGCTCGACGGTCGCGCGGTTGGAGATCTCGATCGGCTCGGGCAGATTCGGCCACGGCGTCATGACGATCGCGGCGACCTCCAGCCCCGCCGCCCGTGCGGCCGCGACGGTCAGCAGCGTGTGGTTGATCGTGCCGAGGCCGGTGCGCGCGACGATCACGAGCGGGAGGGCGAGGTCGACGGCGAGGTCGCGGACGAGGTAGTCGGGCGTAAGCGGGACGAGCAGGCCGCCGACCCCCTCGCACACGAGCGGTACGCGGCGGCGGGAGGAAGTCTCATCCGCTTGAGAATCGCTCCTGGGACTTCCTCCCGCCACCGCCGATTCGGCCGGGGTGGTGGCTCCGGTGAGCGTGGCGGCGCTGAGTGCGGCGGCGCGCAGGCGAGCTGGGTCGATTGCCCGCCCGGCCAGCTCGGCGGCATAGTGGGGCGATAGCGGTGGCCCGAAGGTCAGCGGGGTGACGTCGGCCGCCGTCTGCCCGGCGCTTGCGGCCGCGGCCAGCAGCTCGTGGTCGGGCGGCCAGTCGCCGGAGCGTTCGTCGGTCCCGGTCACGACCGGCTTGAACGCGGCGACACGCTCGCCGCGCGCCGCCAGCGCGGCGCAGATGGCGCCGGCGACCACGGTCTTGCCAACTCCCGTGTCGGTCCCGGTCACGAAGACGCCACGCATGGATCGGCTCAGCGCCGAGCGAGACGGGCTGGGACGCGGGTCGGGTCGGCTCCGGTCAGCGGCCGACGGGACACGTCAGGCCGCGTCGGCGAGGCCGTCGAAGACGCCTCCGTCAGCCTGAGCCGCGGCCTGCTCGGACTCCAGAGCACGCCGCGCGGCGGCCTTGCGCGCCGCCTCCGGAACCGCCTTGGCGACGACCTGGGCCGCGTCGCGCAGCTCCGACTTCGTGTGCGACGCCATCACGGTCAGGCGCATTCGCGACGATCCGGCGGGAACGGTCGGCGGGCGGATCGCCTGGGCGAAGACGCCGCGCTCGAGCGCGCGCTCGCTCGCGGCGACCGTCGCGTCGGCGTCGCCGACGATCAGCGGGACGATCGGCGTGTCGCCGCCGCCGGTCGGCAGGCCATGCTCGGCGAGCGCGTCGCGCAGGACGCGCGAGTTGCGCTGCAGGCGCTCGACCCGGCGCGGCTCCTCGCGCAGCAGCTCGAGCGCCGCCATCGCCGCCGCTACCTGCGGCGGCGCCAGCGCGGTCGAGAAGATCAGCGTGCGCGCGGTGTTGACGAGGTACTTCGCCATCGCGCGGTCGCAGCATACGTAGGCGCCGTAGGAGCCGAGCGACTTGCCGAGCGTCCCGACCAGAACGTCGACTTCGTCCTCCAGGCCCGCCGCCGCGACCGAGCCGCGGCCGTCGGGCCCGATCGTGCCGGTGCCGTGGGCGTCGTCGACCATCACGCGCGCGTCGAAGCGGCGCGCCAGCTCGACGATCTGGCCCAGCGGCGCGACGTCGCCGTCCATCGAGAAGACGCCGTCGGTGACGATCAGGCTGCCGCGCCCCTCGGCCTCGCGCAGGCCCCAGGCGAGGTGGTCCATGTCGGCGTGGTCGTAGACGAACGTGTCGGCGCCGGCGAGCCGGCAGCCGTCGACGATGCTCGCATGGTTGAGCGCGTCGGAGAAGACGACCTCGCCGGGCTTGGCGAGCGCCTGCACGACACCGGTGTTGGCGAGGAAGCCGGAGCCGAAGAGCAGCGCGCTGCGGTAGCCCTTGAAGTCGGCGAGCCGCTCCTCGAGCCGGCGGTGGATGCGCATGTTGCCCGATACCAGCCGCGACGCGCCGGCGCCGGCGCCGTAGCGCATCGCCGCCTCGGCGGCCGCCTCGCGCACACGCGGATGGTCCGCCAGGCCGAGGTAGTTGTTCGAGCACAGAAGCAGGACGGGCCGCCCGTCGAGCAGGACGCGCGGCCCCTGAGGCCCGGAGATCATCCGCATGCGGCGATACAGGCCACGATCGCGGATGTCGCTGAGTGCGCTCTCGATGTCGGTCACGGCGCGGCCTCCACCTGGACGACCTCGAGCCCGCGGTTCGGCGCCCCGTCGGGCCGCGGCGGCACCTTCTCCTTCTTGACCCGGCGCAGCTGGATCTCCGGGTTCCAGAAGGGCGCCTGCTGGCGGCTGTCGACGAGTGCGTCGATCGGGGTGCGGGGGGTGTCGCCGTCGAGCCAGCCGCTGCGATTGTCGGGTCGCGGGTTGGAGCCGTTGTCGTCCTGGCGCGCGACGTTGAGCCCGAGCTCCTCGAACATCGCCCGGTCGTCGGCCGGCTCGGAGCCGAGCGTCGTCAGGAAGTTGCCCATCATCACGCCGTTGATTCCCGCCTTGACCGCCAGCGCGTGCAGCTCGCCGAGGTTCTCGACGCGCCCGCCGCAAAGGCGGAAGAGCGCGTTGGGGAGGATCAGCCGGAAGATCGCGATCCACTTCACCGCCTCCCACGGGTCCATGTAGTCACGGTCGCCGAACTTCGTCCCGGGGCGCGGGTTGAGCATGTTGATCGGCACGCTCGTCGGGTCGATCTTCGCCAGCTCGAACGCCATCTCGACGCGCTGCTCGCGCGACTCGCCGAGGTTGAGGATCCCGCCGACGCAGGTCTCCAGGCCCGCCTCGCGGACCGCGTCGATCGTCCGCAGCCGGCCCTCGTAGCGCACCGTCGTCGACACCTCGGGGTAGTAGCTCTCGGCGGTCTCGACGTTGTGGTGGACGCGCTGGATGCCGGCGTCCTTGAGCTGCCTCGCGCGCTTGACCGACATGTGGCCGATCGATGCGCAGCGCTTCAGGTTCGTCTGCTCGGCGACCAGCTTCGCGCCCGCGAGGATGTTGTCGAAGTCCTTCTTCGACAGCCCCTGGCCCTGGGTGACCATGCAGAAGCGGTGCGCGCCCGCCGCCTCGGCCGCGCGCGCGTGCTCGAGGATCTGGTCCGGCGTCATCATCGCGTGCATCGGCGTGTCGGCCTCGGCGAAGCGCGACTGGGCGCAGAAGCCGCAGTCCTCCGCGCAGCCGCCGGACTTCGCGTTGACCAGCGAGCACATGTCGGTCGAGTCGCCGAAGCTCTCGACCCGGGCCTGCCATGCGCGCTCGATCAGCCCCTCGATCTCGGCACGATCCTCGATCTCGCCTAGACGGAGCGCTTCTTCTCTGCTGATCAGCGGGGGCATTGCCTCTTGCCTCTCCCTCGGGGGGTGGGATTGGCGTGGAAGCTAGGCGCGCTGGCGGACGGAAGACTCTGCTGCGGTGCTCGCCGGAGCTCGCTCCCGCGCGCCAAGGCAGGTTCGAGTAGGACCGATCCGGCGGCGCGCCTCCGCTAAGCGGGCACGGCCTCGGTACGCGCGCAGTAGGAGCCCTCCGTGAAGTTCTGCGAGCCGATCCCGAACGCCCAGTTGAAGCGGGCGCGGTAGTTCTCGATCGCGATCTCGTTGGCGAGCTCGACGAGCTGGGCCTCGTCGAAGTGCTCGCGCAGGGCGGCGAACAGCTCGTCGGAGACGTCGACGGGCGTGCGCGTCATCCCGACCGCGAGCTCGAGCACCAGCCGCTCGACCTCCGAGAACTCGGAGCTCGTACGATGTTCCGGCAGGGCGCGCAGCTTGGCCTCGCTCACGCCGGTCTCGCCGGCGAGGCTCGAGCTGATGTCGATGCAGAACTCGCATCCGCTCAGCGCGGCCGCCTTGGTCGAGGCGAGGCTCTTGAGCTGCGGCGGCACGCGGTCGGCCTTCTCGGTGGCGAGCTCGAGCGCGCCGTAGCCGGCCATGACCGTCGGATGGTGGGCGAGGACGCGGGTCGGCTCGGTCACGCGGCCGACGGCGCGGCGGCTGTACGAGTAGGCCGAGCGCGCGAGCAGCCCGGCGCGGTCGTCCGGCACTCCGGCGATGCGTGCGCCGTCGATTCCGGGCGCCGCGGTCGTCGCGGCGGTGGGCGGACGCACGAGGAAGAGGATGAGCAGGCCGCCGGCAACCGTCCAGATGAGCGTCGCCGTGTTGCCGATCGCGTCGGCGGTGGTGTACGGCTCGAGGTTGAAGACGTGCCAGAGGAAGTGCGGGACCGAGAAGATCAGCCACGAGATCGCGGCGGCCAGGACCGTTCCGCGGCGCAGGCTGACCGCCGCGAACGCCATCAGGAAGCCGAGACCCACGAACAGGGCCCCGACGTCGGTGACGAGGTGCTCGTCGAACGGTCCGAGCACGTCGACCCAGCCGTCGGTGCCGACGGGGAAGTCGTCGTAGAAGGAACCTGGCGCGAGCAGCGCCCAGAGGCCGATCAGCGCTTGCGGTATGCCGAGCGCGAGCAGCAGGAAGCGGATCGCTCCGCGGTTGCGCGTGATGTGGTCGCCGTAGCTCATGCCGAGTCCTCCGGGGTGGCGTTGGTCATTACGAGGCCGTGCGCCTCGAGCAGGCTCAGGGCCGAGTCGGTCCAGGTGGCGAGGAAGCGCTCGTCCGAGACGCCGCCGGCCGCCTGGCCGAACAGAGTCGAGAGCACGCAGTGGTTGACGATCGAGCCGAGCAGCAGCCCGGCGAGCGCCTCGACGTCGGGAGGCTCGGGCGCGCCGGAGCGCTTCGCCGCCAGGCGCAGCCAGGTCACGAAGGAGCGCTGGCCGCGGCTGACGATCCGCTCGTAGAACTCGTCGCGCAGCTCGGGGAAGGTGTCGCCCTCGCGCATCACGATTCGCATCAGCGCTTGGTCCTCGGCGACGATCCGCAGTGACATGCGCCCGGCCAGCTCGGCCTCCGCGCGCACGTCGCCGGTCGACACGGTGTCGACCTGCGCGCCCGCCTCGTCGGCCGCCCGCGCGCGCCGCGCCACGGCCGCCTCCAGCAGCGCCCGCTTGCTCGCGAAGTGCTTGTACAGCGCTCCCGCCCGCGGCACCAGCCCCGCCGCCGCCTCGATCTCGCCGACCGACGTCCCGCGATATCCCTGCCGCCCGAACAGCTCGACCGCGGCGTCGAGGATCCGCTCGCGAGTGGGCGCCGGCTCGGTAATCATTCGATTACCGATGTTAACGAACCATCACCTCCCGGGCCGGCCAACCGCGGGTTGCGGCGACTATGTCGCCGCAACCCGCGGACCGCTCGCGAGGATCGCCGCCATCCACCGCGCCTCGGGGGTCGGTCGCTCCGTCGCGAACACGCCACGATGCAGGCGGTGCAGACGCCCTGTCGCCACGCGGTTGCGCACGGCGCGTTCGCTCAACCCCAGAACCTCCAGTTGAGCGAGCGTGACCACGCCGTGCTGCATGCGCGAGCGGCGGACGAGCTCGCCGTCCGATCGCCGAAGCGCGTGTTGCGGCGACATAGTCGCCGCAACCCGCGGTTCGGTCGAACGAGGTTCGGAAGCGGTGCGGCGGCGAGGGGGCATCGGGCCAGGATCGACCGGCGCGACCGACGAGCCGCGCGCGAGCGCTACGGATTCGTGCTCGGCATGTGACGGTTGGCGCTCAGCGGCCCTGCCAGCGCGGCGGACGCTTCTCGCCGAAGGCCCGCACGCCCTCCGCGAAGTCCTCGCTGCGGAAGCAGGACTCGCGCAGCGCGATCAGCTCGCGCTCGACGTCCTCGGGCAGTGCGGCGGCGTGGTTGCGCAGCTCGCGCAGGACGCGCTTGTTGCCGGCCAGCGAGAGCGGGGCGTTCGCGGCGATCTCGCCGGCGATCGAGACCGTGGTCGCGTCGAGCCGCTGCGGCTCGACGACGTGGTTGAGCAGTCCCATCTCCAGGCCGCGGTCGGCGTCGACGTTGCGGCCGACGTAGAAGAGCTCGGCCGTGTTCGCGGGCCCGCAGACGTCGAGGAACCTGCGCAAGCCGGTGTGCGAGTAGATCAGGCCGAGCTTCGCCGGCGGCATTCCGATCCGGATGCCGCGCGCCGCCAGGCGGATGTCGCAAATCAGCGCCAGCTCGAGCCCGCCGCCGATCGCGTGACCGTTGATCTGGGCGATCACCGGATACGGGTAGGCCTCGAGCGCCTCGAGCGCGTCGTGGAACGGGTGAGCGACGAGCTTCTCGGCGTCCTCCTCGAACTCGCGCTCCTCGAGGTTGCCGAGGTCGTAGCCGGCGGAGAAGACCTCGTCGCTGCCGGTGATCACGAGGCAGCGGGCGTCGAGGTCGGCGACCGTCTCGGCGAGCGAGTCGAGGATCGCGTGGTCGAGCGCGCCGCGCCGCTGCGGATTGGAGATCCGCAGCCGGACGACGCCGTCCGCGGGCTCGTCGCGGAGGAGCTTTCCAGAGCCGAGCTCCACGGCTACTCGAGCACGACGAGCACGTCGCCCTCGTTGACCGACTGGCCCTCGGAGCACTTGATCTCGGCGACCGTCCCGTCGTCCTCGGCCTCGACCGGCATCTCCATCTTCATCGACTCGAGGATCGCGACCGTGTCGCCCTCCTCGACCTCGTCGCCGACCTTGCACTCGATCTTCCAGACCGTCCCGGTGATGTGCGCCTCGACGTTTGGCAACGCGTTCTCCTCTGGCTCTCTTGACCGACCCTGCGGCGCGCCACGATACCCGCGCCATGGGATCGACCCCGACATAGGATGCGCGCGTGATCCTCGCGCTCGACCAGGGCACCACCGGCTCGACGGCGCTCGTGTTCGACGGCGAGGGGCGGATCGCCGGTCGCGCCTACAGCGAGTTCGGCCAGCACTTCCCGCGGCCCGGCTGGGTCGAGCACGACGCCGACGAGATCTGGGAGGTGACCCGCCGGGTCGGCCACCGGGCGCTCGACGCGGCCGGCGTCGACGGCCGCGCGCTCGCCGGCATCGGCATCGCCAACCAGCGCGAGACCGTGGTGGCGTGGGACCGCGCGAGCGGCGAGCCGCTGCACCGCGCGCTGGTCTGGCAGGACCGCCGCACCGCGGCGCGCTGCGACGAGCTGCGCGCGGCCGGCCACGAGCCGCTGGTTCGCGAGCGCACCGGCCTCGTGCTCGATCCCTACTTCTCCGGCACCAAGATCGAGTGGCTGATCCGCCACGGCGGGGTGGACCCCGAGCGCGCCGCGTTCGGCACCGTCGACTCCTGGCTCGTGCACAAGCTCACCGGTCGCCATGCGACCGACTACTCGAATGCCTCGCGCACGCTGCTGTTCGACATCGCGGGGCTCGCCTGGGATGCCGAGCTGTGCGAGTTGCTCGGGATACCGATCGAATCCCTCCCGGAGCCGTGCCCGAGCGCGCACGTCTACGGCGATACGACCGAGTTCGGTGGCTCGGTCCCGGTCGCCGGGATCGCCGGCGACCAGCAGGCGGCCCTCTACGGCCAGGGCTGTCACGGCCCCGGCCTGGGCAAGAACACCTACGGCACCGGCAGCTTCGTGCTGCTCAACGCGGGACCTCGGCCGCCGGCGCCCGAGGAGGGTCTGCTGACCACCGTCGCGTGGGGCGTCGACGACCGCGTCGACTACGCGCTCGAGGCGGCGATCTTCGTGACCGGCGCGGCCGTCCAGTGGCTGCGCGACGGCCTCGGGGTGATCCGCACGGCCGCCGAGACGGAGGAGCTGGCCCGCACGCTGCAGTCCAACGACGGCGTCTACCTGGTGCCGGCGTTCACCGGCCTGGGCTCGCCGCACTGGGACCCTTACGCGCGCGGCACGATCGTCGGGCTGACGCGCGGCACCGGCCGGGCGCACCTGGCCCGCGCCACGCTCGAGGCGATCGCCTACCAGACCGTCGACGCGGTACGGGCGATGGAGGCGGCGTCGGGGATCGCCTTCGCGGAGCTGAGGGCCGACGGCGGCGCCGTCCACAACTCCTGGCTGATGCGCTTCCAGGCCGACGTGCTCGGTGTGCCGGTGATCGTCCCGGAGGTCTCCGAGACGACCGCGCTCGGAGCGGCGTATCTTGCCGGCGTGGCAACCGGGACCTGGAGCGAGGCCGACGTGCGCTCGATGTGGCGCGAGGCCGCCCGCTACGAGCCGCGGATGGCGGCCGCCCAGCGCGAAGAGCTGCTCGCCGGATGGCGCCGTGCGCTCGACCGCTCGCGCGGATGGGCGAGCGCGTGACCAACCGACGGCCGAGGGGTACCTGACCGCGCATGGCCGACGTCAAGCTCAAGCAGCAGGTCTACAAGGACCCCCGCCCGAAGGAGCACTTCGACCGCTTCCACAAGCGCGTACGCGAGCACCGGCCGAACTGGGACTACGAGCTCGTGCGAACGATCCTGACGCCCTACCTGCTCGGCTTCTTCCGCACCCGCGCCTTCGACACCTACAACGTCCCGGCCGACGGCCCGTGCATCCTCGCGCCGAACCACTTCTCGTTCCTGGACCACTTCTTCCTCGCCGTCTACCTGCGCCGCAAGGTCCACTTCATGGCGAAGTCGCAGCTGTTCAAGCTGCCGCTGTGGCCGTTCTTCAACTACGGCGGCGTCTTCCCGGTCCGGCGCGGCCACGCCGACGACGACGCGTTCGAGACCGCCCACGCGATCCTCGCCCGCGGCGACGTCGTCGTCATGTATTTGGAGGGCGGCCGCTCGCGCACCGGCGAGCTCGGCACGCCGCGGCCCGGCGTCGGCCGGCTCGCGCTCGAGACCGGCGTCCCGGTCGTCCCGGTGGCGATCGTCGGCTCGGAGAAGACGCGCAACTGGAAGCGCGGTCAGTTCCCGAAGGTCAGCGTCCGCTTCGGCGCTCCGGTCCGCTTCGATGCGATCGAGCAGCCGACCAAGGACCAGTCGCAGTACGCCTCCGAGCAGGTCTTCGAGCGCATCCGCGGCCTCTGGCGGGACGCGAAGGACTCAGGCCGCTAGCTTCGCGACGGCCGCGGCGAGCTTCGCCGGCTCGCGCAGCGGCGGTCCGTGGCCGAAGCAGACGAGCGCCGGCTCGAGCGCGACGATCCGGCGCGCCGACTCGCGGTTGAGTCCCACGTCGGGACTGAGGATCGTGAACGGCTCGCGGATCGGGCCGCGCGCCAGGAAGGCGTTCCAGCCCCACATCACGTCGCCGCAGAGCAGCACGCGGTCGGACTCGCGCCAGTAGGAGACGTGGCCTGGGGAGTGGCCGGGCGTGTCGAGCACCGTGAATCCGGCGACCTCGTCGCCCTCGCGCAACGGACGGGCGACGGGGTGCGCCTGCGGTCCGGGCAGCATCGATCCGCGGGGGCCGACGATCTTGCCGGCCTCGACGGTCGCGACGTCGGCGGCGCCGCACCACAACGGGATCCCGAGCCGCTCGCAGACCGCGTGGCTGGCGCCGTAGTGATCCGGATGAGCGTGGGTCAGCGCGTGCGCGGCGATCGCCCGCCCCTCCAGCTGCTTCAGGATCCGTCCGCGGTCGAGCCGCGTCCCCGCGTCGACCAGCACGTCGCCGATCACATAGACGTTGATCGCGTCGCGCGGAAAGCCGTCGAGCTGCCAAACCCCCTCTGCCAGCTCCTTCATGTCACTCGTACACGCTGTCGAGCCGCCGCCAGGCGGCCATGTCGTGACCGGGGATCACCAGGGCGTCGGGGTTCTGCTCGATGTAGAGCTGGATCTCGCGCAGCGAGCGGCGGAAGCGGTGCTCGTCGGCCATCCGCTGAGGTAGCGCCGTCTCGGCGATCGTCCGCTGCGTGTAGGCGGCGTCGCCGGTCAGCAGCACGTCGCGATCGCCGAGCCGCAGCACCACCGAGCAGTGTCCGGCGGTGTGGCCGGGGGTGAAGGCGATCCGCACGCTGCCGTCGCCGAAGAGGTCGAACGAGCGGCCGAAGCTGGCGAAGGAGTCCGCGGCCTCGCTCTGGAAGTCGAGCAGCCGGTAGTCGAAGGCATGGTCGAACTGGCGCCTCATGTAGCCGTCGGTCGCTCCGCCGTCGGCGGCGGTGGCCCACTCGACGGCGCTGACGACGAAGGTCGCGTTCGGGAACTGCCCGATTCCGCTCGCGTGGTCGCTGTGCAGATGGGTGAGGACCACCGTCGCGACGTCGTCCGGCGCGAAGCCTCGCTCGCGCAGCTGAGCGGGGATCGCCTGCTCGCTGTCCATCCGCAGGTCCTTGAAGACCAATCCTCCGAGGCGACCGATCCCCTGGCGCGGGTCGACGGCGACCGCCGCGTGGAAGCCCGTGTCGATCAGGACCAGCCCGGCTGCCGGGTGCTCGACGAGGAACGCCTGCACCGGCAGCTCCGGCCATTCGTCCTGCGACACCCCGACCCCGAGCGCGCGCATCGAGGCGAGCCGTCCCTGGGCGCGGTGCAGCAGCGCCGGCGGGGCGATCATGCGCGCGCAGAGCAGCGGATGCAGCCGCACCGTCGCCCCCTGCCGTCCGCCCGGCAGCGGAAGCTGCGCGGGTCGCGGCTCTGCTGCCGTGGCCATCGGGGCAATCTAACCGCCACGGCGCAGGAGCACGGTGGGATCGGTCGGAGACGACATCCCGAGCTCGCCGGGCGGGACCCGAGGAGCGTCGTGCAGGCTCTAGTGTGGCGCGCGAGATGCCGTCCGAGGTCTTCAAGCCGGAGCTGCTCGCCGGCCAGGTTGCGATCGTCAGCGGCGGTGGCTCCGGGCTTGGTCGCGCGGCCGCGGTCGAGCTCGCCCGGCTCGGCGCGCGCGTCGTCGTCTGTGGCCGGCGCGCGGAGCCGCTCGCGGAGACGGTCGCGCTCTGCGCCGAGGGACGCTGCGGCGCGCGCAGCTGCGACATCCGCGAGGAGGAGCAGGTAGACGCCCTCGTCGACGCCGTGCTCGCCGATCACGGCAGGATCGACCTGCTCGTCAACAACGCCGGCGGGCAGTTCCTGACGCCCGCCGAGGACATCACGCCGAAGGGCTTCCGCACGGTGATCCGGCTCAACGTCGAGGGCACCTGGCTGATGACCCACGCCGTCGCGACCAAGGCGATGATCCCGAGCGGCGCCGGCGGCAAGGTCGTCAACGTGACGATCTCGCCGCACAACGGCCTGCCCGGCATGGCGCACTCCTCGGCCGCCCGCGCCGCCGTCGAGAACCTGACGCGCGTGCTGTCGATCGAGTGGTCGCGCTTCGGGATCAAGCTCAACTCGATCGCCGCCGGCCAGTTCGCCACCGAGACGCTGCGCACCAAGTATCCGCGGGAGATCGTCGAGCATCTCGAGCAGACGATCCCCGCCGGGCGCCTGGGCAGCGAGCAGGAGTTCGCCTGGGCGGTCGCCTACCTCGCGTCGCCGGCCGGCGACTTCTACTCCGGGTCGATCCTCACGATGGACGGCGCGCGCGACAACTGGTTCGGCCGCTGGCCCCCGGCGACGATCGCCGACGCCGCCGGCAAGCCGCTCGCCGAGCAGCGCAAGCGCCGCTAGAGCGCGAGGTCGGGCAGGCGCCTGTCCAGCCACCCCGGGAACCACCACACCCGCTCGCCGAAGAGTCGCATCGCCGCCGGCAGCAGGATCAGCCGCACGACGGTCGCGTCGACGAGGACGGCGACGGCGAGGCCCACGCAGACCTCCCGAACGCCGATGTGGCTCGACGTGCCGGACGCGAGGAAGACGGCGACCATGACGGCGGCGGCTCCGGTGATGACGCTGGCGGTGGAGCCGATCGCCGCGTCGATCGCGCGCTCGTTGTCGTGGGACTCGGAGTACTCCTCGCGGATCCGCGAGAGCAGGAAGACCTGATAGTCGATCGACAGCGCGAACACCACGGCGAGCGCGCCGAACATCGCGATCAGGTCGACGTAGCCGGGGCCTCCGAGCAGCGGGTTCGACGAGCCGAACGCCATCTGCATGGCGCCGAAGGCGACCGCGACGGTCAGCATGTTGAGCACGACGCAGATGACCGCGAGCGGCACCGAGCGCACCGCGACCATCAGCACCAGCAGCGAGACGAGCGCGAACGCGGCGATCATCAGCGGCAGACGTCCGAGCATGACGTCCTTGAAGTCCTGCAGCGCGGCCGCCGGGCCGCCGACGGCAGTCTCGAGCTGCGGCGTCTCGACCTGGGCGGCGATCTTGGAGATGCGGTCGTGAACCGTGGCGATGCGCGGGTCGCTGGACTCGAAGACCGGAACCGCGAGGATGCGCGCGCTGCGCCCGCCGTTGCTGAGGTCGAGGACGAACTGCGCGCGCTCCCGCCCCGGGCGCGTCACGCCGTTCACGACGGCGAGCGGGAAGCTCCCCGTCGTGAAGACGTTCGGCGAGTTGCGGTTGAGCGCGCCGAGTTGGAGCTGGCCCTGCTGTCGATCGAGCGCGCCGTGCATGCGGTCGAGCCCGTTCGCGAGCGTGTCGGGAGCGTCCGGGGCGCCGATCCGCGCAGCGAGCTGCCCGCTGCCCGCGTCGATCTGGCCGAGGCCGTCGGCCAGGGCGCCCGCTCCGGCGCTGAGCTGGCCGAGCCCTTCTGGAAGCTGGCCGCTCGCGTCGGTGAGCCGGCCGAGCCCGGCCGACAGCCGGGCGCTGCCGTCCTCGAGCTGGGCGATGCCGTCATTCAGCCGCTTGGCGCCGCGGGCGAGGTTCGCGACCCCGCTTTGCGTCCGCTGGCCCTGGCTCTCCATGCGATCGCTCAGGAAGAGCCCGAGGTCGATCTGACCCGCCGCGTCGCCGACTCCGGCCGCTATGCCCTCGTAGCTCGGGTTCGGCCGCTCGCCCGTGTTCGGGTCGGCGCCCGTCACGGAGACCGTCGCGGCGGCGATCGCGTCGAGCGTGGCCTGGTACTGCGGGTCGGCCTTGCCGCTCGTCATCGCCTGAAGCGCCTTCCATGCGTCGTCGAGACGCTGCTCGGTCGTCGCCAGCGGAGCGTCGAGGGCGGCCAGCTGGTCGGCGCCGGTCTGCAGGTCGTCTGCGAGTACGCGTGCGTTGTTCGACATCGCGCCGCTCGCCGCGCTCGCCTGGTCGAGCGCGCCGCTGAGCTGACCGGCTCCCGCGCTCGCCTGTCGCGAGCCCGACGCCAGGCGCTCGCTGCCGGTGCTGGACGCCGCGATGCCGCCGGCGAGCTGCCGCGAGCCGCCGGCAGCGGCGCGAATGCCCCCGACCAGGCGCTCCGCGCCCCGGTGCGCCGCGCCTGCGCCATCGTGCAGCTGCGCGGCCCCGGCGCCGATGCGCACGGACCCGTCGGCGGCCTGTGCCAAGCCTCGCCTGAGTCGCATGAGGCCCCTGGACTGGCGGTCGAGGCTCGACTGCAGCCCGTCGAGCGGCCTCGTCATCGTCTCGATCAGGCCCGGGCCGATCACCGAGGCGATGCCGGGGTCGGCCCCGATCCTGCGTTGCAGCTGCGCCACCGCCCGCAGCGACCGGCGCTTGGTCAGGGGGCGCTTGTCCCGGCTGCGGATCGCGATGTCGAACATCGCGCCGAGTCCCGGGCCGACGACCTTGCCGATCTGCTCGTAGTCGGCGCGCGCCGACGTCTCCTTGGGTAGCAGCTTGACGTCGGGCGCACCCGGGGCGAGCGCCAGCGTCGGCGCCGCCAGCAGGAGCGCTACGAGGAGCGCGACGATCGGGACCGCGATCGGCTGGCGACCGGCGAAACGCGATCCGCCTCCGCGCCGCAGGTCCGGCAGCCGCCAGCGGTCGAACCACGGGTCGAGCAGGTGGAGCAGCGCGGGCGCCACGACCAGCGCCGTCAAGGCGCCGAAGACCGTCGCCACGATCACGCCGAGCGCAACCGACTGCAAGACCGGGCCGATCGACATCACCAGGGCGATCGCCATCACCGCCAGCACGAGCGTCGCCGCCGTGACGATCGTGCGCCTGGAGGCCCGGCTGGCCGCCTCGATGTTGGCGAGCACCGCGGCTGGCTCGCGGCTGCGGTACTCGCGATAGCGCGACGCCAGCAGCAGCGAGTAGTCGACGCCGAGCGCCAGCGCCATCATCGAGGCGAGGTTCAGCGCCATCTGGTCGACGGTGAACTGGGTCGCCAGCGCCTGGATGATGCCCCTGGAGGCCTGCACCGTGCCGAAGCCGAGCACCAGCGGCACGGCGGCGGCCACCGGCGACCGGAAGATCAGCAGCAGGACGAGCATCAGGATCGGCGCGGCGATCAGCTCGCTCTTCTTGGTCGACTCGTGCAGCTCGTCGCTGAGGCCCTTGCCGATCGCGGGAGCGCCGGTCATGCTCGTCGACACGGGTGGCTCGACCGTCCTATCGGTGACGCCTCGGACCAGTGGCACGGCCTCGGCGGGATCGGTGTCGCGCGGAAGCGAGACGTCGACGGCGAACAGCGCAGTATTGCGCTTGCGCGTCGTGAACGGCGTCCTCGGTTGCGCGACGCCGTTGGTCCTGACCTTGTCGTAGGGCGAGACGACCCGTACGCCGGGAAGCGCGCGCAGGCGGCTGGCAAGCATCGTCCCCTGCTCGCGTAGGTCTGCTTCGGGCCCGGTCAGCAGGACGCTGACGTTCGTCCCGAAGTCCGCGTCTGAGGTGAGGTCGGTCCAGCGCTCGGTCTCGGTGTTCGGCGCCACCAGGTTCGGCGGTGCGAATGCGCTGCCGCTGATCAAGCCGAGGCCCAAGCAGGCCAGGACCACCGCGCCCCACAGGCCGATGACCAGCTTGCTGCGGCGCAGCGCCAAGCTCGTCACACGGGCCATCGGACGACCCTAGTGACTCGAAAACGATCTTGTCTACGGACAACCGAGCACGTCGGTAGCCCGTTGACAGAGACATTCACGTCTGCGAGTCTGCCGGCCGGTCGCGGGCCTTCGGCGGCGCGCGGAAGATGACGATGCGCGTGACCCACTCGGCCCCTCGGCGGGAATCCATCTGGTCGGCCTGGCCATCAAGGGCATTGAGGCTCGGGGTCATGGCCACGGCTACCTGGCTCGTCGCCGGTGCTCTCCTGGCGGGCGGCGAAGTCGCGAGTGCGAGCGCCGCTCCGATGCACGGCCGGGCGTGGGAGCTGGTGTCGTCCCAGGACGCCAGCGTGTCGGCGCCCGTGGTGGATTCGGTGGCGATCGACGCGACGGGCGACCGCATCGCCTACGTGACGTCGGGTCCCGCCGCCGGCGCGCCAGCCGGGGCGGTGCAGGCGATGAACATGGGCGTGCGGAACGCCGGCGGCTGGCAGAGCGCGCCCGTCGGCCATCCGTACTCGGTTCCCGACCTGAACTTCCAGTTCCCGTTCGCCGCCGGAGCCAGCGAGGACCTCTCGACATGGGTCTGGAGCTCCACCGTGCCGCTGCTGGCGGGCGCCCCGGAGGCGCCCGCCAGCGGCTGGTACAGCGGCGCTGCGGCCGGCGCGCCGTCGCTACTCGGCCATGGCGGCGAGAACCCCGTGCTCGTCGGGCTGTCCAGCGACGCGCGGCACGTGGTCTTCCAGACGACCACGCCGCTGCTCCCCGCCGACGCTGGTCGGACAGCGGGAGATCAGGTATATGAGTACGTCGACGGCGCCCTGCGCCTGGTGGGCGTCGACGGAGCCGACGCGCCGCTGTCCGCTTGCGGGGTGATGGCGGGCTCAGCGAACTCGGCGCCGAACCCGGTCTCCCGCGACGGCGGGCGGATCTTCCTCACCAGTCCGCAGACGTTCTGCGGCGTCCAGACGACGCGCGTCTACCTGCGCGAGGACGGGAACGCGACCACGGAGATCTCGGCGTCGCGCTGCACCCGACTGGACTGCGGCGCTCCGGCCGACGTCCGCTTCATGGGAGCCACGCCGAGCGGGTCGGTCGCGTTCCTGGCGACCGCTCAGCAGCTGACCGACGACGACGTCGACTCCAGCAATGACCTCTACCGTTTCGACGTGGCCGAGGACGCCCTGACGAGGGTGTCGGCGAGCTTGCCGGCCGTCGCCGCCGACGTCGTCCCGACCAGGGCCTATCCCTCGGAGGACGGCTCGCGCGTCTACTTCCTCGCGAGCGGCACCCTGGTTCCGGGGAAGGGCACCGCTGGGATGCCGAACCTCTACGTCGGCGACGCCGACGGGGTCCGCTTCGTCGCGACGCTCGACCCGTCCGACTCCTGGCCATGGGGCGGCGCGTCCGAGGAGGACTTGGTCGACGTCGCCGTTACGCCGGGAGGCGGCCGCCGGATCCTGTTTGCCACCGTCGCGTCGCTGCGGCCTGAGGACACCGACCTGGTCAGCGACCTCTACCTCTACGACGCCGACGAGGACAGCCTCGTCCGCGTGTCGGGGACGTTCCAGGGCGGCAACGGGAGCTTTCCCGCCACGACCGAGCTCGGGAGTGGCCTGCTGGCACGGAGCTCCTTCCCGCTGAGCCTGCCGCGCGCGCTCAGCGACGACGGACGACGCGTCTTCTTCTCGACGCTGGAGGCGCTGGTGACGGAGGATCTCGACGCGGCGACCGACGTCTACGAGTGGTTCGACGGAGAGATCGCGCTCCTGACGCCGAGCGCCGGCGCCCACGACGCCTACTTCTACGGCGCGAGCCCCGATGGGGCCACAGCGTTCTTCAGCACTGCCGAGCGCCTCGTCGGCGCCGACGACGACGCGGGTGACTACGACCTCTACGCGGCGCGTCTCGGCGGCGGGTTTCCGGACGCGCCCGCGCCGCCGCCTGGCTGCGCCGGGGAAGCCTGCCTGCCGCCGCTCCCCGGACGGCTGAGCCGGCCGGACCCGGCCAGCCTGACGCAACGCGAACGCGTCCCGCGCCGACTCACCGTGCGCCAGCCGCGGCGGGCGGCGCTGCGCGGGATGGTCGCTGCCGGTCGACTGTCGTTGACGGTCACCGCCCCGCTGCCCGGTCGCGTCTTCGCGACCGCTCGTTCGCGGCTCGGCGGGCGGGCGCTGCTGGTCGCGCGCGGGGGGGCGAAGCTGCGCCGCGGCGGCCGGTCGACGGTGAGGCTGCCGCTCAGGGCAGCGGCTCGCCGTAGCCTCGCCGGCGGTCGCGACCTCGCCGTACGGGTCGTGTTGCGCCATTCGCGCCTCGGCCGCGCGGCTCAGGCGACGGTCCGATTCCGGCTGAAGGGAGCGCGATGAGGCGGCGGTCGCTGTCCGCCGTGGTGACCGTCGCGCTCGCGCTCGCGATCTCGCCGGCGGCCGCTCAGGCGGAGTTCGGGATCGCGCCTGGCAGCTTCACGGCGAAGATGCTCGACAGCGCGGGCGATCCCGAGAGCCGAGCCGGCGCCCACCCCGACCGCCTTCAGCTGGGCTTTGACTTCAACGCGACGAGCGGCGGCGCGGCGGACGGCAACGTCAAGGACATCGCGATCGACCTCCCCCAGGGGTTGGTCGGCGATCCCCGCGCGACCGCCGTCTGCTCGCGCGAGCTGGCCGCCGTGATCACGCCAGCCGAGTGTCCCCCGGAGTCGCAAATCGGCACCGTCGACCTCCTGGTGGGCGGGGTGGGCACGTTGACGGTGCCGATCTACAACGCCCAGCCGCGGCCAGGGAACCTCGCCGAGTTCGGGATCCCCGCGTTCTTCATCTCCATCTACATGACTGCCCGCGTGGCGCCGGATGGGCAGGGCCTCAGCATGGACATCGCCGGAGCCGTGCAGGACATTCCGCTGACGGGCATGCGCGTCGAGCTCTGGGGCGTGCCGGCCGATCACCAGGTCGGCGCCGCGTCTCCGCGCCGGCCCTTCCTCACCGCGCCGACTCGTTGCGACATCGCGCCGACCGTCACGGCACGGGCGCGCTCGTGGCAGGAGCAGGGTGTCTGGAGGAGCGCGAGCGCGCAGACAGGGCCGCTCAGCGGATGCGAGAGTCTGTCCTTCGACCCGCGGCTCGAGCTGAGGTTGGAGAGCGCCGCCTCCGATACGCCGACCGCTGCCGAGCTCAGTCTGCTGTTGCCGCAGAGCGACGACGCCGACGGCCAGTCGGTCGACCGCATCGACACGGTCGCCCTCGAGCTGCCCGCGGGCATGGCGTTGTCGCCGGGCGCCGCGAACGGCCTCACCGCTTGCAGCGAGCAGGACGTGGGGCTGGCGAGCGCCGCTCCGGCGAGCTGTCCGCCGTCCTCGCGCGTCGGGACGGTCGAGCTGACCACCCCGCTGCTAGCCGATCCGGTCGCCGGCGGCATCTACATGGGGGGCCAGCTGCCGGGGACCGACTACCGGCTGTTCGTCGTCGCGAGCGGACCCGGCCTTGACGTCAAGATCCCGTTCTCGCTGCACGCCGATCCCGACACCGGCCGGCTCAGCACGCGGATGTCGGGCCTGCCGCCGTTGCCGTTCGACCGGCTCACCCTGCGCTTCGACGGTGGCCCGCGCGCGCCGCTGGTCACGCCGCCGAGCTGCGGCGCGGCGGTCGCGTCGGCGACCTTCGCGCCGCTGGGCGGCGGCGCCGCGGTCGCGTCGTCGGACGCCGTGACGATCTCCAGCTCCCCCTCCGGGGCCCCCTGCCCGGTCGCAACCCCGTTCGCGCCGAGCTTCGTCGCCGGGGTGTCGAACGCGCGCGCAGGGGCCGCGAGCCCGTTCGCCATGACGATTCGCCGTCGCGACGGCGAGCAGCCCCTGGATCGCTTCCGGATGGCGCTGCCAGCGGGGCTCAGTGCGCGGCTCGGCAAGGCGGAGCGGTGCTCGGAGGCAGCGCTCGCCGCCGCTGCGTGCCCTGCCGCCAGCCGGGTCGGTGCCGCCGTCGCGGAGGTCGGCTCGGGCGCGAGCCCGCTGCCGATGCGCGGTGACGTCTTCCTGACGGGGCCGTACAGGTCGACGCGGCCCTACCGGCGCACGCCTTTCGGCCTCGCGATCGCGTTTCGCGGTGTCGCGGGACCGTTCGACCTCGGGACGGTCATGGTGCGCGCGGCGCTCGGCCTGGATCCGCGCAGCGGGCAGGTGACGATCGACAGCGACCCGCTGCCGCGCATCAGGAGGGGCATCCCGCTGCGGATGCAGACGATCGCGATCGACGTCGATCGCCCGGGCTTCATCGTCAACCCCACCTCCTGTGCGCCGACGCGGGTGACGGCGGCGCTCGAGTCGACGGGCGGAGTCGTCGTGCGTCCGGAGTCGCGCTTCGCGGTCGCGGGCTGTCGGGCGCTGCGGTTCCGCCCAAGGCTGGCGATGGCGCTGATCGGCCGGTCGGAGCTGCGTGCAGGGGGCAATCCCCGCGTCCGTCTGCGGATCCGGCCGACCCGTCGCGGCGCCAACATCCGCCAGGCCAGCGTCGCGATGCCGAAGCTGCTCGGAGCCTCGCCGACCGGACCGGCGGCGATCTGCTCGCTGGAGCAGGCCGACGACGGGCGCTGTCCGCGGAAGGCCAGGATCGGGAGCGCGTCGGGGCGGACGCCGCTGTTGTCGAGCCCGCTGCGCGGGTCGGTCTACCTTGTGCAGCCCGCCCGCGGCCTCCTGCCCGACGTGTGGGCGCTGATGCGCGGCATGGGGGTCGAGCTGAAGCTTCGGATGCGCCTCGTCCTGGGAGACGACGGCCAGCTGCACGGCAAGCTCGTCGACCTTCCGGATCTGCCGCTCTCGGCGTTCGCGATGACCTTCGCGGGCGGCGAACGGGGGATGTTCTCCCTCACGCGCACGCCGTGTGCGGGAAGGCGCGCCAGGGCGATGCTCGCCAAGGCGCGCCTGACGGCGCACAACGGCTCCATCCGATCGCTCGAGACTCGGGTTCGCGCGGCCGGCTGCTAGCGAGGCAGGGCGATGGCCGTCGCCACGAGCCCGTCGGCGGCGAGCCAGCGGCCCGAGAGCTCGGTCAGCCGGCCATCGGCCGATCGCGGCGCCGGCACCAGCAGCCGCGCCGAGAAGGCGCCGCCGTCGAGGTCGATCGTGACGACGGCGTCCTCGAAGCCGAGCCAGCGCCGGGCGAGGGGAAACCACGCCTTGTAGACGGACTCCTTCGCGCTGAACAGGAGCCTGTCCCAGTGCACGTGCGGTGCGCGGCGGCCGAGCTCGCGCAGCGCGGGACGCTCCTCGGGCCTCGCGATGTCCTCCAGCAGCCCGTCGGGCAGCGGCGCGTTGCGCTCGGCGTCGATGCCGAGCGCCAGGACGTCGCTCGCCCGCGCAAGCGCGCAGGCGCGGTAGCCGTCGCAGTGGGTGATGCTGCCGACGACGCCGTCGGCCCAGCCCGGCTCGCCCTTCGTGCCGGGGACCACCGCGGCCGCCGGCAGTCCGAGCCGCTCGTAGGCGGTGCGCGTGCAGGCGCGAACGGTGACGAACTCGCGCCTTCGCTTCTCGACGGCTCGCGCGATCGCCGCCGCCTCCGCCGGGAACAGCTCGACGTCGACGTCGCCACGCGTGGCGACCGCGACGACCTCGTCGGGAAGGATTTGCTCGATCACGTCGCCTCCGCGTCGCCGAGCACGCGGCGCAGCGGCTCTCGCACGAGCCGGCGCGTCGCGCGCTCGCGCGGGTAGCCGAGCGAGAGCTCCTCGAACCGCACGCCGTCGTGCCACGTGGTGAGCGGTATGTGCAGGTGGCCATAGACGACTGCCTTGGCCCTGAATCGCCGATGCCAGTTGGCCGTCAGCCGGGTTCCGCACCACTGGGCGAACTCGGGGTGGCGCAGCAGGCGCGTCGGCTCCTCGAGCAGCGGAAAGTGGCCGATCAGCACTGTCGGGAGGTCGTCCCGGCAGGCGGCCAGTCTCAGCTCGGTCTCGGCGACTCGCGCATGGCACCACGCTTCGCGCGACGGGTAGGGCGTCGGATCGAGGAGGAACTCGTCGACGCAGACGACGCCCGCGTCGTCGGCGCGTCGCAGTGCCTCCGCCTTGGTCGATGCGACGTTGCGGCCGAAGCTGTAGTCGTAGAGCAGGAACAGCGGCGCGATCGTGGCCGGGCCGCCGTGGCCGCGCCAGACCGGATAGGGGTCCTCGGGCGTCACGACGCCGAGCCCGCGACAGATCTCGACCAGGTGCCGGTAGCGGCGCTCGCCGCGCAGCTCGAGCGGGTCGTCGCGCTGCGCCAGCAGCTCATGGTTGCCGGGCACCCAGACAACGCGCTCGAAGCGGTCGCTGAGCAGCCCGAGCGCCCACTCGAGCCGCTCGACGCTGTCGCTCACGTCCCCGCATACGATCAGCCAGTCGCGCTCCGACTGCGGACGCAGCGCCTCGACGGCACGCCGGTTCTCCTCGTGCTCGACGTGGATGTCGCCGATCGCCAGGAGCGCTCCCGGCCGTCGCGCCGCGGCAGCCGTCAGCAGGTCATCCCCGTGAACTGCCCTCCGGTGACGTTGAGCACCTGGCCATGCACGTAGTTCGACCACGGCGAGCAGAGGAAGAAGACGCCGCCGGCGGCCTCCTCGGGCGTGCCGGTACGGCCGAGCGGGATCAGCATCGTGGCCATCTGGCGCAGCTGCTCCGGGATGCCGAGCTGGACCTCCTTGCCGTCGACCTCGACCGACTCGGCGTTCTCCTTGGCGGCGGTCAAGCGGGTCTCGATGAAGCCGAACGCGACCGCGTTGACGTTGATCTTGAACTGGCCCCACTCCTTGGCGAGCGTCTTGGTCAGGCCGACGACGCCGGACTTGCCCGACGAGTAGTTCGCCTGGCCGGCGTTGCCCATCGTGCCGGAGACTGACGAGACGTTGACGACCTTGCGGAAGACCTCGCGGCCCTCCTCGCGCTCCTTCTTCGCCGGCTCGCGCATGTGCGGGGCGGCGGCGCGCAGGACCTTGAACGGCACGACGTTGTGGATGTCGAGCATCGCCTGGAACTGCTCGTCGGACATCTTGTGGATCGGGCCGTCCCAGGTGTAGCCGGCGTTGTTGACGACGATGTCGAGCCCGCCGAACGCCTCGACCGCGGTCTCGACGAGCTTGTCCGGCACGCCGTCCCTGGTCAGGTCGCCGGCGAAGGCGACCGTCTCGCCGGCGATCTCGCCCGAGGCCTGCTCGGCGACGTCGCCGTCGAGGTCGTTGATCAGGACGCGCGCGCCCTGCGAGGCCAGCAGCTCCGCCGTCGCGCGCCCGATGCCGCGCGCCGAGCCGGTGACGATCGCCGACTTGCCGTCAAGTACACCCACGTCCACTCCCTTGGTCGTTCGAAGGATCGGCGAGGATTGTTACCGACCCGGGCCGGGCAGGTCAGACGGGATGGCCGACAGCGCCCTGATCGTCGTCGACATGCTCAACCCCTACGACCACGAGGACGCCGAGATCCTCGTCGAGAGCGTCGCCGAGATCGTCGACCCCGTCCGCGCCCTGCTCGCCGGGGCGGACGGGAAGGACGTGGACGTCATCTACGTCAACGACAACTACGACGATTGGAACTCGTCGCGGGAGGAGCTGGCCCGCCGCGCGCTCGCCGGCCGCCGCCCGGACCTCGTCGAGCCGATCCTGCCACCCGGCGACGCCTCGTTCGTGATCAAGGCTCGCCACAGCATCTTCTACGGGACGCCGCTCGAGCACCTCCTCCACGAGCGCGGCATCGAGCAGCTCGTGCTCTGCGGTCAGGTGACCGAGCAGTGCATTCTCTACAGCGCGCTCGACGCCTACGTGCGCCGCTTCGAGGTGAGCGTCGTCAGCGACGCCGTCGCGCACATCGACCGCTCGCTCGCCGACGCCGCGCTGCACATGATGGAGCGCAACATGCGCGCCCAGGTCGTGGAAAGTAGGAAGTTCCACTCCTTACTTTGCTAGCGTCCGTCCCAGCACGCCGACCGCGAAGCAGAGGGAGCACCGATGGCCACCGCCGAGACCGTCCTCAAGCCCGACTTCGGGACCAAGCGCAAGCACTTCATCTTCGAGGAGCACCACGACCGGCTGCGCGAGTCGATCCGCGCGTTCGTCGAGAAGGAGCTGACGCCGCACGCCGACGAGTGGGAGGAGACCACCTTCCCCGACTCGGTGATCGCGCGGATGGGCGAGCTCGGCTTCCTCGGCCTGTCGATGCCGGAGGAGTACGGCGGCCAGGGCGGCGACTACTTCTGCAACCTCGTGCTCGCCGAGGAGATGGGACGGTCGAACTCCGGCGGCCTGACGATGGGCGTCGCGGTCCACACCGACATGGCGATGCCGCCGATCCACCTGTTCGGCAGCGAGCAGCAGAAGCAGGAATGGCTGGTCCCGGCGATCAAGGGCGAGAAGATCCTCTGCCTCGGCATCACCGAGCCCGACGCCGGCTCGGACGTCGCCGGCATCAAGACGCGCGCGGTGCGCGACGGCGACGACTTCGTCATCAACGGCTCGAAGACGTACATCACCAACGGCCACCGCGCCGACGTGATCCTGCTCGTCACCAAGACCGGCACGGCGGGCACCTACGACGACTTCACGCTCTTCCTCGTGCCGATGGACGCGCCCGGCGTGATCCGCGAGAAGAAGCTGGAGAAGCTCGGCATGCACGCCTCCGACACCGCGCTGCTGGCCTTCCAGGACGTCCGCGTCCCCGCCTCGGCGATGCTCGGCCAGGAGGGCAAGGGCTTCTACCACATCATGTGGGAGCTCCAGGGCGAGCGGCTGATCGGCGCGGCGGGCTGCGTCGCGGGGGCCCAGCGCTGCTTCGACAAGACTCTCCAGTACGCGCTCGAGCGCGAGGCGTTCGGCCGGCCGATCGGCAAGTTCCAGGCGATCCGGCACAAGTTCGCCGACATGGCGACGAAGATCGAGGCCGGTCGTCAGATGACCTACACGACCGCCTGGCGCTTCAACAACGGCGAGTACCCGGTGCGCGAGATCTCGATGGCGAAGCTGTTCACGGCGCAGATGGCGTGCGAGGTGACGGACGAGTGCCTGCAGATCCATGGGGGCGCGGGGTACATGCGGGAGTACGGCATCGAGCGGGCGTGGCGGGACATGCGGCTGAACCGGATCGGGGCTGGGAGCGACGAGATCATGTTGGACGTGATCGGGCGGTCGTACGGGCTTTGAGCGGGGCGGTGCGGTCGCCGGGGGGATGGGATGCCCCCATCCGCTTGGGAACCGCTGCTGGGGGCATCCCATCCCCCCGGCCTCGGAACGGCGCGGTTGACGATCGCGAGGTGGAGCCGCCGTTCACGGACGAGCACGAGCCGCTGCGGGCCGAGATCCGGGCGTTCGTCGAGGCGGAGCTGCGGCCGCACGCGGAGGAGTGGGAGCGGGAGCGGTGGTTTCCGGACGAGGTGTTCGGGAAGCTGGGCGACGCGGGACTGCTGGGGCTGAAGTACCCGGTGGAGTACGGCGGGCGGGGCGGCGACTATCTGGGCGACGCGATCCTGATCGAGGAGCTGAGTCGCTGCGGGTCGGGTGGCGTCGCCGCCGGCATCGGCGCGCACGTCAACATCGCCACGCCGCCGATCTTCAAGTTCGGCACCGAGGAGCAGAAGCGGCGCTTCCTGGTTCCGGGCATCAGGGGCGAGAAGATCGCCGCGCTGGGGATCACCGAGCCGGGGACGGGCTCCGACGTCGCCGGCATCCGCACCAACGCCAAGCGGGTCGACGGCGGCTGGGTCGTCAACGGCGCGAAGACGTTCATCACCGGCGGCGTGCGCGCCGACGTCGTCGTCACCGCCGTCAAGACGAGTGCCGAGGGCGGCCACGGCGGGCTGTCGTTCCTGCTGGTCGAGAAGGGCATGGACGGCTTCGGCGTCTCGAAGAAGCTCGAGAAGCTTGGCTGGCACGCCTCCGACACCGCCGAGCTGTCGTTCCAGGACGTCTTCGTCCCCGACGAGAACCTGCTCGGCGAGGAGAACAAGGGCTTCTACCTGATCATGGCCAACTTCCAGTGGGAGCGGATCGCGATGTCGCTCGGCGCGGTCGCGGCGATGCGGCGGCTGCTCGACCAGTCGGTCGACTACGCCCTGAAGCGCGAGCAGTTCGGCCGCCCGATCGGCAAGCTCCAGGCGATCCGGCACAAGATCGCCGGGATGGCGGTCAAGTACGAGACCTCGCGCGCGCTGACCTACCACGCGCTGCGCCTCTTCCACGACGGCCAGGACGCGATCCGCGAGGTCTCGATGGCCAAGCTGCTCTCCCAGCGCGCCGCCTGCGAGGTCGCCGACGACGCGCTCCAGATCCACGGCGGCGCCGGCTACGTCGACGCCATCCCCGGCGTCTCGAGCTCGATCCAGCGCGCCGTCCGCGACCTCCGCCTCGGCCCGATCGGCGGCGGCACCGACGAGATCATGAAGGAGATCCTCGGGCGGCAGATGGGCTTGTAGGAAGCGCTACTCGCCGTACTCGCGAGCGGTCGGCGTCGTAGCTCGCTCGACGCTGGCAGACTGCCCGCATGAGCGAGCGCACCTTCGACGTCGTCGTCCTCGGAGCCGGGCCCGCGGGGGAGGTGGCGGCCGGGCGGCTCGCCGATGGTGGGCTGTCGGTGGCGCTCGTCGAGCCGCATCTGGTCGGCGGGGAGTGCTCGTTCTACGCGTGCATGCCTTCGAAGGCGCTGCTGCGACCGGGCGAGCTGATCGCGGAGGCGCGGCGGGTGCCGGGCGTGGCGGAGGCGGTGACCGGTGACGTGGACGCCACGGCCGTGCTGGCGCGGCGCGACGAGGTGATCCACGACCTCGACGACTCCAGTCAGCTGCCGTGGCTCGAGGACAAGGGAGTCGAGCTGCTGCGCGGCGAGGGGCGGATCGATGGCGAGCGGCGGGTGCGGGTCGGCGACGACGTGCTGGTCGCCGGCCGCGCCGTGGTCGTCGCGACCGGGAGCGCGGCGGCGCTGCCGCCGATCGACGGCTTGCGCGAGGCCGATCCTTGGACGAACCGTGAGGCGACGGTCGCCAAGTCGGTGCCAGCGCGGCTCGCCGTGCTCGGCGGCGGGGTCGCTGGCGTCGAGCTGGCGCAGGCATGGCGGACGCTCGGCTCGCAGGTGACGATCCTCGAGCGCAGCGACCGCCTGCTCGAGCGCGAGGAGCCGTTCGCGAGCGAGCAGGTCGCCGACGCCCTGCGCGCGCGGGGCGTCGACGTACGGCTCGACGTAGAGATCGCCGCGATCCGCGCCGACGGCGGCGAGGTCGCGATCGAGCTCGACGGAGACCCGCCGGTGACTGCTGACGAGCTGCTCGTCGCCGCCGGCCGCCGGCCGCGCACCGACGACATCGGCGTCGACAGCGTGGGCCTCGAGCCGGGAAGGTCGATCGAGGTCGACGACCGCATGCGCGCGACCGGCGTCGCGGGCGAGTGGCTCTACGCGATCGGCGACGTCAACGGCCGCGCGCTGCTGACCCACATGGGCAAGTACCAGGCGCGCGCCGCCGCCGACGTGATCCTCGGCAAGGACGCGACCGTCACCGAGGACGGGCCCGTCTCACCGCGCGTGATCTTCACCGAGCCGCAGGTCGCGGCCGTCGGCCACACGCTCGCCTCGGCGCAGGAGGCCGGACTCGCCGTGCGCGCCGTCGACGTGGAGACGGAGGCGAACGCCGGCGGCAGCTTCGTCGGGAGGGACGCGACCGGGACCTGCCGGATCGTCGTGGACGAGGACCGGCGGACGATCGTCGGCGCCACGTTCACCGGCGTCGAGGTCGCCGAGGCGCTGCACGCCGCGACGATCGCCGTCGTCGGGGAGGTGCCGCTCGACCGTCTCTGGCACGCCGTGCCATCGTTCCCGACGCGCAGCGAGCTGTGGCTGAACCTGCTCGAGGAATACGGGCTCTGACGACGGAAGGATGGGTTTGACCTTCGAGAAGATCCGCTACGAGGTCGACGAGGCGATGGTCGCGACGATCACGCTCGACGACCCCGACACGCGCAACGCGCTCGGCAACGAGATCCTCGGCGAGCTGATCGCGGCCTTCGACCAGGCTCGCGCCGACGAGCGCGTGCGCTGCGTCGTGCTGACCTCCTCGCACGACAAGGTCTTCTCGGCGGGCGGCAACCTCGCCGGCTTCGCGGCCGAGGTGCCGCTCGTCCACAAGCACTTCGGCACCGAGCTGTTCCCGATGCTGTTCCGGACGATCGGTCAGCTCGGCAAGCCGACGATCTGCGCGGCCAACGGGCACGTGCTCGCCGGCTCGCTCGGCGTCGCGCTCGCCTGCGACCTGATCGTCGCCTCGGAGAAGGCGACCTTCGGCACGCCGGAGATCAACGTCGGCGTCTTCCCGTTCATGATCATGGCGTTGATCTACCGCAACATCGGGCGCAAGAAGACCAACGAGCTGCTGCTGCTCGGCGAGCGGATCGGCGCCGACGAGGCGCTGCGAATCGGCCTGGTCAACAAGGTCGTGCCGCCGAAGGGCATGGAGTACGAGGTGCGGCTCTGGGCGGAGGCGCTGGCGAAGAAGTCGCCGCTGATGATGCGGCTCGGCAAGGACGCGATGTACCGCCAGCAGGACATGGCGTTCGACGACGCCCTCGAGTACCTGCACCACAACCTGACGCTGTCGTTCTCGACCGACGACATCCAGGAGGGCGTCAAGGCGTTCTTCGAGAAGCGCGAGCCGGAGTGGAGCGGCCGGTGAGCGTCGCGCTCGTCGCGCTGCGCTGCCGCACGTCCGACCGGACGCCCGACGCGGTGCGCGGCGTCGACGAGCTGGCGCCGCTGATCGGCAAGCGACTCGGGCGCGAGGCGCGCCAGGTCGGCTCGCCCGGCGAGCCGCGCGACGCCGGCTGGGAAGAGGACGTGCGCGACTCCCGCGGCTGCCTGCTCGAGGCCGGCGGCCAGGTCGACGATGCGCTCACCGCGGGCAGGCTGCCGGTCCTGCTCGCCGGCGAGTGCTCGATCGCGCTGACGACGTTGCCGACGGTGCTGCGCCACCGCCCGGACGCCGTGGTCCTCTGGCTCGACGCTCACGGCGACTTCAACACCCCCGAGACGACGCTGACCGGCAGCCTCAGCGGGATGTCGCTCGCGGGCGCGACGGGCCAGTGGAACGCTGGGCTGATCGCCGACGTGGTGCCCGAGGATCGCGTCGTGCTCGCCGGGGTGCGCGACCTCGACGAGGACGAGCGCAAGGCGCTCGAGCGCAGCGACGTCACGGTCGTCGGCGCCAGCCCGGTCGAGACGCTGGTCGCGGTCAAGAACGCGCTCGACGGCGCGCCGGTCTACATCCACCTCGACCTCGACGTGATCGACCCGGCCGTCTTCCCGGCGCGCGAGCCGGCGCCCGGCGGACTCGCGCCCGAGAAGCTGTTCGACCTGATCGAGGCCGTGATGGGCGACTCCGAGCTCGTCGGCGTCGAGGTCACGACCTTCGAGGCGCCCGAGGACGAGGAGGACCGCCAGGAGGCCGCGGCTGTCGTCATGCGCGTGCTCGAGCCGCTGCTCGAGGCCATACCCGAGCGGGCCTCGGCCAGCTAGCGATTCGTCAGGACCGGAGCGCAGCCGGATCGGTCCCGTATGACCGCGGCGTAGCTCGCTGGGCCGATCCGGTGAGCACCGGATCCATGAGATAGTAAGGAGTAGAGCTTCTTACTTCTGACGGAGGAACCTTGCCCGCGACCGACGCCCCAACCGAATCGCTGTTGCGCCCGCTGGTCGAGGATCTGCACGCCCGTCGCGAGAAGGCGAGGCTCGGTGGCGGTCCCGAGAAGATCGCGCGCCAGCACGCCGCCGACAAGCTGACCGCGCGCGAGCGGCTCGAGCTGCTGGTCGACGCCGGCAGCTTCACCGAGCTCGGCATCCACGGCCGGCCGCACTTCGCGCAGCGCGCGATGGAGGGCAAGGAGGCGCCGGCCGACGGCGTCGTCACCGGCTACGGCAAGGTCGACGGGCGGATGGTCGCCGTCTGCGCCTACGACTTCACCGTGATGGCCGGCTCGATGGGGATGACCGGCGAGCTCAAGGTCACCCGCCTGCGCGAGCTCGCGCTGCAGAAGCGGATCCCCTTCGTCTGGCTGCTCGACTCGGCCGGCGCGCGGATCCAGGAGGCGGCCGGCTCGCTGTTCGCCGGCTCCGGCTTCCTGTTCCGCGAGGAGGTGGTGATGAGCGGCGTGATTCCCCAGATCGCCGCGCTGATGGGGCCGTGTGCCGCCGGCACCGCCTACATCCCGGGCCTCGCCGACTTCGTGCCGATGGTCAAGGGCCGCGGCTCGATGGCGCTCGCCGGGCCGCATCTCGTGAAGGCCGTCACCGGCGAGGACGTCACCCAGGAGGAGCTCGGCGGCTCGAAGATCCACACCAGGATCTCCGGCGTCGGCGACCTCGAGGTCAAGTCCGACGAGGACTGCATCCAGGCGATCAAGGACTACCTCTCCTACTTCCCGCAGAACTGCGAGCAGCCGCCGCCGATCGTGGCGACCGACGATCCCGTCGACCGCCAGGACGAGGAGCTGCTCGACGTCCTGCCGCCGTCGAACCGCCAGCCCTACGACATGTACGACGTGATCCGGCGGATCGTCGACGACGGCGTCTACTTCGACATGAAGCCGCGCTTCGCTCGCACGATCGTCACCTGCCTCGCGCGGATGGGCGGCCGCCCGGTCGGGATCGTCGCCAACCAGCCCAAGCATCTCGGCGGGATCCTCGAGAACGACTCGGCCGACAAGGCGGCGCGCTTCGTCAACCTCTGCGACGCCTATGGGATCCCGCTGCTGTTCCTCCAGGACGTGCCCGGCTTCATGGTCGGGACCAAGGTCGAGCACGCCGGGATCATCCGCCACGGGGCGAAGATGCTCTATGCGGTGTCGAACGCCACCGTGCCGAAGATCACGGTGATCGTGCGCAAGGCATACGGCGCCGGCTACTACGTGATGTGCGGCAAGGCCTACGAGCCGGACCTGATCGTCGCCTGGCCGTCGGCCGAGATCTCGGTGATGGGCGCCGAGGGCGCGGTCAACATCATCGGCCGCTCGGCGATCGAGGCCGCCGACGATCCCGAGGCGACGCGCAGGCAGATGGAGGAGGCGATCCGGGCCACGATCGACCCCTACATCGCCGCCGGCAACGCGATGATCGACGACGTCATCGACCCGCGCGAGACGCGACCGGTCGTCATCAGGGCACTCGAGATGGCGGCGACGAAGAAGGTCGAGCGGCCCTACAAGAAGCTCGGGGTGGTGCCCGTATGAGGGCGGCGCGGGTCGTCGAGCTGACCGGCCCGGCGGCGATCGAGATCGCCGACGTCGACGAGCCGGCCGCCGACGGCGAGAGCCTGCTCGTCGACGTCAAGGCCGCCGGCGTCTCGTTTCCGGAGCTGCTCCAGACGCGCGGGCAGTACCAGCTGAAGATCGAGCCGCCGTTCACGCTCGGCGCCGAGCTGTCTGGCGTGGTGCGCGAGGCGCCCAACGGCTCGGGGTTCGCCGCCGGCGACCGCATCACAGCGCTGGCGCCGCTCGGCGGGGCGTTCGCGGAGGTCGCGCTGGTCCCCGCCTTCGCCGCCTTCAAGCTTCCCGACGCGCTCGACTTCGGTCAGGGCGCCGGCTACTGCATGAACTACCACACCGCCCACTTCGCCTTGGCGCGGCGAGCCGGCCTGCGCGAGGGCGAGACGCTGCTCGTCCATGGCGCCGCAGGCGGGACCGGCACCGCCGCGATCCAGGTCGGCAAGGGACTCGGCGCGCGCGCGATCGCGGTCGTCTCGACCGACGAGAAGGAGGCGGTCGCGCGTGAGGCCGGCGCCGACGAGTGCGTGCGCAGCGACGGCGACTGGCGCGCCGCGGCCGGCCCCGCCGACGTGATCTTCGACCCGGTCGGCGGCGCGCGCTTCGACGAGAGCATCCGCGCGCTCGCTCCCGAGGGGCGGCTGGTCGTGATCGGCTTCACCGAGGGGTCGATCCCGACCGTCTCGGTCAACCGGCTGCTGTTCCGCAACGTCAGCGTCGTCGGCGCGGGGTGGGGGCACTTCGCCTTCGAGCGGCCCGAGTACCTGCGCGAGGTCGCCGCCGCCCTCGACCGGATGGTCGCCGCCGGTCACGTCGCGCCGATCGTCGGCCGTCGCTACCCGCTCGAGCATGTGCGGGACGCGCTCGAGGACCTCGACGGCCGCCGCGCCGTCGGCAAGCTCGTGCTCGACATCGCAGAGGAGGAGTCCGCATGAGTCGTTTCGAGGATCCCGTCGTCATCACCTGCTCGATCTCGGGCGCCGTCGCCAACCGCGACCAGTGCCCGGCGATCCCCTACACGCCCGCGGAGTACGCCGCCGAGGCACGGCGGATCGTCGACGAGGGCGGCTCGATGATCCACATCCACGCGCGCACGCCGGACGGCGTCCCGAGCTACGAGATCGAGGACTTCCGGGCGATCACCGAGGCGATCCGCGCGGAGGTCGACGATGTGATCGTCAACTACTCGACGGGCGCGATCGGCGTCCCGATCGAGAAGCGCATCGCCTACCTGCGCGAGCTGCGGCCCGACGTCGCCGCGCTCAACATGAGCTCGATGAACTACGCGAAGTACTCGCGCTCGCGCGGCGACTTCGTCTTCAAGGCGGTCTTCGAGAACTCGTTCGACACGATCATCGAGTTCCTCACGGCGATGAACGATCTCGGCATCCGGCCCGAGCACGAGTGCTTCGACACCGGCCACATCGCCAACCTCGACCCGCTGATCGACATGGGCCTGCTGTCCGAGCCGCTGCAGATCTCGTGCGTGATGGGAGTCACCGGCGGCGTGCGGCCGAACCCGCGCAACCTCGCCCACATGGCCGAGCAGGTCCCGGGCGGCCCCGACGGGCCGAGCAACTGGGGCGTGATCGGCGTCAGCCGCGCACAGTGGCGGCTGGTCGCGGCGGCGCTGACGCTCGGCGGCAACGTCCGCGTCGGACTGGAGGACAACTTCTACTTGCCCGACGGCGAGATGGCGCGCTCCAACGGCGACCTGATCGCCAAGGCGCGCCAGATGACCGAGGACGTCGGCCGCCGCGCGGCGACCGTCGCCGAGGCGCGCGAGCTGCTCGGCGTGCCGCGCGAGGCCGCGGTCACGCGTCGCGACGTGCTCACGCACCCGATCGACTCCGCCTCGTGAGCTTGCCAACGGGCCAGGTGTCGCGGAGGTCTGGGGGCGCGAGCCCCCAGGCGTTATCCGACGTTCGCGTCCTCGACCTGTCGCGGCTGCTGCCGGGCGGGTTCTGCTCGCTGCTGCTGGCCGACTTCGGCGCCGAGGTGCTGAAGGTCGAGGACACGGGCATGGGCGACTACATCCGCTGGGCGCCGCCCTACTACGAGGGCGTGGACGACTCGGCGAAGTCGGCGCTCTACCTGTCGCTGAACCGCAACAAGCGCTCGATCCGGCTCGACCTCAAGCAGGAGCGCGGGCGCGAGGTGCTGCTGAAGCTCGTCGCCGACTACGACGTCGTGCTCGAGTCCTTCCGGCCCGGTGTGCTCGACCGGCTCGGCGTCGGTTACGAGCGGATGCGCCAGGAGAATCCGGGCCTCGTCTACTGCGCGATCACCGGCTACGGCCAGGACGGCCCCTACCGCGACCGCGCCGGCCACGACATGAACTACCTCGGCCTCGTCGGCCTGCTCGGGCTTACCGGCGAGCGCGGCGGGCCGCCGGTCCAGGCCGCCGGTCAGATCGCCGACCTCGGCGGCGGCGCCTTGATGGCCGCGTTCGGGATCATGGCCGCGCTGCGCGAGCGCGAGCGGTCGGGGGAGGGGCAGCTGGTCGACGTCTCGATGGCCGATGGCGCGCTCTCCTGGCTGGCGATGGTCGCGGGCAAGTACTTCGCCGACGGTGCGGCGCCTGCCCGCGGGGACCTCGAGCTCGCGGGCAGGTACGTCTGCTACCGGCCCTACGCCTGCAGTGACGGCGACGTCTCGCTCGGCGCCCTCGAGCCGAAGTTCTGGCAGGCGTGGTGCCGCGGCGTCGGCCGCGAGGACCTGATCGAGAAGCAGTTCGACGCCCCGGGCTCCGACGCCCACGTCGAGGTCGAGCGGATCTTCGCGGCACGGACGCGTGCCGAGTGGGAGGCGTTCGCAGCCGAGCACGACTGCTGCCTCGAGCCGGTGCTGCGTCTCGACGAGGCGCTCGAGTCCGAGCTGGTGCGAGCGCGCGAGATGGTCGTCGAGCTGGACCAGCCCGGCGCGGAGCGGCCGGTGCGCCAGCTGGGCGTCCCGGTCAAGCTCTCGCGCACGCCCGGCGGCGTCCACGCGCCCGGCCCGGCGCTCGGCGAGCACACGCGCGAGGTGCTGACGGCGCTCGGCTACACCGAGGACGAGATCGAGGCGCTCGAGGCGGCCGGCGCCGTGGCCGGCCCCACGTCCGGTGCGGCAGGCTCGTTCATGGCATGAGCGCGGACAACGGCCTGCTGAAGATGAGCGAGCTCGCCGAGGCGAGCGGCGTCAGCGCGGGCACGATCAAGCACTACCTGCGCGAGGGACTGCTGCCCGATCCGGTCAAGACCTCGCGCAACATGGCCTACTACCCGCCCGAGTTCGTCGATCGGATCCGGCTGATCAAGCAGCTTCAGGAGGAGCGCTTCATGCCGCTCAAGGCGATTCGGCGGGTGCTCGAAGACGATCCCGCTCGCGCCCGTGCGCTGGTCGAGGTCGAGGACAAGATCATCGAGCGCGCCCAGCGCCGCGAGGCCAGCCGCACGTCGCGCGCCGAGGCGCAGCGCCGCTACGGCATTCCGCGCGAGGCCCTCGACCGGCTCGAGGAGATCGGCGTCCTGACGCCGAGCAGCCGCGGCTACGGCGAGCTCGACGCGCGCATGCTCGAGGCGATCAGCCGCTTCCGAGCGGGTGGCTACGACACCGAGATCGGCTTCACCGTCTACGACACGCTGCGCTACAAGAGCGCGCTCGAGCAGCTCGTCAAGGAGGAGGTCGACGTCGTCCTCGAGCGCCTCGCCGGCGACGTCGACCCCGACCGCATCGTGGAGCTGCTCGAGGCCGGCGCCGAGCCGCTCCGCGACCTGATCGCCGCGATGCACTCCAAGCTCCTGCTCGCCGAGCTCCAGCGCCACCGCGACTCACGCCGCTAGCGGAGGGCCGCCAGGCGCCACCGGGGGTCCGGGGGCGTGAGCCCTGAAGACCCGCGGCCGGCCAGGCGCCACCGGGGGTCTGGGGGCGTGAGCCCCCGGTTGCTCTCACCAGTGGACGTCGTGGTCCTCCATGACGCCATGACCTTCGGCTAGCTCGATCCCGCCGGGCAGGGTGCCGGAGAACGTCCCGAACGGCTGGCGGTAGCGCGAGCGCATGATCAAGGCGTTGGTCGAGTGCTCGCGGCTCGACCACGCCTCGCAGCGCAGGGCGCCGCCGTCGGCGAACGCGACCGATGAGAGATCGGGGGCGAACCGGACCGGGTCGACCTGGGTCGGCTCGCCGTCGACCCAGACGGTGCGCTCGCTGGCCGACGGATCGTCGTTGATGCCGGTCACGAGGTTCCAGCCGACACGCCGCCCGTCGACCGCCGTGCCGACGCCGGCCGACCAGTTCCACGCGGTGTGGCGCGGGTGATAGCCAGCCGAGTCGTCGATGAAGCCGACGGCGCCCTCGATCGCATGGCGAGTGCCGTCGATCTCGACGCGGCCGCTCACGGGGACGCACGCCTGCTTGCGGGTCCAGACGTAGGTGCCGCGATCGTCGACCGGCGAAGCGATCTCGACGCCGGTCGACTCGGTGAGCTCGAGCTCGATCCGGACGCCCTGCGCCGCGACGCGTACCCGCGCCGGAGCGCCGCCGCCGGTCCATGGCGAATCGAGCTCGAGGCTGCCGGTCCCGAAGGTCGTCCGCTCGCGCAGCTCGCCGCCCGGGAGCGCCACCGCCCACCAGCGCTGAGGCACCGGGCCGACCCGGGCGTCGCCGACGCACAGCATCAGCTGCGGCGTGTAGACGCCGACGTAGCGCCAGCGCTTCAGCGGCCGGCCTGCGCGCCAGCGGGGCATCGGCCCCGGCGGCAGCGCGAGGCCGAGATCGCGCACGCCCGCGCCGCGGAGTGGAAGTCCTGCCATCGGGGCAGCCTAGCCGCACCTGGCTGGCTGGCCAGCCCAGAGGCCGTCGGAGGTATGCTGGGAGCCGATGGAGGCCGCTACCGCGCCCGACGTAGACAAGCCCGCCCGGGCGTCGGCCGCGCGGCCCGCGCCGATCGACGAGAGCATGATGCGACGCATCGCGCGCGACCTGCGCGACGAGCTGCGGGCGCTGCGGCGGCGCGAGCCGTTCCCCCCGGGCCCGGTCGACTTCGACATCGCCCGGACGATGCGGATGGCGCGCGACCCGCTGCCGATCCTGCTCGACTGCTACGAGCGTCACGGACCGGTCTTCTCGACGCGCATCCTGCACGGGCGCAACGTCTGGGTGCTCGGGCCCGAGGCCAACCACCACGTGCTCGTCTCCAACGCGGGCAACTTCCTCTGGCGCGCCGGCAGCTTCGGCGACCTGATCCCGCTGCTCGGCGACGGGCTGCTGACGATCGATGGCGGCTATCACCGCCGCGCGCGGCGGATCATGCTGCCGGCCTTCCACCGCGAGCGGATCGCGGCCGCCGCCGGGACGATGCTCGCCGAGGCCGAGGGGGCGCTCGACGGCTGGCGCCCGGGCGAGGTGGTCGACGTCTACCACTGGGCGCGCACGCTCGCGATGCGCGTGGCGATGCGGGCGCTGCTCGGCCTCGATCCCGACGACGGCGACACCGGCGCGCGCGCCGCGGTCGAGTTCGAGCGGGCACTCTCCTTCTACGGCATCGACTTCGCCGCCCGCGTGCTGCGCGGGCCGCGATCGCCGTGGAGCCGGATGATGGCGGCGCGGGCCGAGCTCGACCGAATCCTCTACGCCGAGATCGGGCGCCGCCGCGCGGCGGGCGGCGACGACGACGGCGACATCCTCGGCATGCTGCTCGCGGCGACCGACGAGGACGGCTCGAGGCTGTCCGACCAGGAGGTGCGCGACCAGGCGATCACGCTGATGTTCGCCGGCCACGACACGACCACCTCGACGGTCTCCTTCCTGCTCTACGAGCTCGCCCGCAACCCGCGCGAGCTGGCCGCTCTCTACGCCGAGCAGGACGAGCTGCTGCCCGGCGGCGCGCCGCCGCGGCTCGAGCACCTCTCGGGCGGGCTGCCGCGACTGGAGATGGCGCTCGACGAGACGCTGCGGCTCTATCCGCCGGCCTGGGTCGGCCCGCGCCGCTCGGTCGAGTCGTGCGAGATCGCGGGCGTCCACGTGCCGGGCAACTCCTACGTCAACTACTGCTCGTGGGCCAGCCACCGGCTTCCGGAGATCTTCCCCGACCCCGAGGCGTTCGTCCCCGAGCGCTTCGCTCCCGAGCGCAAGGCCGCGCTGCCGAAGGGCGCCTACGTGCCGTTCGGCGGCGGCTCGCGCACCTGCATCGGCATGCGCTTCGGCCAACTCGAGATTCGCGCGATCGCGACCCTGCTGCTGCAGCGCTTCCGGGTCGAGCTGCTGCCCGGCCGCACGATGACGGTCCGCCAGATGCCGACGCTGAGCCCGCGTGGCGGACTCGAGATGATCGTACGCGAGCGCGGGCTCGCCGAGCCGGCGCCGGCGTGAGCGCCGGCCGCGGCGGTAGACTCGTTGACTGACGAGTCAATCTGGCTCAGGGAGCGACGGTGCGAGCCGCGGCCATTCAGATGAACTCCACTGCGGACAAGCAGCGCAACCTGGCGACGGCCGAGCGGCTTGTCCGCGCCGCCGCTGCGGATGGCTCGACGCTGGTCGTGCTGCCGGAGAAGTTCAACGTCCTCGGGACCCACGAGCAGCTGCTCGACGGCGCCGAGCGGCTCGACGGGCCGACGCTCGCCTGGGCGCGGGCGCTGGCGCGCGAGCTGCGGATCGACCTCGTCGCGGGCTCGATCGCCGAGCGCCGCGACGGCCACGACAAGCTCGCCAACACGTCGGTCCACATCGGCCCCGACGGGACCGACCGCGCGGCCTACCGCAAGATCCACATGTTCGACGTCACGATCGCCGGCCGCGAGTACCGCGAGTCGGCCACCGAGGCGGCCGGCGACGAGATCGTCACCAGCGAGGCCCAGGGCGTCGGCCTCGGCCTGACCGTCTGCTACGACCTGCGCTTCCCCGAGATCTTTCGCATCCTCGCGGTCCGTGGCGCCCGCGTGCTCACCTTGCCCTCGGCGTTCACCGCGGTCACCGGCGCCGCCCACTGGGACACGCTCGTACGGGCGCGCGCGATCGAGAACCAGGCGTTCGTCGTCGCCGCCGACCAGGTCGGCGCGCATCCCGGCGGCGCCGAGAGCTACGGCGGATCGCAGATAGTCGACCCCTGGGGCGACCTCCTGGTGCGCGCTCACGACGGCGAGGGCTTCGTCGCCGCCGATCTGGACTTCGCGCGTCAGGACGAGGTCCGCGCCACGCTGCCCAGCCTCGCCAACCGCGTCCCGGCGGCCTACCGCTGGCCTCGGGGGACGGGCGCCTGATGGCCGCGACTCCGCGCTCCGGCGCCGTCGACAAGCGCCGCCTGATCCTCGACGCGGCGATCACCGTCTTCGCCCGCCAGGGCTTTCACCACTGCCGCGTGTCCGACGTCGCTGACGAGGCGGGCGTCGCCTACGGGCTCGTCTACCACTACTTCGACTCGAAGGAGGAGATGCTCAACGAGCTCTTCCTCGAGCGCTGGCAGATCATGCTCGACGCGATCGTCGAGATCGACTCGCGCGACGAGCTCGCGCCGCGCGAGAAGCTGCACCAGGTCGCCGGCTTCATCATCGACTCCTACCGTCACCAGCCCGACCTGATGAAGGTGATCATCGTCGAGGTCACGCGTGCCGCCAACTCCTTCGGCAAGCTGCACCTCGACAAGATTCGCGAGGCCTACGCGCGCATCGCCGAGATCGTCGAGTCCGCACGCCGCGACGGCACCTTCAAGCAGGACATCTCGGCCGAGTTCGCGGCGATGTGCTTCTACGGCGCGATCGAGCAGCTGCTGTCGGGCTGGATCTTCGACCTGCTGCCTCAGACCGAAGAGGAGTTCGAGCGCGCCAAGACCCTGGTGGTCGAGGCGATCTGCGGCGGTCTCGAGGTCTCACCATCCGGGACGCCCGCGGTTTCTGGTTGAATCGGGACGATGCAGAACGACCTTGTCAAGCGGTTGATGTGGAGTGGCGTGCTGGCCGGGGTCAGCGCGCTGTCCACGATCGTCGCCCACCGGGTCGCGACCTACATCTGGGTGCGCGTCTTCGACGAGGACCCGCCGGACGCCTGATGGAGGCCTCCGCTCAGGGAGCCGGCGCCGCGAGGGAGCAGGCGACCCAGGAGATGCCGCGTGTCGGAACGCCCGACGCCGGCCCGTCGCCCGCCGCCGCGCAGGCGGCCGCCGATCGCGACGCCTTCGCCGAGCGGCCGGAGCTGTTCGTCGGCGCCGCGTTCGCCGGCGGGCTCGTGCTTGCCCAGATCCTCAAGCGGGTCGGTCGATGAACGTTCCCGGGCCCGACGACAACGGCGCCGAGAAGAGCCTCGGCGAGATCGTCTCGGAGGTCTCGGAGAAGGCGTCGCTGCTGGTTCGCGAGGAGATCGAGCTTGCCAAGGCCGAGGTCGTCTCGAAGGCCAAGAAGATGGGACGGGGGGCGGGGATCGGTGTTGCCGCCGGCGTGTTCCTCGTCTTCGCGCTGGTGATGTTCCTGCACACCTTGGCGTGGTTGCTCGTGGAGGCCTTCGACCTCCAGATCTGGGTCGGCTTCGGCATCGTCACGTTGCTGCTGGTGATCTTCGCCGCGATCGCCGGGTTGCTCGCGGCGAAGTGGTTGAAGGCCGGGCCGCCGACGCCGAACATGGCGATCGAGCAGGCGAAGATCACCCGCGAGACCCTCGAGGAGACCGCCAAGCCATGACGTCCAGCGTGCCCGCGAACCGCAGCCCCGAGCAGATCCGCGCCTCGATCGAGGAGACGCGCCGCGAGCTCGCCTTCTCGGTCAACGACCTGCGCTCGAAGGTCAACGAGATCGCCGACTGGCGTCGCCAGCTCTCGCAGAACCGCAGCGCTGCGCTCACGACCGCGGCGGTGACCGGCTTCGTCGTCGGCGGCGGTATCGCCGCCGCCGTCAGCCTCTTCCGCCGCCGGCGCTGAGGAAGCGCCTGGCGCCGGCGAATCAGGCCGGCGCCGGCGGCGGCTCGATCGGTGGGCCGGGCGGTGGCTCGGGCGGCTCGTCGTCGCGCGGGCGGATCCCCTGGAGATCGGCCCACTCGCGTAGGGCGATCTGGATCGTCGCCGCGACCGGCACCGCCATCAACGCCCCGATCACGCCCAGCAGGGTTCCGCCGAACAGCACCGAGACGATCACCAGGAACGGGTTGATGTCGACCGCGCGATTCTGGATCTGGGGCTGGATCAGGTTGTTCTCGACCTGCTGGTAGACGATCGACCAGATCGCCCAGATGATCGTGTCGGCGGGGAAGTCGCCGAACAGCGTCACGACGCCGATGGCGATCGCGCCGATCGTCGCGCCGACCATCGGGATCAGGTCGAAGAAGAAGACGATCAGCGCCAGCGGCGCGGCGAACGGGATGCCGAGGATCTTCAGCACGATGAACGACGTCACGGCGGCCACCAGCGCCTGCGCGAGCGCTCCGGCGACGTAGTTTCCGACCGCCCGCGCCGACCGGTCGACGACGCGCTCGATCCGTTCCGCGCGGTTCTCGGGGGCGAAGCGCAGCCAGGTCGATATCCAGCGCCTGCCACCGCCGAGCATGAAGGCGGTGAGGATCAGGATCGTGACGACGGCGAAGATCGAGTTGACGATCCCGAGGCCGACGTCGCTGAGCACGCTGGCGGCGTCGCCGAGCTTCTCCGGCAGCTTGGCGGCCTCCTCTTGGAGCTTGGCCGTGATGTCGTAGTCGTCGTTGAGCTCCTGCAGCCGCTCGTTCTCGTTGACGAACTCCGTGACGTCCTGCGCGTAGGCCGGGGCGTTCTGGGCGAGATCCTCGGCGCCGGTGACGATCGGCGGCACGATCAGCGCGCCGATCCCGACCGGGATCATCAGCAGCCCGAGATAGACGATCGCGATCGCGAAGCCCCGCCGCATCCGGCGATGGAGCACGTTGACCGGCCCGGAGAGCGCGACGGCCAGGAAGGTGGCGATCAGCAGCCACCCGATCGGCTTGCGCAGGAGGTAGACCAGGTACAGCGATATCAGCACCGCGACGACGATCAGTACGGTGCGAATCACCGCCCGCGCGGCCGGGACCCCATGATCCATGGGGCCAAGACTGCCGCCCGAGCCGGACGGCTAGTCGAAGAAGCGCGTGGGCACCGAGCCGACGCCGAGCATCCCCGGCCCGGTGTGGGTGCTGAGGACCGGGCCGACCTCGCTGACGAACAGCGGGTCGCGGCCGAAGACCTCGTGGCAGCGCTCGGCGAGCCGCTTCGCCACGTCGGGCGCCGCGATGTGCTGGACGACCCAGGCGTCGGCGCCCGAGTCGTGTCGTTGCTGGGCGTAGTCGACCAGTCGCTCGAACATCCGCGAGCTCGTGCGCACACGCTCGACAGGGCTCAGCTCGCGCTCGACGGTGAGGATCGGCTTGATCTTCAGCGTCGAGCCGATCCAGGCGCTCGCGGCGCCGATCCGCCCACCGCGCTTGAGGAACTCCAGCGTGTCGATCGCAAACCACATCTTCAGCTCCGCGCGAGCGCGGTTGGCCGAGTCGACGACCTCGTCGAGCGTTCCGCCGAGCTGTGCGCAGCGCGCCGCCGCCAGCGTCACGATGCCCTGTCCGCCGGCGGCCGTCGAGGAGTCGACGACCCGTACCCGCTCCCCGCCGCGGCCGTCGCGCTCGAGCTGCTCGGCGGCCTGGCGCGCCGACTCCACCGTTCCCGAGATGCCCCCCGAGATGTGGACCGAGACGACTTCGTCGCCGCGCGCGAGCAGCGGCTCGAACGCCGCGATGAAGTCGCCGACCGACGGCTGCGACGTCTTCGGCAGGCTGTCGGCGCGGCGCAGCTCCTCGAAGAAGGCCGGGTAGTCGGCGATCTCGGTCTCCCTGACCGTGCGATCGGCGAAGACGACGTAGAGCGGGACCGCCGTGATCCCGTAGCGGTCACCCAGCTCCCGCGGTAGGTATCCGGTGGTATCCGTGACGACGGAGACCGGCATCGTGGCGGACTCTACCTACGCGTCCGGCGCAAGCCTAGGCCCGCATGGCGCGGCGACCGCTGAGAGCTAGCCGTCGCCGCGCGTCCGGTCGGCTCGCGGCAGCGCTCCGGCCTCGTCCTCGTCGACGTCGGGGTCCAGGCGCGCGGCCTGCTCGTGTCGCTCCTCGGCCTCGCGCCGCTCGCGCCCGGCGTGCGCCGCCTGCTCCTCGGCGCCGGCCAGCTCCGCGCGCGCGTGCGCCGCGCGCTCCTCGGCCTCCGCCCGCTGGCGGTCGGCTCGAGCGCCTCGGACGCGCGCCTCCTCGCGATGCTCGCCCGCCTCGATGCGGTGGCTCTCGTCGCGGCGCGCGCGAGCCTTGCGAGCGGCCATCAAGACGAGGGCCAGGACGACTATGGCGGCGACGATCAACACGATCAGCAATCCGGTGTCCATCGACTCCTCCTCTGTTGGGGTCGACCACCTCCTACCCGGCCCCGCCGGGGGAAAACCCCGCGCCGTCGATGCGGTAGCGGACCCGCAACCGCCTATGTGGCGGGGGCGTTGTCCAGCGACGCCCACAGGTAGAGGCATGCGAGCGTGCGGTGCGGCTGCCACGGCCGGGCGATCCGTGTCAGCTCGGCCGCGTCGGGCAGGTCGTCGAGCTCGTAGGCGAGCTGGACGGCGCGGCGGATGCCGAGATCGCCGACCGGCAGGATGTCGGGTCGGCCGAGGTGGAACATCAGGAACATGTCGACGGTCCAGCGGCCGAGGCCCTTGATCTCGATCAGCTGAGCCGACACCTCCTCGTCCGGCAGTTCCGGCAGTCGTTCGAGGTCGAGCTCGCCGTCCTCGACGTGCTCGGCGAGATCGCGCAGGTAGGCCGCCTTCGCGCGCGAGAGCCCGACGCCGCGCAGATCCTCCGGATCGGTGGCGATCAGCTCCGCCGGAGTGGGGGCACGGTCGCCGTAGAGCCCGCAGAGACGGTCGTAGATCGTCTTGGCCGCCTTGACCGACAGCTGCTGACCGACGATCGCGCGCAGCAGCGCTCCGTAGGCATCGTCGGGGCGACCGCGCCGCCGCTGCTCCTCGTCGAGCGGCCCATGGCCGCCGACCAGCGCCCCGAGCACCGGGTCGCAGGCCGTCAGGTAGTCGAAGCCGCCGACCGTCATGCCGCCGCGCTGCGCTCGCTGAAGTACTCGGCCTCCAGCTCACCGAGCGGGGTCGACGGCGGATCGCCGAAGAGCCACTCGCGAGCGATCCGGTGCCAGTTCGCCGTCGCTCCGAGGTGGCCCAGCACGCCAAGGACCAGGCCCTCCATCCGTCGCGCGAACATCGCGTCGGCCGGGACGGTGCCACGCTTGAGCAGCTCCCAATGCGGCGAGCGCGGATCGCCGGAATCGATCAGGACCCGGGTGACCAGCTCCCGGTCGATCGTCAGCTCGCGATCCTCGACGTACCACTCGGCGAGGTCGCGGAAGTGAGCGAGCACCGGGTCGGGCATCACCCGCGGATCGTCGGGCGCGTAGTAGCCCGCGACGACGAGCGCCTCCCGCAGGGCGGCGGCGTCACCCGCCATGCCGGCGCGCACCACCTCGACCTCCCGCTCGAGGTGCTCGCGATCGACGCGCTTGGTCATCCCGAAGTCGAGGAATGCGACGCGGCCGTCGCCGAGCAGCCGGTAGTTGCCGGGGTGCGGGTCGCCGGAGAAGTGGCCGTTGCGGTACAGCGAGCCGAGGAAGAAGCGGTAGACGATCTCGCCGAAGCGATCGCGCTCGGCGGCCGGCAGCCCGCCGACGTCCTCGAACGAGCGCCCCTCGAGCCACTCGCTCACGAGCACGCGCTCGCTGCTCAGCGACGTCACGACCTCGGGGATGACCACGAACGGATGGTTGCGCCAGGCGCGTGCCATCGCGCGCTGGGCCTGAGCCTCCTGCTCGTAGTCGAGCTCGTCGGAGAGCCGCTCCTTGATCTCGACGGTCATCGCCTTGACGTCCATCCCGGGAGCGATTCGCTTCGCGACGCGCATCAGCAGGCCCAGGTTCTGGAGGTCGGCGCGGACCGCCTGGGCGACGCCGGGGTACTGAACCTTGACCGCGACCTCGCGCCCGGCGAGCTTGCCGGCGTCCTCCGGCAGCCGCGCCCGATAGACCTGGCCGATCGAAGCGGCCGCCACGGCCTGCTCGTCGAAGTCGGCGAAGACGTCGCCGATCCGCTCGCCGAGGCCGTCCTCGATCACCGCGCGCATCTGCTCGAACGGCACCCGCGGGGCCGAGTCGCGCAGCTCGGCCAGCTTCTCCTGGATCCGCGCCTGGAACTCCTCCGGGAAGGCGCCGGTGTCGATGAACGAGGCGACCTGGCCGACCTTCATCGCCGCGCCCTTCATGTTCCCCAGCACGTCGAGGATCTGCTCGGCCGCCTCGGCCTGGCGACGGGCGGCGGCCTCGCGCCGCTTCTGCTCGCCGCGCGTCAGGTTGGCGGCCTTGGTGGCGTAGTTGCGCGCCGTCTGACCTCCCGCCAGCCCGGCCACCTTGGCGGTGCGCCGGACCCGTCCGGTCGGGATCGAGCTGTCGTCCTTGCGCGCCACCTCGAGGACTGTACGGCCCGAGCGCTCCCGCCGCGTGCGACGGGGAGCCTTCGGCCTGGCGATCGTCGCTCTGAAGGCGTTCATCCACTGAGACCGTGGTTTATGGGATAACCAGCGAGATGACCAGCGCCGCACAGCTGCCGCTCGCCTCGCTAGCGCCCGCGACGCCGCGGCTCAGGCAGCTGGCGCTGGCGGTCGCGAGCTGGATCGTCGCGGCCAACATCTGGACCGGCGGACCGCTGCTCGCGTTCTGGGCCGGATCTCGGATGCAGACGAGCGGCGACCCGTCGATGACGAGCCTCGTCGCCGTCGTGGTGGTGCTGGCGACGGTCAACTACGGCCTGATCATGCTGCTGCGCGGCATCGCGCGCGCCCAGGATCGCTTCGACGCCGTCCCGGACGTCGACGGCACGCGCCTGCCCTGGCTGTACCGCAGACGGCGCGCGTCGCCCTACGTAGACGTCGCCGCACCTCGTCTCCCCGCCGCCACCTTCGCCGAGCAGGCGACGTCTCGTGAGCCGTTGGTGCTGCTCGACGGCGGGACCGGCGCGGCCCGCCCTTGGCAGTCGGTCACGCCGCACCTGGAGTTCGGCTTCGACGTGCTCGCCGGCGTGCTCCCGCGCGACGGCTCGCTCGACGGCACGACGCGCGCGATGGACCGGGCCGGCTGGCGGACCGCTCATATAGTCGCGCGCCCGCGCGACGCCGAGGCGGCGGTCGACCTCGCCCGGCTCGGCCGTGCCCGCAGCCTGCTGATCCTCACCAGCGACGCCGTCGACTACGACTCCGCCGCGGTGGCGACCGAGATCGCCGAGCTCGTCGCCTTCAGGCCCGCGCGGGACTGAAGGCTACGGCGCTAGGCCGCGGAGGAGCCGCAACTCGGATCCTCGTCGGCGATCCGGAACGACGACCCGCAGCCGCAGGACGCGACGACGTTCGGGTTGTTGACCTCGAAGCCGGCGCCCATCATGCTCTCGGTGTAGTCGACCTGGGAGCCGTCGACGTAACGCAGGCTGGCCGAGTCGACGAGGATCGGGATCCCGTCATGCTCGAAGACGTTGTCGTCGTCGCGCCGCTCGTCGAGCGCCAGCGCGTACTGGAAGCCCGAGCAGCCGCCGCCGCGCACGCCGATGCGCAATCCGACCTGGCCCTCGGCCTCCTGCTGGGCTAGGAATCCTTGGACCTTCTGGGCCGCTATGTCGGAGAGGGTGACCATGCTTCACAAAAGATAGCAACGGAGCGGCCTCGCTAAGGTGCCAGATCCATGCCGACGAGCGATGAGCTGAAGCAACGGATCGAGACGGCGCTGCCGGGCGCCGCGGTGTCCGTCGAGGATACGACCGGGGGCGGCGACCACTTCCGTGCCGAGGTGGTCTCGGACCGCTTCGACGGCCTATCGCGGATTCAGCAGCACAAGCTCGTCTACGACGTGTTCGGCGCCGAGGTCGGCGGACCGATCCACGCCCTCTCGATCAAGACCTCGACTCCCGGAGGAACGCCATGACGAACACCGAGATCCGCGAGTTCATCGAGAACGCGATCGCCGAGAACCCGGTGATGCTGTTCATGAAGGGCAGCCCGGAGCAGCCGGCCTGCGGGTTCTCCGCACGCACCGCCGCCTGCCTGAACGCGCTCGGCGTCCGCTACGCCGCGCTCGACATCCTGCCCGACCCGCGCATCCGCGAGGAGCTGTCGGGCCTCTCCGACTGGCCGACGATCCCGCAGCTGTTCGTCAAGGGCGAGCTCGTCGGCGGCGCCGACATCGTCACCGAGATGTACGAGTCGGGTGAGCTGGCCGAGCTGCTCGAGGCCGAGCAGCCGGAGGACGCCGAGGAGGTCGCGGCGCAATCCGAGGCTCCGGTCGGCAACGGTCCGCTGCCGCTCGAGAACCGACTCGACTGACCGAGACCGCGATCGCCCCGACCCATCGGGGTGAACGCGGTGTCGCTCCGACGCCCGCGTCGCTCGCGGTCTCGTCAGGCCGGGACGATCTCGACCGTCCGGCCGAGCGCCTCGGCGAGCAGGCCGGAGCCCCGCCGGGCGGCCCAGATAGCGACCGCCGGGTCGGCGCCCGCGCGGGCGCCGACCCGCAGCTCGACCCGCTTGTCGCTGACCTCGGCATGGATGTCGGCGACGGCCTGGTCACGGCTGCGCTCCAGCTGCTCGGCGAGGCGGATCAGCCCGCAGAGCAGCAGCAGCCGCTCGCGGTCGCCGTCGCGGCGCAGCGCGCCGAGCTCGCCGGGGTCCGGCGTGCCCTTGCGGTGGTAGCGCGCAATCAGCGCGATCAGGTCGAGCTCGCGCGGGCTGTAGCCGGGCAGCCCGGCGTGGACGATCAGGTAGTGGGAGTGACGGTGATGGTCGTCGTAGTCGACCGTCATGCCGATGTCGTGCAGCAGGCCGGCAGCCCATAGCAGCTGGCGGTCGCCGTCTCCGAGGGCGTGCAGGCCGGCATCGCTCAGGTCGTCGAACAGCTCCAGCGACAGCTTCGCGACGTGGGCGACGTGCGGAGGGTCGGTGCGGAAGCGCTCGGCGAGGTTCTCGACGGACGCGGTTCGCACGTCCTCGAGCAGCGGCGGGTCGCGATCGGAGAGCAGATGCTCGAAGAAGACCCCCTCCCGCAGGCCGGCCTCGGCGACCTCGAGCTCCCCGAAGCCGCCGTGGTCCATCGCCGCGGCGACGACCAGCGCGCCGCCGAGGATCACGTCGCCGCGGTCGGGCTTGATGCCGGGGATGGCGCCGCGCGCGGATGCCGGCCGCTCGGTCAGCAGCTCGATCAGCTCCTCGAGCGCGTCGCGCGTCAGAACGAAGCCCTGCTCGTCGACGTCGGGCAGATCCATCCGCTTCTGCACCGCGCTGGCCAAGTTACGCACGGTTCCACCGATGCCAACCAGACGGCCTGGACCCTTTCCCGGCCGGGCAGGTGCCCCGCGGGTCCGGGGGCGTGAGCCTCCGGTTCGCCATCCCCACCACTCGAACTCCGACAGCGTTCGCGCGACGTGGTCGCGCAGCGCCGCGACCTGCTTCGGCCTCGCCCGCTCGCCGGGCAGGAATGCCTCGCTGACCCGCACCGCGCCGAGCCGCACCGACTCGGCCTCGCGCAGCCGGCGGTCGGCTATGCGCATCACCTGGACGCTGCCGCCGCCGACGTCGATCCCGAAGCCGTCGGCCAGGGTCGTCGAGTTGACGATCGCCAGGTAGCCGTACCACGCCTCCTCGGCGCCGCTGATCACCCGCACCTCGAGGCCGGTCCGGCGGCGGACCTCGGCGAGCAGCCCGTCGCGGTTGCGCGCATCGCGGATCGCGCTCGTCGCGACCGCGTCGACGCGGTCGACCCCCGAGGCCTCGAGGAACGAAGCGAAGACGGCCGCGGTGGCGACCGCGCGCTCGATCGGCTCGGGGGCGAGCACGCCCTCGTCGCCCATGCCGGCGCTGATCCGCACCGGCTCCCGGATCTCGTCGGCGAGGCTCCACCAGCCGCCCGGCTCGTTCTGAAAGACGACGAGCCGGAACGAGTTCGACCCCATGTCGATGACGGCGGTGCGGTTCACGGGCGCGGCTATCATCTCGCGCCGCGTGTCCATCGGGACCTTCGACAATCCGCTGCGCGTCGCCGTCGTCGGCTCCGGGCCGGCAGGCTTCTACGCGGCCGGGCACCTGCTCGCGAGCAAGGAGCTGGCGATCGAGGTCGACATGTTCGATCGGCTGCCGACGCCGTTCGGGCTCGTGCGCGCGGGCGTGGCGCCCGACCATCCGAAGATCAAGTCGGTCACGCGGGTCTACGAGAAGACCGCCGCCAGGGAGCAGTTCCGCTTCTTCGGCAACGTCAAGATCGGCGAGCACCTCAGCCACGCCGACCTCGAGCGCCACTACCACGCGCTCGTCTACGCCTACGGTTGCGAGACCGATCGCCAGCTCGGCATCGACGGCGAGGAGCTGCCCGGCAGCTATGCCGCCACCGAGTTCGTCGCCTGGTACAACGGCCATCCGGACTACCGCGACCTCGAGTTCGACCTCTCCTGCGAGCGGGTCGCGATCGTCGGCAACGGCAACGTCGCGATGGACGTGGCGCGAATGCTGGTGCTGCCCCGCGAGGAGCTCGAGGTCACCGACACGGCCGACTACGCGATCGAGGCGCTCGCCAACTCGAAGGTCAGGCACGTGTACATCCTCGGCCGGCGCGGGCCGGCGCAAGCGGCGTTCACGAATCCCGAGCTGCGCGAGCTCGGCGAGCTGACCGACGCGGACGTGATCGTCGAGCCATTCGAGCTCGACCGCCACAGCGCGCAGTCGATCGAGGGCGAGGGCGACATCACGCCGCGGCGCAACGTCGAGATCCTGCGGGACTTCGCCGCGCGCGCGCCGGCGGGCAAGCCGAAGCAGGTCGAGCTGCGCTTCCTCGTCTCCCCGGTGGCGATCCGCGGCAACGGCAGGGTCGAGCAGATCGACCTCGTCCACAACCGGCTCGAGCACGGCGGCGAGGGTCAGATCCGCGCCCAGGCGACCGACGAGCACGAGACGCTCGACGTCGGCCTCGTCTTCCGCTCGATCGGCTACCGCGGCATCCCGATCGACGGCGTCCCGTTCGACGAGTGGAAGGGGACTATCCCGAACGAGGAGGGCCGGGTCCTCGATCCGCATGGTCAGCACGCGATCCCCGGCCTCTACGTCGCCGGCTGGGTCAAGCGCGGGCCATCGGGCGTGATCGGCACGAACAAGCGCGACGCCCAGGAGACCGTCGAGCACCTGCTGGAGGACGTCCGCGAGGGCCGGCTGCGCCAGCCCGAGCGCCCCGCGCGCACGGCGATCGAGGAGCTTGTGCACGAGCGCCAGCCGGACTTCGTCGACTACGCCGGCTGGGAGGCGATCGACGCCAGCGAGAGGGCCGCCGGCGAGCCCCAGGGCCGTCCGCGCGTCAAGCTGACCCGCATCGCCGAGATGGTCGAGGCCGCCCGGACACCCGTGTAGACGCGCCCGGCGGCCTCATCGGGGCCCCCGCCACGGCAACCTCCTGCTTCCTCGCCAGGACGCCTACAGGGGCGCCGGGAGCGTGATCGGAGTCCCGTCGAGCGCGTCGAGCGCGCGCTCGACCGAGGCGCCGATGCAGGTGAAGATCGGCGTCTCGGAGGCCGTGTAGGCGCTCGACTCGGTCGAGCGCAGCTCCTGGACGAGGTCGAGGAACTCGGAGGGGTGCTCGGCGTTGAAGGAGACGACGAACTCCTGGTCGTCGAGCCCGTATGAGTACGCGGTGTTGATCTCGATGCCGGGATAGCGCTTGCCGGTCTCGATGTGGCCGCGCATGATCCGCATCCGCTCGTCGGCCGGCAGTCCGTACCACTCGCGCTTCTTCCACATCGGGTAGACGATGAAGTAGCGCCGGTCCGAGCCGGGGCGCGGGGCGGTCGGCTGCTCCTCCTCGGAGTAGACCGACTCCTTGGTCAGCGCGAGATAGGAGTGGGAGATGTCCGCGTAGCCCATCAAGCCCGCCTGGTTGAGCAGCACGTGCAGCTCGTGGATCGGGTCGAGCGTCGGGGCGACCGCGCGGATCATCAGGTCGCAGTCGCCGCGCGTGCCGACCGTCGAGTACGCGCGCAGGTAGTGATCCGTCGCAAACTCGTCGCAGGCCGCGGCGAACTCGCGCTTGTCCTGAGCGCGCTCCCCCTCACCGCGGCGGCGCCACTCCGGAGAGACCTTCACGAAGCTGTACTTGACGTAGTTGCGCTCGGCCATCGTGCGCTCAGTCTGTCGCATCGCGTGCGTGGTCTACGATGCGACGGTGCGCGTCGGGATCGTCTCCCCCTACTCGTACACGTATCCAGGCGGTGTCGGCCGGCATGCCGAGGCCCTCACGGCGGAGTTGATCGGCCAGGGTCACGAGGTTCGCCTCTTGACCCCGTATGACCCGGACGACCGCCTGGCGCGTGCGATGCATCGGGGCGCCGCACCCGAGCAGCGGCCCCTGCCCGACCATCTGGTCCCGCTCGGCCGCACGGCCGGCCTGCCGATGAACGGCGCGGTCTCGAACCTCGCGCTGTCGCCCGTCGTCGTGCCGGCGCTGCGCCGCGAGCTGCGCGCCGGCGAGTTCGACGTCGTCCACGTCCACGAGCCCAACGCCCCGTTCGTCAGCTGGTTCGCGACCGAGCTCGCGAGCACGCCGCTGGTCGGCACCTTCCACGCCTATTCGCGCAGTCCCGTGGCCAACGGCCTGGCCGCGAACGTCGCGACCGCGCGTCGCCTCTACAACAAGCTGCACGTCCGGATCGCCGTCTCGGAGGCCGCGCGCTGGACGTGCGAGCGCTTCTACGGCGGCGAGTACCGGATCGTCCCGAACGGCGTCGACCTCTCGGCCGCCCGCCCGAGCGATCGCTCGCTGCCACGCGAGCGGCTCGAGCTGCTGTTCCTCGGTCGCGCCGAGGCGCGCAAGGGCCTGCCTGTGCTGCTGCGCGCCTTCGAGGCGCTGCGCGGCGCCGGGATCGCGGCGCGGCTCACCGTCGCCGGGGCGACGCCGGCCGAGGTCGAGCCGTTGCTGCTCGACGTCGAAGGCGTCGAGATCGCCGGTCGCGTCGACGAGGACGAGAAGCAGCGCCTGCTCGGTGCCGCCGACCTGCTCGTCGCGCCGGCGCTGGGCGGCGAGAGCTTCGGCATGGTGCTGACCGAGGCGTTCGCGGCGGCAACGCCGGCGGTCGCCTCCGACATCGCGGGCTACCGCGACGTGGCGCGCGACGGGATCGACAGCGTGCTCGTGCCGCCGGCGGACGCCGCCGCGCTCGGCGAGGCGCTGCGCGAGCTGGCGCTCGACCCCGAGCGCCGCCTGCGGATGGGCGCGGCCGCGCTCGAGCGCGCCGAGCGGTTCTCCTGGCAGCACGTCGCCGAGGAGGTCGCGGAGGCCTACGAGGACGCCCTGGCGATGCCCGCGCCGGCGACCCGCAGCGCGGCCGTCGGCGCGCGGCTCGGCTTGGTCTCCGCCTCCGGCGTGCCCGCCCCTCCGCCTCGGCGGATCCCCTCGATCGAGCCCCCGGCTCCGGAGAGCGAGCGCCGCAGCGGATGGCAGACGGTGCGTCGCGTCGCGGCGATCGGCGGCATGGCCGCCGCCGTCGGCCTCGCCGTGCTCGCCCTCGACCGGATCGGGATCGACGAGATCGGCCGCGCGCTGCTTGCCGCGACCCCGGTCTGGGTCCTCGCCGCCTTCGCCTTGATGTGCTCGTCGATGCTCGTGCGTGCGGAGGCGTGGCACGCGATCCTCTGCGCCGCGTTGCCGAACGTGCGCGTGCGCCGCCGGGACGTGGCGCGCGCCACGATGATCGGCGTGCTGATGTCGGCGACCCTGCCGGCGCGACTCGGCGAGCCTTCGCGTGCGCTGATCATGGCGCGCCGGATCGGGCGCGTGCGCGACCGCTTCCCGGTGGTGCTCGGCTCGATCGTCTCGCAGACGTTGCTCAACATCCTCGCTCTGATCGTGCTCGGCGCGGTGATGTTCGCGACCGTCGGGATATTCCGCGGCGGCGAGGACGCGCTGGTGATCGCGACGATCGCGCCGGTCGTGCTGATCCTGCTGGTCGTGGCGGCGCCGGCGCTGCTGCGTCGCGGCAAGCCGTCGCGCTTCGCACGGGTTCAGCAGGCGCTCGCGCTGGCCCGCTCGGCGATGGTCCAGGTGCGGCGTGGCCTGCAGGTCTTCCGTCAGCCGCGGCTCGGCGCGTGGGCGACGGCGGTGCAGCTGCTCGCCTGGGCGATCCAGTGGTTCGCCTGCTACGTGCTGCTGGTCGCGCTCGGACTCGACGGCCAGGCTGGCATCGGCGCCGCCGCCGCGGTCCTGTTCGCGGTCAACGTGACCGCCGCGCTGCCTGTCACCCCGTCGAACCTGGGGGTCTTCCAGGCGGCCTGCGTCGCCGTGCTGTCGGCCTATGGCGTCGGCAAGACCGACGCGCTCGCCTACGGGATCATCCTGCAGGCGGTCGAGATCGCCACCGCCTTCGCGATGGGCACGCCGGCGCTGCTGCGCGAGGGCATGACCTGGCGCGACCTGCGCCTGCGCGCGCTGCACGCGACGCCGGTCGAGCTCGGCTCGCGGCGCCGTGAGAGCGCCGGCCGCGTCGAGGCCTGAGTCCGTCGCGCGATGCGGCGCGGAGTCGGCTCGGCCCACTCGGGGGGAGGGAGAGCTGCCTTCGTGCGTCCCTTCAGAGGCATGAAACTACGCATCCAATGCATTGGTAATCTCTTGCCATGCGGATTCCCATCGATGCTGTGGGGCGGGTCGTGATTCCCAAGCCGCTCCGCCAGGAGCTGGGGATCACCGGTCCGGCGGAGATCGAGCTTCGGGCCGTGGACGGGGGGCTGGAGCTGACGGTTCCCGATGTGCCCGCGCATGTCGAGGTCCGCGACGGCGTGCCGGTGATCGTCACGGATCGCGCGATGAAGCCGATCACCGTCGAGGGCGCCCGTGCGGCGATCGACCGCTCGCGCCGATGATCGCCCCGGACACCAGCGTCATGTTCGCCGCGTTCGCGCCATGGCACGTCGGCCATCCGGTCGCGCACGATCTGGTGAGCGCGACATCGAGCCGGCGCTTGATAGCCCATGTGGCTTTTGAGACCACTTCGACGCTCAGTCGCATGCCGGAGGGGGAGAGGATCGCGGCGCGGGTCGTCCACCAGGCGCTCGACCTGCTGTTTCCGGACGACTGGCTGCAACTCGATGCAGTCAGCGCGCGTCGGGCGCTTGCGACCGCGGTGGATGCCGGAATCCGCGGCGGTGCGTTGTACGACGCAGTGATCTCGGCGACGGCGGCAGCGCATGGAGCGCGTCTCGTGACCTTCGACCGGCGCGGCCTGGCGACCTATGAGGCGATGGGCGTCGAAGTCGAGGTCCTGGCCGCCTGATCGCCAACCTTCACACATCTATGTCAAGGTTGGCGGTCTTCCGATAGCCTGACCCGTCATGGCCGATCGCGACTACCTCCAGACAGTCAACGAGCGCGTCGTCGTCTTCGACGGCGGCATGGGAGCCACGCTCGAGCAGTTCGACCTCACGCAGGAGGACTACGGCGGGCTGCAGGGCAAGTGCCACGAGGCGCTGGTGCTCAACCGGCCCGACGTGATCGAGGGGGTCCACGGCTCGATGGTCGAAGCGGGCGCCGAGGTCGTCGAGACCGACACCTTCCAGGCGAGCCGGCTGAAGCTCGACGAGTGGGGGCTGGCCGAGCACACCGTCGAGATCAACCAGCGCGCCGCCGAGATCGCGCGCAAGGCGGTCGGCGAGGACCGCTTCGTCGCCGGCTCGATCGGGCCGACCGGCTTCCTGCCGGCGTCCGACGACCCGACGCTCGGCGACATCCGCTTCCGCGACCTGGTCGAGGTCTTCCAGGAGCAGTCCGAGGGCCTGATCGAGGGCGGGGCCGACCTGCTGATCATCGAGACGGCGCAGGACATCCTCGAGGTCAAGGCGGCGATCTTCGGCGCTCGCGAGGCGTTTCGGACGACCGGCCGCAAGCTGCCGATCCAGTGCTCGGTGTCGCTGCTGCCCAACGGCGGCAAGATGCTGCTCGGCACCGACGTCCAGGCCGTGCTGACGACGCTGACCGCGCTCGACGTCCAGGCGATCGGGCTCAACTGCTCGACCGGCCCCGAGGACATGCGCGACGCGATCCGCTTCCTCGGCGAGAACAGCCCGCTGCCCGTCCACTGCATCCCGAACGCCGGGCTGCCGCTGCAGGGGCCCGACGGCGAGACGATCTTCCCCGAGGAGCCCGAGTCGCTCTCGAAGACGCTGCAGGAGTTCGTCGAGCGCTACGGCGTCGGCATCGTCGGCGGCTGCTGCGGCACCACGCCCGATCACATCCGCGCGATCGTCGACAGGGTCGGCGGCAAGCCGGTCGGCCCGCGCCCACAGCCCGGCGAGCCTTTCGTCTCGAGCATGATGACCGCGACCGCGCTCGTCCAGGAGCCGCGCCCGACGCTGGTCGGCGAGCGCGTCAACTCGCAGGGCTCGCGCAAGGCGAAGGAGCTGCTGCTCGCCGACGACTACGACGGCCTCGTCCAGGTCG
>Ga0190265_10000089_pt1 | contig 98100 bp, 120 predicted proteins | sample Popmic124T_FD_133135 | JGI IMG/M metagenome (GOLD analysis project Ga0190265, IMG submission 133135) | Populus adjacent soil microbial communities from riparian zone of Indian Creek, Utah, USA - 124 T | ecosystem: Environmental > Terrestrial > Soil > Riparian zone | place: USA: Utah... | reverse complement strand
CCGGCCGCAGTTCTACTTCCGCACCACCGACGTGACCGGTGTCGCCAACCTCCCCGAGGGTGTCGAGATGGTCATGCCGGGCGACAACGTCCAGATGACGGTCGAGCTGATCCAGCCGATCGCCATGGACGCCGGTCTGCGCTTCGCGATCCGCGAGGGCGGCCGTACCGTCGGATCGGGGGTGGTGACAGAGGTCGTCGAGTAATCGACGCCTCTTCACAGGACTTTCTCGGGGCGGGCCCGAAGCACCAGGCCCGCCCCGAACTCTGTCCCAAGTCACGCAAAGCAAATGGCAACGCTCACTCAGAACAAGATCCGCATCCGGCTCAAGGCCTACGACCACTCGGCTATCGAGACGGCCGCGCGCGACATCGTCGAGACTGCGCAGCGGACGGGTGCAAGCATCTCCGGCCCGGTGCCGTTGCCGACCGAGAAGAACGTCTACTGCGTGATCCGCAGTCCGTTCAAGGACAAGGACTCGCGCGAGCACTTCGAGATCCGCACGCATAAGCGTCTGATCGACATCCTCCAGCCGACGCCGAAGACGGTCGACTCGCTCCAGCGGCTGGACCACCTGCCCGCCGGCGTCGACATTCAGATCCAGCTCATCTGATGGCCGGACTGCTAGGACGCAAGCTGGGGATGACCCAGGTATTCGACCCCGAGGATGGCCACGTCGAGCGCGTGACCGTCGTCGAGGCTGGTCCCTGCTGGGTGACCGGCAAGCGGACCGCTGACCGCGACGGCTACGACGCGGTCCAGCTCGCCTACGGCGATGTTCGTGAGAAGCGCCTTTCGAAGCCCGAGCTTGGCCATCTCAAGAAGGCCGACGCGCCGCCGCTGCGCCGTCTCGCGGAGTTCCGCGACGCCGGTGGCGAGCTCGAGATCGGCGCCGAGGTCAACGTCGGCGACGTCTTCGAGAAGGGCCAGACCGTCAAGGTCTCCGGGGTCTCCAAGGGCAAGGGCTTCCAGGGCACGGTCAAGCGCCACAACTTCTCCCGCGGTCCCGTATCGCACGGCTCGCACAACGTCCGCGCGCCGGGCTCGATCGGGCAGGCCGCAACTCCGTCGCGCGTCTTCAAGGGCATCCGCGGCCCTGGACAGATGGGCAACAAGCGCCGCACCCAGAAGGGCCTTGAGGTGGTCGACGTGCGCGCCGATGAGAACCTGATCCTGCTGCGCGGTAGCGTGCCCGGCTCGAAGGGCTCGATCGTTGAGATTCGCACTGACGGGAAGGCGAGCTGATGGCCGCGCCGCAGGCTCCCTACGTCGGCAAGAAGACCGGCAAGGTCTCGCTCGACGAGACGATCTTCAGCGCTCCGTTCAACGAGCCGCTCGTCCATCGCGCGGTGCGCGCCGAGCTTCGCGCTCGCCGCGGTGGCAACTCTTCGACTCTTACGCGTGGCGAGGTCTCGATGACCGGCGCCAAGGCCTGGCGCCAGAAGGGCACCGGCCGTGCCCGCGTCGGCGCGCTGTCGGTTCCGCACCGCACTGGCGGCGGCGTCGCCTTCGGTCCGAAGCCGCGCTCCTACACCGTCAAGATCAACCGCAAGGAGCGCCGTGCGGCGTTGCGCTCGGTGCTCTCGGTCCACGCGGGCCGTGGCACGATCGGCGCGCTCGACTCCGAGGCGTTCGACAAACCGTCGACCAAGCTCGCCTACGAGTTGGTCAACGGTTTCGGCGAGGGCGGCAGCACGCTGATCGTGCTCGCCGACGGTGAGGAGAACGTCACGCTCTCCGCCCGCAACCTCGAGCGCGTCAAGGTTCTGCACGCCGATGACGCCGGCGTCGCCGACATCATCGGCGCCGCACGGCTGATCGCTTCGCCCGGCGCCATCGAGCGTCTGACGACGCTGGCCGCCGCGCCGGCCAAGCGCGTCGCGGAGGCTGCGGCATGAACGTGCGCAGCGTGATCATCAAGCCGGTCATCAGCGAGAAGAGCTATGCGCTGCTGAACGCCAACAAGTACACCTTCCGCGTCCACGACGACGCGACCAAGCCACAGGTCCGCCAGGCGATCGAGGCGATCTTCGGCGTGCGCGTCCTCGACGTGCGCACCCAGAACGTCAAGGCGAAGCCGAAGCGCCGTGGTCTCTACAACGGCAAGCGCCGCGCCTGGAAGAAGGCGATCGTGACATTGCACCCCGAGGACAGCATCGAGCTGTTCGAGGGCCAGGAGATAGGGGACGCCTGATGGCGGTTCGCAAGCACAAGCCGACCAGCCCGGGCCGTCGTTTCGCGACGTACTCCGACCATGCTGAGGTCACACGCGACAAGCCCGAGAAGTCGCTCGTCGAGGGCCTCAAGAAGAGCGGCGGGCGCAACGCCAACGGTCGCGTGACCTCGCGTCACCGTGGTGGCGGCGCCAAGCGCAAGTACCGCCGGATCGACTTCAAGCGGCTCAAGGACGGCGTCCCCGCGAAGGTCGCGACGATCGAGTACGACCCGAATCGGACCGCCTACATCGCGCTGCTGCACTACGCCGATGGCGACAAGTCCTACATCCTCGCTCCCGCGAAGCTCGGCGTCGGCGACGTCGTCAGCTCCGGCCCGGACGCTGAGATCAAGACCGGCAACTGCCTGCCGCTAGCGAACATCCCGACCGGCACCACGCTCCACTGTGTCGAGCTGACGGCTGGCCGGGGCGGCCAGCTCGGTCGCTCCGCCGGGACGTCGATCCAGCTCGTGGCGAAGGAGGGCGACTACGCGACACTGCGCCTGCCCTCCGGTGAGATGCGCATGGTGCGCGTCGAGTGCCGCGCCTGCATCGGCGCGATCGGCAACGCGGAGCACCAGAACATCACGCTCGGCAAGGCTGGACGCTCGCGTCACAAGGGCCGTCGCCCCCAGACGCGCGGCACCGCCATGAACCCGGTCGACCACCCGCACGGTGGCGGCGAGGGATCGACGACGGCGGGCCGGCACCCGGTCACGCCCTGGGGCGTACCGACGCTCGGCTATCGCACGCGCAAGAAGAACAAGACGTCAGATCGCTACATCGTGCGCGGTCGCCGTCGTGGCAAGAAGGGTGGTCGCTGATGTCTCGCTCGTCCAAGAAGGGCCCGTGGGTCGAGGAGCGTCTGATCGGCCGCATCGCCAAGATGAACGAGGCCGGCGACAAGCAGATGCTGAAGACCTGGTCGCGTACGTCGACGATCTTCCCCGAGATGGTCGGCCACACGATTGCCGTCCACGACGGTCGCAAGCACATCCCGGTCTTCATCTCCGAGTCGATGGTCGGTCACAAGCTGGGCGAGTTCGCGCCGACGCGTACCTTCCGTGGCCACCAGGGCAGCGACAAGGTGAGGATGCGGTAGTGGCTGACGCCACCGACACCCCGCAGGCTCCGACGAACGCCGATGGCGTCATCGAGGTTCGTGCGAGCGCGCGCTTCGTACGCCGTGCCCCGCGCAAGGTTCGCCTGGTGATGGACCACATCCGCGGCAAGCGCGTCGACGAGGCCCGCGCGATGCTGGCGCACACCCCCCGCGCCGCCGCCGTCGATGTCGCAAAGCTGCTCGACTCCGCCGTCGCCAACGCTGAGAACAACTTCGAGCTCGACCCCGACGATCTGCGCATCCTGCGCGCGACGGCCGACGAGGGCCCGACGATCAAGCGCTTCCGGCCGCGCGCCCTCGGGCGGGCGACGCCGATCCACAAGCGGACGAGCCACCTGACGATCACGCTGACGACGACTGCCCCTGTCGCCGGTTCGGCCGACACAGAGAAGGCAGGGAAGTAATGGGACAGAAGGTCCATCCCGAGGCGATGCGCGTCGGGTACATCCACGACTGGAAGTCGACCTGGTTCTCCGAGAAGGAGTACGCCGACTACCTGCTCGAGGACATCCAGATCCGCACCCACATCGAGAACAAGCTCGCTCACGCGGGTCTGTCCGACATCACGATCCGCAAGAACAAGGGCGAGATCGAGGTCAACATCTACACCGCCCGCCCCGGCATCGTGATCGGGAAGTCGGGCAGCGAGGTCGATGCGCTCCGTCGCGAGCTGCACAAGATGACCGGCCGCGCCGTGAAGGTGAACATCCTCGAGATCAAGCGGCCCGAGCTCGACGCCAAGCTCGTCGCCCAGTCGATCGCTGAGCAGCTCGTCAACCGCGTCGCCTTCCGGCGTGCGATGAAGCGCTCGCTGACCTCCGCCATGCGCTCCGGCGCCAAGGGCGTCAAGGTCCAGGTCTCCGGTCGCCTTGGCGGCGCCGAGATGGCCCGCCGCGAGAGCTACTCCGACGGTCGCGTGCCGCTGCACACGATTCGCGCCGACATCGACTACGGCTTCTACGAGGCCAAGACGACCTACGGCCGGATCGGTGTCAAGGTCTGGATCAACAAGGGCGAGATCATGCCCAAGGGCTTCACCTCCGACCTCACCGAGCTCGAGGCGCCGCAGCAGGCGCAGACTGGTCGTGGCGGCGGCCGTGGCGGGCCCGGTGGGCGCGGCGGCGGTCCCGGTGGCGGACGCGGCGGCCAGGGCGGTCGTGGCGGCGGTCCCGGTGGCGGACGCGGTGGCCAGGGCGGTCGCGGCGGAGGTCCCGGCGGTCGTGGTGGCGGAAGGGGTCAGCGCTAGATGCTTTCCCCCAAGCGCGTAAAGCACCGCAAGCAGCACCGTGGTCGCAGGGCCGGCTACTCGCGTGGCGGTACTGCCGTCGAGTTCGGCGAGTACGGCCTCAAGACGATCGAGCGCGGTTGGATCACCAATCGCCAGATCGAGGCTGCCCGTATCGCGATGACCCGCAAGATCAAGCGTGGCGGCAAGGTCTGGATCAACATCTTCCCGGACAAGCCTGTGACCAAGAAGCCGGCCGAGACCCGCATGGGCTCCGGCAAGGGCTCGCCTGAGGGCTGGGTCGCGGTCGTCAAGCCCGGTCGCGTGATGTTCGAGCTGTCGGGCGTGTCTGAGGATCTCGCTCGCGAGGCGATGCGGCTGGCCGGTCACAAGCTGCCCGTCAAGACGAAATTTGTGATGCGCGAGGGGGCCGGACAGCAGTGAAGGCCGTCGAGGTGCACAATCTGGATGATCCGCAGCTCGTCGAGTTCGTCGACAACGCGCGCAAGGAGACGTTCAACCTACGTTTCCAGCACGCGACCGGACAGCTTGAGAACACCGCGGGGATGAAGAACGCCAAGACGGACCTGGCCCGTGCGCTGACTGTCGTGCGCGAGCGTGGTCTGGACATCGAGGCCGAGCTTAGAAAGCAGCGCAATGACTGACGCAGAGAACAACGAGGACGTCGAGGAGACCACCGAGGAGGCACCGGCTGAGGCCGAGGCCGCCGCGGAGGCCCCTGCTGAGGAGGCGCCAGTCGAGAAGGCCGCCCCGGTCGCCGACGCCGGCGATGCCGAGCCCGACGCTCCGCTCGATCCCAAGCAGCGCCGCAAGCGGGCGCGTTCGCTGAACCGCGGCGAGGCCCGCCCGGCGCGGTCGATAGAGGAGCGCACAGCTGAGCGGCTCGAGCGTCGTCGCAAGAAGGCCGCCGAGCGTCGCAAGTGGCGCGTCAAGAGCCGTGAGCGCCGTCGCGCCGCCAGTTCTGGGCAGGGCACCCCGCCTGCCGAGAAGGCGACCACCGGCAGCCCGCGTGTCCTGCGCGGTGTGGTCGTCTCCGACAAGGCAGACAAGACGATCACCGTTCGGATCGACACCGCGCGTCCGCACCGCACCTACGGCAAGATCGTCCGCTCGTCGTCGACCCTGCACGCGCACGACGAGAGCAACGACGCTGGTGCGGGCGACACCGTGCGCGTCGTCGAGAGCCGTCCGTTGAGCCGTACCAAGCGCTGGCGCCTGGTCGAGGTTGTGGAGCGCGCTCGATGATCCAGCAAGAGTCACGGCTCAGGGTTGCCGACAACACGGGCGCCCGCGAGATCCTCTGCATCCGCGTCGCGGGTGGCAGCAAGCGCCGCTACGCCGGCGTCGGCGATGTCATTACCGCGACCGTCAAGCAGGCGATCCCGCACGGCTCGGTCAAGAAGGGCGAGGTCGTCAAGGCCGTCGTCGTCCGGACGCGCAAGCAGTTCGGTCGCGACGACGGCACCTACATCTCGTTCGACGAGAACGCGGCTGTCCTGATCGATCAGGCGAACAACCCGCGCGGAACGCGCATTTTCGGGCCGGTTGCCCGTGAGCTGCGCGATCGCAACTTCATGAAGATCGTCTCGCTCGCGCCCGAGGTCCTGTGATGGCCTCGCGCATGAAGATCCGCAAGGACGACCAGGTCAAGGTCATCTCGGGCAAGGACCGCGGCAAGACGGGCACGGTGTTGCGCACCGACCCTGAGCGCCAGCGCGTCTACGTCCAGGGCGCGAACATCCAGAAGCGCCATCAGAAGCCGCAGCAGCTCCAGGACACCCAGCGGACCTCGCAGATCGAGGGTGGCGTGATCGAGGTCGAGGGACCGATCCACGTTTCCAACGTCCAGCTGCTCGATCCGAGCACCGGCGATCCGACGCGTGTCGGCATCCAACGCGACGGCGACAGGCGCAAGCGCGTCGCCAAGCGCTCCGGGACGGTGATCGACTGATGCCAGTCACCACCGCAAAGATCACGCCGCGTTTCAAGGAGCGCTACCAGCAGGAGATCGCGCCGGCGCTCACTGAGCGCTTCGGCTACGCGAATCCGATGCAGGTGCCGAAGGTCGAGAAGATCACCCTCAACATGGGCGTCGGCGACGCGAAGCAGGACAGCCGCGCGCTCGAGGCGGCCCAGGGTCAGCTGGCCGCAATCGCTGGCCTGCGACCGAACATTCGCCGCTCGCGCAAGTCGATCGCCGCCTTCAAGCTGCGCGAGGAGATGCCGGTCGGCCTCTCGGTCACCCTGCGCGACGCGCGGATGTACGAGTTCCTCGACCGTCTGATCTCGATCGCGATCCCGCGGATCCGCGACTTCCGCGGCCTCAACGCTCGGTCGTTCGACGGCCGTGGCAACTGGTCGATGGGCGTTCGCGAGCAGATCATCTTCCCCGAGATCGATTACGACGGGATCGATCAGGTGCGCGGCCTCGACATCACGATCACGACCACCGCGACCACCGACGAGGAGGCCTTCGCGCTGCTCCTCGAGTTCGGAATGCCGTTCAGGGCCGATGGCCGTCCGGGCGAGCAGCCCGACACCGACGAGGACGGAGACTGAGATGGCCAAGACTTCGAAGCGGGTGAGCCAGCAGCGCCCATCCAAGTACAAGACCCGTGAGTACAACCGCTGCCGCAAGTGCGGCCGACCGCGCGCCTACATGCGCAAGTTCGGCCTCTGCCGCATCTGCCTGCGCGACCACGCCCACGAGGGCGACGTTCCAGGCCTGACCAAGTCGAGCTGGTAGACGAGAACGAGAGACGAGCACCTTGAGCTTCAACGACCCAATAGCGGACTTCCTGACGCGCGTGCGCAACGGCCTCCAGGCCGACCACGACGCTGTCGTGATGCCGCATTCGCACTTCAAGACCGAGATCGCCCGCATCCTCAGCGAGCAGGGTTACGTCGAGGGCTATGCCGTCGAGCCTGGCCGCGTCGGACAGGAACTGCGCGTCACGCTGAAGTACACCGAGAACCGCGACCCGGTCATCTCCGGCATGGAGCGCGTTTCGAAGCCCGGCCGCCGTCAGTACGTCGGCGCCGGCGAGATCCCCAAGGTCCAGGGTGGCATGGGCACGACGATCGTCTCGACCTCACGTGGGGTCATGACCGGACACGAGGCTCGTAAGGCCCGTGTTGGCGGCGAGCTGGTCGCAAAGGTCTGGTAGCTGATGAGTCGTATTGGCAAACAGCCGATTCCGGTGCCCGACGGCGTGTCCGTCGAGATCGCCCCTGAGCTGGTCAGCGTGAAGGGCCCAAAGGGCGAGCTCTCCGAGCGCATCGATCGCGACATGAAGGTTGAGCAGGCGGACGGCACCGTCGTGGTGACCCGCCCGTCCGATCGTGGCGAGCACCGCGCGCTGCACGGCTTGACGCGCACACTGATCTTCAACATGGTCGCCGGGGTTACCGAGGGCTTCGAGAAGCGGCTCGAGATCCAGGGCGTCGGCTACCGCGCCCAGCTCAAGGGCAAGAACCTCGAGCTGGCGCTCGGCTACTCGCACTCGGTCCCGATCGAGGCGCCTGAGAACATCGAGTTTGAGGTTCCGCAGCCGACGCAGGTGATCGTCCGCGGCATTTCGAAGCAGGTCGTCGGCGAGACCGCGGCGCGGATCCGCAAGCAGCGCCCGCCGGAGCCCTACAAGGGCAAGGGCATCCGCTACGAGGGCGAGTACGTCATGAGGAAGGTCGGTAAGCGCGCATGAGTAAGACGATCGACAAGCCTCACAAGCGCCTTCGCCGGCGCCGCAGGGTACGCGCGAAGGTGCGCGGAACCGCGACTCGGCCGCGCCTTTCCGTCTTCCGCTCCAACCGCGGCGTCATGTGCCAGCTCGTCGACGACGAGCGTGGCCACACGCTCGCGGCCGTGAACTGGACTGAGACCGAGCTGCGCGATCTCCCGCGCATCGAGGCGGCCAAGCGCGCCGGCGAGCTGCTCGGCGAGCGTGGTAAGGCCGCCGGCATCGATAGTTGTGTCTTCGACCGTGGCGGCTACCGCTACCACGGTCACGTCAAAGCGGTCGCCGAGGGCGCGCGCGAGGCGGGCCTCGTCTTCTAGCTACTCTGCGACAGGAACTTTCTTTCAATGGCACGTAACGACAACAGACAGGGTGGCCGCGGAGGTCGCGACAGCGATCTTCAAGAGCGCGTCGTCGAGATCAACCGCGTCGCGAAGGTCGTCAAGGGCGGCCGCCGCTTCTCGTTCACGGCGCTCGTCGTCGTCGGCGACGAGAAGTCGAAGGTCGGCGTTGGCTACGGCAAGGCGAACGAGGTCCCGGTTGCGATCCAAAAGGGCGTCGAGCGCGCCCGTCGCGACATGGTCGAGGTGCCGATGCACGGCTCGACGATCACCCACAAGACGATTGGCGTCCACTCGGCGTCACGCGTTCTGCTGAAGCCGGCCTCGCCTGGTACGGGTGTCATCGCCGGCGGTGGCGTCCGTGCGGTGCTCGAGCTCGCCGGGATCCACGACGTCCTCTCGAAGTCGCTTGGCAGCCAGAACCCGATCAACCTCGTCAAGGCGACGATGGCGGCGCTCGAGTCGCTGCGGCGCCCGCAGGACGTCGCCGCGCTGCGCGGCCTGACGATTCACGAGGTCCTCGGTCTTGACGACAAGAAGGCCGATGAGCCTGAGGCTGCCGCCGATGGCGATGGCGCCGAGACTGAGCAGCCGACCGATGCCGACGCGGAGCCCGTCGCCGCCGCTACCGGCGCGGAGCAAGAGTCCTAGCGATGGCCGCCACGCTCGAGATCACCCAGATCAAGTCGTCGAACGGCGCTTCGAAGAAGCAGCTCGACTCGCTGCGCACGCTCGGCCTCGGCCGGATTGGCAAGCAGGTCAAGCGTCCCGACGAGCCGGTCGTGCGTGGCCTCGTCGCGAGCGTCGACCATCTCGTGAAGGTTGGAAACGATGGCTGACGACGAGCGCTTCATCGGTCTCCACAACCTCAAGCCGGCGAAGGGCTCGACCCACCGTCGCAAGCGCGTCGGGCGCGGGGAGGGCTCCGGCGTAGGCAAGACCTCTGGCCGCGGCCAGAAGGGCGCGGGCGCACGCGCGGGCTCGAAGAGCCGCGTCGCGTTCGAGGGCGGGCAGAACCCGATCCAGCGGCGGATGCGCAAGCTGCGCGGTCCGCACATGAAGAAGTCGATGCCGTTCGAGAAGTTCCGCACGCACACGCAGCCCGTGAACCTCCGCGATCTCGATGCTCGCTTCGATGCGGGTGCCGAGGTAACGCCAGACTCCCTCCGCGCGGCCGGTCTAGCGACCCGTCGCAATGTTCCGATCAAGGTCCTAGGGGAGGGAGAGCTCGAGAAGGCGCTCACCGTCCATGCCCACGGCTTCTCCGCAAGCGCGCGTGAGAAGATCGAGTCGGCAGGCGGCAGCGTCAACGTTCTCGAGTCGTAGAGGGCATGCTCAAGACGTTCCTCAACGCATTCCGGATCCCCGAGCTCCGGAAGAAGCTGGCGTTCACCGCCGCGATGCTCGCGCTCTACCGGCTCGGCGCCTACATCCCGGCGCCCGGCATCAACGTCGACGCCGTCGAGGACCTCGCGAACCAGTTCGCCGGCTCGAACATCCTCGGCTTCCTGAACCTCTTCTCGGGCGGCAGCCTGCAGCGCTTCGCGATTTTCGCGCTCGGGATCATGCCCTACATCACGGCCTCGATCATCCTGCAGCTGATGACGGTCGTGCTGCCGTCGCTGGAGAAGTTGCGCAAGGAGGGCGAGGTCGGGCAGCAGAAGATCACGCAGTACACGCGCTACCTGACCGTGGCGCTCGCCTTCGGGCAGTCGATCGGCTACGTCTTCCTATTCCGCAGCTTCTCGACCGGCGGCGCCGACGTCGTCGACGGCTTCACCTTCGGCACCGTCTTCACGATCGTGATCACGCTGACGGCAGGCTGTGTGATGCTGATGTGGTTCGGCGAGCTGATCACCCAGCGCGGGATCGGCAACGGCATCTCGCTGATGATCTTCGCCAGCATCGCCGCCGGCCTGCCGAACGGCATCCAGGCGTGGTGGACCAACCCGGATCAGGTCTTCAAGGTGATGATGCCGTTCCTCGCGCTGGCGATCATCGCCGGCATCGTCTTCATGCAGGAGGGCCAGCGCCGGATACCGGTGCAGTACGCCAAGCAGGTCGTCGGTCGCAGTGTCGCGTCGGCGAGCTCCACTTATCTGCCGCTGCGCGTCAACATGGCCGGCGTCATCCCGGTGATCTTCGCCGCGTCGCTGATGGCCTTCCCGCCGACCGTCGGTCAGCTGATCCAGCAGCCCTGGGCGCAGGACATGTCGACCTTCTTCGCGCCCAACGGCTGGGCCTACATAGTCGGCGAGTCGGTCCTGATCATCCTTTTCACCTACTTCTATACGGCCGTCACGTTCAACCCGGTCGAGCAGGCCGACAACCTGAAGAAGTACGGCGGCTTCATCCCAGGGGTCAGACCCGGTCGGCCGACGGCCGAGTACCTCGACCGCATCTTGGCGCGATTGACGTTCCCAGGCGCGCTCTATCTCGCCGCCGTCGCGGCGCTGCCGACGATCCTGATCAATCAGACGAGCGCCAACTTCTTCTTCGGCGGCACGTCGATCCTGATCGTCGTCGGCGTGGCGCTCGACACGATGAAGCAGCTCGAGGCGCAGATGATGATGCGCAACTACGAGGGATTCTTGAAGTAGCCTCTCTCGTCCGTGAGCGAGCTCAACCTCATCCTTCTAGGTCCCCCCGGCGCAGGTAAGGGCACGCAGGCCGAGCGGCTGGTGGAGGATTTCGACCTGCCCTACTACGCGACCGGCGACATCCTGCGCCGCGCGGTCAAGGAAGGGACCGAGCTCGGCCAGCAGGCCAAGCAGTACATGGACCGCGGGGACCTCGTCCCCGACGAGCTGATCTGCGCCGTGATCGTCGAGCGGATCGACAGCCCCGAGGCGCTCGACGGCTTCCTGCTCGACGGTTTCCCGCGCACGCTGCCGCAAGCGGAGGCGCTCGAGCAGGCACTAGAGCCGCTCGGCCGCCGCTTGACCGCGGTGCTCGACGTCGACGTCGACGACGACGAGGTCGTTCGGCGACTGTCCGGCCGTCGCGTCTGTGAGAAGAACGGCCACCCGTACCACGTCAACTTCGACCCGCCGAAGAACCCGGGCTTCTGCGACCAAGACGGCTCGCCGCTGATCCAGCGCGACGACGACCGCGAGGAGACGATCAAGCATCGCCTCGACGTCTTCCACGACCAGACCGAGCCACTCGTCGAGCACTACGAGGGCAAAGGCCTGCTGCGTCGCTTCGACGGCAGCCGCTCGCCCGACGAGGTTCACGCGCACATTCGCGCCACCCTCGCGACGCTGCGCCTCGAGGAACAGCTCTAGCGATGGCGATCATCAAGAAGACGCCCGAGGAGGTCGAGAAGATCGCAGCCTCCGGGCAGGTTCTCGCACGCTGTCACAGGCTGTTGCGCTCCAAGGCACGCGCCGGCGTTACGACGGAGGAGCTCGACGAGGCGGCCGAGCGCTTCATCCGTTCGCAGCGTGGGACGCCTTGCTTCAAGGGCTACCGCGGCTTCCCCGGCTCGATCTGCGCGTCGCCGAACTCGATGGTCGTTCACGGCATCCCCGGGGACTACGAGCTCAATCGCGGCGACGTGCTGTCGATTGACATCGGCGTCGAGCTCGACGGCTAGATATCCGATGCCGCGGTCACGTTGCCGATCGGTCCGGTCAGCGACGTCGCCGCCGGGCTGCTCGAGTCGACGCGCGGCTCACTGTTCGAGGGCATCGAGCAGTGCGTCGCCGGCAACCGGCTCGGCGATGTGTCGGCGGCGATCCAGCGTCGTGTCGAGGACGATGGTTACTCGGTGATCCGCTCGCTGGTCGGCCATGGCGTCGGACGCGAGATGCACGAGGACCCGCAGATCCCGAACTTCGGCACTCCAGGCAGTGGCCCGCTGCTCGAGGAGGGCATGGTGCTGGCAATCGAGCCGATGGTCAACGTCGGCGGACCCGAAGTCCGCTTGGCGCCTGACAACTGGTCGGTCTACTCGGAAGATGGGTCGCTCGCGGCGCACTTCGAGCACACCGTCGCGATAACGGCCGACGGGCCGCGCATACTTACCCCCTGGCATCTCGATGACGGTGCGATGAGCCCCGTTGGAGCCGAGGCAACGAGCGGACGTTGAGCCCGACCGGATGCTCCTGGGCCAGCGTGCTATCGTGCTCCGTCGGCGCTAGGCCGTCTCCTGGGCCCTGCGCCGGTTCTCTATATACGGAAGGTAGCGATGAAGGTCCGAGCGTCGGTCAAACCCATGTGTGAGAAGTGCAAGGTCATTCGCCGCAACGGCGCCGTCCTCGTGATCTGTCAGAACCCGCGCCACAAGCAACGGCAGGGCTGACGCAGACGATGGCACGCATAGCTGGCATCAACATCCCCCTCAACAAGAGGGTCGAGATCGGTCTCACCTATGTCTACGGGATCGGGCGCTCGCAGTCGAACGCCATCCTGAAGAAGGTTGGGGTCGATCCCAACACCTACGTCAAGGACCTCACCGACGACGAGGTCATCAAGTTGCGCGACGCGATCGACCAGGACCTCACGGTCGAGGGCGATCTGCGGCGCGAGCTGTCCCAGAACATCAAGCGGCTGATGGAGATCGGCGCGTACCGCGGTCTTCGCCACCGTCGTGGCCTGCCCGTCCGAGGGCAGCGCACCAAGACCAACGCCCGCTCCCGCAAGGGCCCCAAGCGCATGTCGGTAGCCGGGAAGAAGAAGGTGACGAAGTAGTGGCACAGCAGAGGCCAGCACGACCTCGTGGGCGCCGCAAGGCGAAGAAGAACGTTCCGTTCGGACAGGCCCACATCAAGACGAGCTTCAACAACACGATCGTGTCGCTGACCGATCGTGAGGGCAACGTGATCGCTTGGGAGTCCGCCGGCGGCGCCGGTTTCAAGGGCTCGCGCAAGTCGACTCCGTTCGCCGCCCAGGTGACCGCCGACGCGGCCGCCAAGAAGGGCATCGAGCAGGGGCTCGAGAAGGTCGAGGTCTTCGTCAAGGGCCCGGGCTCCGGACGTGACACCGCGATCCGTTCGCTGCAGGCCGCCGGCCTCGAGGTCACGGGCATCCGCGACGTCACCCCGCAGGCGCACAACGGCTGCCGTCCCCGCAAGCGGCGGAGGGTCTAACGATGGCGCGCGACACCGGTTCCCAGTGCAAGCAGTGCCGCCGCGAGGGCACCAAGCTCTTCCTCAAGGGCGAGCGTTGCCTCACCGACAAGTGCGGCATCGAGCGACGCAACTATCCGCCTGGCGATCACGGCCGTGGCCGTCCGCGTCAGTCTGAGTACCGCGTCCAGCTGCGCGAGAAGCAGAAGGCCCGTCGCTACTACGGCGTGCTCGAGAAGCAGTTCCGCGGCTACTACGATCGCGCCTCGCGCCAAGAGGGCGTGACCGGCGAGAACCTGCTGCGGATCCTCGAGTGCCGGCTCGACAACGTGCTTGTCAGGCTCGGCTTCGCCGCCTCGCGTCGCCAGGCGCGCCAGTTCGTCCGCCACGGACACTGGCTCGTCAACGGCCGCCGCGTCGACATCCCCTCGTATCAGGTGCGTCCCGATGACGTGATCACTCTGGCCCCCGGATTTCAGGGCGACCAGACGATCCGGGACGCGACCGAGCTGGTTTCCGTGGTCCCCGCCTGGCTACAGGCCGATCACGATGGCCTGATGGCCAAGGTGCTGCGCCGACCGGAGCGCGACGAGATCGCCGTTCCGGTCCAAGAGCAGCTCATCGTCGAGCTTTACTCGAAGTAGAAGTCCAAGACGCGCGCGACGCCCGCCGGCGGGTCGCGTGCGCACCAACGCGAAGGACATCGCCAATGATCGAGTTTCAGACCCCCCAGATCTCCGCCGAGACCGTCACCGACACGCGCGGGACGTTCACGATCGAGCCGCTTGACCGTGGTTTCGGCTACACCTTCGGCAACTCGCTGCGGCGAGTGCTGCTGTCCTCGCTGACGGGCGCTGCGGTGACGAGCGTTCGGATCGAGGGCGTCGCCCACGAGTTCTCGACGATCTCCGGTGTCAAGGAGGACGTCACCGACGTCGTCCTGAACCTCAAGGAGATCGTCTGCCGGATGCACTCCGAGGCGTCCGAGATCGAGGCGCCGCTCGTCGTGACCGGCCCGGGTGAAATCACCGCCGGCGATATCGATCTGCCCTCCGGCGTTGAGATCCTCAACCCCGAGACGCACATTGCCACGCTCGAGAAGAAGACCAAGCTCGAGGTGTACCTGACGATCGGCCATGGCAGCGGCTACTCGCCCGCCGAGGACAACAAGTCGCCGGAGCAGCCGATCGGCGTCATCCCGATCGACTCGATCTTCTCGCCGGTCAAGCGCGTCGCCTACTCCGTCGAGTCGGCCCGCGTTGGACAGCGCACCGATTACGACAAGCTGACGCTCGACATCGAGACCGACGGCTCGCTCGACCCGCATGCCGCGCTGCGCGAGGCCGCCGAGACGTTGATCAAGTACCTGGCGATCTTCAGCGAGCCCGAGCGCGTCGAGGCGCTGCGTGAGGCCGGTGCCGCACTCGTTGGCGCTGCCGCGACCAACGGCGGCGAGCTCGGCGGCGGCAGCAGCGGCGGTTCGGTGTCCGGCGGCGACGGGATGGACGACATCCTGATCGAGGAGCTGGAGCTGGGCGTCCGCTCCTACAACTGCCTCAAGCGCGCCGGTGTCCAGACGGTCGGCGATCTGATCCAGAAGTCCGAGTCCGAGCTCAACGCGATCCCCAACTTCGGCCGCAAGTCGATCGAGGAGGTCATGGAGACACTCGAGGCACGCGGACTTTCGCTGCGGTCGTAGCGAGAACAGGTACGCTGCTCAGGTTCGTCATGCGCCATCAGAAGCAAAAGGGAAAGCTCAGCCGCGACTCAGCGCACCGCAAAGCGCTGCTGATGAACCTCTCGCGCGAGATCATCGACCACGAGAAGATCAAGACCACTCAGGCGAAGGCGAAGGCCGTCAAGCCTGAATTGGAGCGGCTGATCACCCTCGCCAAGAAGGGCGACCAGCACTCGCGTCGTCTGGCGATGGCGCGCCTCGGACAGGACAAGGGCGTCGTCTACAAGCTGTTCGAGGAGATCGCCCCACGCTATGCGGAGCGTCCGGGGGGCTATCTCCGGATTTCCAAGCTCGGTCCGCGTCGTTCCGACGCGACCGAGATGGTCTTCCTAGAGCTCGTCTAGAGCTCTAGGACGTAGCCGTCCGGACCGAGGTTGCGGACGAGCGTGTCGCCGATGTGCGACTCGTTGGTCCACTCCTCGTGGATGTGGCCGCAGAGGACCGCGCGGGCGATCTTGCTCTGAGCGGCCTCGAGCACGGCGGTGCTGCCGAGGTTCTTGTCGACGTGGCCCTTCGGCGGTGAATGGCTCAGCAGGACCGCGTTCTCGGGGAGCGTGAGCAGCATGTTGGTCGCCTCGTCCTCGGTGAGGTCAAAGCTCCAGTCCCAGGGGGTGGTCGGGATGCCACCACCGATGCCGAAGAAGTCGACGTCGTCGACCGTCGCCGTCTCGCCGTGGAGAACGGTCACGTTGTTCCAGCCAGCGGTGGCGGAGCGGAGGGCGTCCGCCGTCTCGTTGTTGCCGGGGATGAGCAGCACGGGAGCCTCGATCGCTTCCAGCGGAGCAACCGTTTGCAGCAAGCCCTCGTGGACGCTGGCGAAGTCGCCGACGCCGGCGACCACGTCGACCGACCGCGCCTGCTCTATGAGCGACTCGATCGCCCCGAGATCGCAGTGGACGTCCGAGAAGGCGAGCAGCTTCATTGAGAGCAGCCTACCCAGCGGCTGATAGCGTCGCCGCATGGACTTGGAGCGGATCAAACAGGGGGCCCGTGAGGGCTGGGGCAAGGGCGACTACGCGGGGCTGTCAGAGGTCTTGCGTCCGGCAGCGCAAGCGCTCTGCGACGCGTGCGCGGTCGGCGCCGGCCAAGAGGTGCTCGACGTCGCGGCGGGCGACGGGAACTTCGCGCTGGCGTGTGCCTTTGAGGGTGCGAGCGTGGTCGCGTCAGACATCTCACCGGGGATGGTCGCGCGCGGCAAGGCGCGGTCCGAGGCCGAGGGCTACGACGTCGAGTGGTTCGAGGCGGACGCCGAGCAGCTGCCGTTCGAGGATGGCCGTTTCGAGTGCGTCGGGTCGGTGTTCGGCGCGGTGATGGCCCCGCGGCCCGACGTCGTCGCGCGCGAGCTGTTCCGCGTCGTACGGCCTGGCAACACGGTCGGGATCGCGTCCTGGCTACCGGACGGCGTCGCGCAGCAGCTGTTCGCGGTCGGGCGCAAGTACGCGCCGCCGACGTCGACGCGCGCCGCGACACACGAGCTGTGGGGTGATGAGGACGTCGTCAACGAACGGCTGGGGGAGCTGGCGAACTCGATCGAGATGGAGCGCCGGTCGCTGCCATGGGCAGGCGACTCGCCCGAGCAGTACGTCGACTTCATGGAGCGCAACGCGCCGATGCAGGCGGCAGCCAAGGAGGCGATGCCGCCCGAGCTTTACGCCCAGATGCGTGGCGACTTCATCGAGCTTGTGCGCGGCTGGGCCGGTGGCGACGGGCCGTTCTCGGTCGATGCCGAGTACCTAGTAGTGGTCGCTCGCAAACGCGGCTAGTGACCGCGCGGCTGCTGATCGAGTACGACGGCGGGGGGTTCGCCGGCTGGGCGACGCAGCCTGGGCAGCGGACCGTCCAAGAGGTGTTGGAGGGGGCACTGGAGCGGCAGGCCGGGCGGCCGGTGGCGCTGATCGTCGGCGGTCGGACTGACGCTGGCGTCCACGCCCGCGGTCAGGTTGCGTCACACGCGGGGGAGCCGCTGCCGCGCGAACGGATCAACGCGCTGTTGCCGCCTGACCTGCGGGTGTTGGAGAGCACAGCGGCGCCGGACGACTTCGATGCGCGACGCGACGCGATCGGGCGCGTCTACCGCTACCGCGTGCTGCCGGGGCGGGTTGAGCGGCCGCTCGAGCGCGGCCGCGCGCTGCACTGGCGCTATCCGCTCGATCGCGCAGTGCTTGACGAGTGCGCCGGGCTGCTGCCGGGGCGCCACGACTTCACCGCATTCACTCCAACCGATGGCTACCACCAGCGCTTCGTGCGCGATGTCGTACGGGCGGAATGGGTCGAGGAGCCGGGCGGGGTGCTCGCGTTTTGGATCGAGGCCGACTCGTTCATGCGCCACATGGTGCGAACGCTCGTTGGGACGATGCTCGGACTGGCCGCCGGGCGGACGACGATCCCCCCGTTCGCGACGCTGCTGGAGGGCCGGCATCGACACGAGGCCGGCGACACCGCGCACGCGCACGGCCTCTACCTCGAGGCGATCCGCTACCGCTAACGCCGGGGTAACGTCGGCTCCGCCTTGAGGTCTATCCTCGGTCGTCGCGATGAAGGTGCTGCTCACCAACGACGACGGAATCCAGGCGACCGGCCTGCACGCGATGCGGCGCGCGCTGCTCGAAGTGCCCGGGGTCGAGCTGGCCGTGATCGCACCGGACTCAAACCGCTCCGCGACGGCGCGCAGCATCACGACGCGGACGCCGCTCTGGGTCGACGAGGTCGAGCTCGGCGACGGCACGATCGGCCATGCGACCGACGGCACGCCGGTCGACTGTGTCCGCTTCGCGGCGCTCGGGCTGATCGAGTTCGAGCCGGAGCTGATCGTCTCGGGGATCAACCACGGTTCGAACCTCGGCGACGACATCACCTACTCGGGGACCGTCGCCGCGGCGCTCGAGGGGATCGTGCTCGGAATCCCGGCGATCGCGGTCTCGCAGCAGGCCGACCACGGCGAGATGGACTTCCGCATCGGTCGCGCCTGGGAGGCCGAGAACTTCGCGTCGGCCGCCGCGTTCGTGGCGCGGATGGTCGAGGAGCTGCAGGACGTCCCGATGCCCGAGGGCACGCTGCTCAACGTCAACGCTCCCGCTGGAGAAATCGCGGGCGCGCGGGCCTGCCGGCTCGGCAAACGGATCTATCGCGACTCGCTCGAGCTGGCCGAAGAGCAGGAGGGCCGGCGCCGCTACCGGATCTACGGCGAGCGCCCCGGCTACCACCCCGAGGAGGGGACCGACTTCGCCGCGATCGCTGACGGCCGGATCGCCGTCACGCCACTGCACTTCGACCTCACCGATCGCGCCGCCGTCGAGACACTGACCAGCTTCGACTTCGACCGGTTGCTTGCGCCGGCCGCCAAAGAGGTGTGAACGATTCACCTGAAGCACGCGTCGCCGAGCTCAGGCGGCAGATAGAGCACCACAACGAGCTCTACTACCAGCGCGACGAGCCGGAGATCGGCGACGATGAGTACGACGCGCTGATCGACGAGCTGCGACGGCTCGAGGCCGACCACCCCGAGCTGCGCACGCCGGAGTCGCCGACCCAGCGTGTCGGCAGCACCCCGCTGCAGCGGTTCGAGCCGGTCCGGCACGAGCAGCCGATGCTGTCGCTCGCCAACGCCCGTTCCGAGGAGGAGCTGCGCGCCTGGCTCGAGCGCACCGAGCGCTACATCGAGCGGGCCGAGATCGAGCGCGACGGCGAGATCGCCTTTGTCACCGAGCCGAAGATCGACGGGCTCGCGATCTCACTGCTCTACCGCGGCGGCGAACTCGTGCGCGGCGCTACGCGTGGCGACGGTGAGATCGGCGAGGACGTCACGCAGAATCTGCGCACGGTCGACACCGTCCCGCAGCATGTGGAGGGTGGGCCACCGCTGCTCGAGGTGCGCGGTGAGATCTACTTGCCGCGCGCCGCCTTCGCAAAGCTCAACGAGGAGCGCGCCGCCGCCGGCGAACCCACCTACGCCAACCCGCGTAACACCGCCGCCGGTTCGATCCGCCAGCTCGATCCCGCGCTTGCTGCCGCCCGGCCGCTTGCTCTCTGGAGCTACTCGATCGGTGCGCTCGAGGGGCTCGAGTTCGCGACCCACTTCGAGTCGCTCGAATGGCTACGCGAACATGGTTTCCCGGTCAGTCCCGACGTCGAGCGCCACGAGACGCTCGACTCGGTAGTCGCGGCCTGCCGCAGCTGGGAGGAGCGGCGTGAGGGGCTCGACTTCGAGATCGACGGGGTCGTCGTCAAGGTCGACAACCTCGGGCTGCAGCGCCGGCTCGGGGTCGTCGGCCGCGAGCCGCGTGGGGCGATCGCCTGGAAGTTCCCGCCGATGACCGCGACCACCACGCTGGAACGGATCCAGTGGAATGTCGGGCGGACTGGCCACATGGTGCCGTTCGCCGAGCTCGAGCCGGTCCAGGTCTCGGGCGTCACCGTCAAGCTCGCGACGCTGCACAACGAGGAGGACATCGTCCGCAAGGACGTCCGCGAGGGCGACGAGGTCGTCGTTACGCGCGCCGGCGACGTCATTCCGCGGGTTGTGTCGCCGACGCCGCAGGCGCAGCGCAATCCCGGTCGCGGCCCCGTGCCCACACCACCTGCCGAATGCCCAGCCTGTGGGACACCCACGATCAAGCCCGAGGGAAACGTCTGGACGATCTGCCCGAACCGCGCCGGCTGCCCCGGCCAGCTCTTCCAGACCGTCAAGCAGTTTGTCAGCCGTGGCGCGATGGACATCGAGGGGCTCGGCGAGGAGCGCGTCTTGCAGTTCCTGCGCGCAGGCGTGATCGACGGGATCGCCGGCATCTACGACCTGACCGCCGAGCAGCTCGTCGAGCTCGAGCGCTTTGGCCCCGACTCGGCGCGTAATTTGATCGCGGCGATCGAGCGCTCGAAGCAGCAGCCGTTTCACCGTGTGCTGTTCGGGCTTGGCATCCACGGCATCGGCGGCGTCAACGCGCGCGCGCTGACCGATTGGTTCCGCACGGTTGACGCGCTGCTCGAGGCGACGCCCGAGCAGATCGAGGACGTCCCGGGGATCGGCCCGATCCTCGCCGAGCAGATCGCTGAGACGCTCAGCGAGACCGCTACGCGTGAGCTGATCGAGCGGCTGCGTGCGGCCGGCGTCCAGCTCGAGGAGCAGGGTCCGGCTCCCGGCGATATCGAGGGGCCGCTGAAAGACAAGACCTTCGTCTTGACCGGAACGCTGCCCGACCTGACGCGCGGCGACGCCAAGGAGCGGATCGAGGCCGCAGGCGGCAAGGTCACCGGCTCGGTCTCGAAGAAGACCGACTACGTCGTCGCCGGCGCCGATCCAGGCTCGAAGCTCGCCAAGGCCGAGAAGCTCGGCGTTGAGGTGATCGACGAAGCCGGGTTGCTGAAGCTGCTGGACGACTAGCGGACGCCCGCCAGCGCCTGCAACATCCGGTCCTGGATCGAGCGGGCGCCGTAGGGGTCGATCCCGTTCATCAAGATCGAGAAGACGTAGGTGTCGCCGGAACGGGCGCGGCAGTAGCCGGATACGGCCGAGACGTCGGACAGCGTGCCGGTCTTCCCGCGGCAGTGTCCGCGAGCGGGGCCGCTGCGCATCCGCGATCCAAGCGTCCCGTCGCGGCCGGCGATCGACAGCGAGCGGCTGAAGGCGACCCACTCGTTGCGCCCGCGCATCGCGAGCAGGAGCTTGGCGACGCGGTAGGGCGAGGCGCGGTTGAGCCGTGAGAGGCCGGAGCCGTCGGCGAGCCGCGACGGGCGCCCGCCGATCCGCTTCGCGAAGCGCCCGGCGATCTTCGCGCCGCCGGCGGTCGTCCCATTGCCGTTGGCCTGCATCGCGAGGTCCTTCACGAGCATCTCGGCGAAGAAGTTGTCCGAGGGCTTGTTGGTCAATGCCGCCAGTCGCGCCATCGACGGCGACTCGACGGCGGCCAGCACGTCGGCGGCTCCTGGTGCGGCGCCGGCGGTCGCGCTCCCGCTGACGGCGATGCCGCGCTGGCGCAGCGCGTCGGTGAGTCGCGCCGCGGCGAACGATGGCGGATTGGCCTGGAAGCTCGATCCGTTCTCGCTGCCTAGGCCGCGGTTGTAACCGAGCCCGCTCAGCGGGCCGACCCAGATCGACGTCCCGTAGCCGGAGTCGGGGCCGCCGCGCAGGCTGTCGAAAGCCGACTCGTCGCCGTATACGCGCCCCGCCACCCGCTCGATGCCGGAGCGGTCGAGCTGAGCAGCGAGCGCCTCGACCGTCGCTCCGCCGCCGTAGGAGCGGCTCGTGAAGCTGTGGCTGCCGAACGTCGGGTCGCCGCCACCGATCAGGTAGAGGTGGCCGCGGTAAACGCCGCGCTCGCCGAGCTTGCCGGCGCCGCGGACCTCGGTCGCGAGCTTGCCCGCGACGCCGAAGCGCGCCAGCGCGGCGGAGGTAGTGAACAGCTTGGTGTTCGAGGCGAGGATGCGCGGCGTCGTGTGGCGCCAGGCAAAGACCGGGCGGCCGCTGTCGGCGTTGTAGACGTATGCGCCGCTCCAGCTTCCGGACGAGCCCATCGCCGCGCCCAGGCTCGCCGACAGGCCGCGCTCGCTGGCGCCCGCGATCGGAGCCGCGATCGCCGAGAGGGTCGCGGCCAGGATCGCTGCTGCTGTACAGATTCTGTTCATCTTCAACGGCAGAACACGCTACATGCGGCACCGGAGCGGTTGACCGACCGGTCCTGGGGGATAATAGGTCTGGCATGGGAGACGTCGTCAAGCTGGAGAAGCCTCCAGCCAAGGGGAAGAAGCCGGTGGCCAAGCCACGGCGGCGCCGCCCAAGGCGCTCCCGGACGGCGCTCGTGCTCGGTGGCGGCGGCTTCACCGGTGGCGTCTACGAGATCGGCGCGCTGCGCGCGCTCGACCTGCTCGCGGTCAACCGCACGGTCAACGACTTCGACGTCTTCGTCGGCACCAGCGCCGGCTCGTTCGTCAGCAGCCTCGTCGCCAACGGCGTCACGCCGGAGGAGATGATGCGGGTCGTCAACGAGCAGCCGCCGAGTCCGTTCCGCGACGTCGACCGCGGCCAGCTGATGCGCCCGAACATCACTGAGTTCGCTCAGTCGGCCGCGATGCTCCCGCTACGGATGCTCGGCGTGCTGAAGACCGTCGCGACCCAGCGCGGCCTGTCGCTGGTCGACGTGGCGGCCGAGATCGCCCAGGGGCTGCCATCGGGCGCGTACAGCACGCGTGGCGTCGAGCAGTACCTCGACGGGGTGCTGAGCGAGTCCGGTCGCGTCAACGACTTCCGCAAGCTCAAGCGCGAGCTGTACCTGACCGCCACCGACCTCGACACGACGGAACGGATCGTGTTCGGCGAGGACGGCTGGAACGACGTCTCGATTGCCAAGGCAGTCAGCGCCTCGACGGCGCTGCCGATGGTCTACAAGCCGGTCGAGATCGGTGGTCGCCATCTGATCGACGGGGGCATCCGCTCGACGACGAACGTCGACGTCGCCGTCGAGCGCGGCGCCAAGTTCATCGTCGTCGTCAACCCGCTGGTGCCGTACGTCAACGATTTCCAGAAGCAGATCCCGACGGCGTTTGGCAGCAAGGTGCGCCGCGTTGCCGACATGGGCTTCGCACAGATCGGCTACCAGACGTTCAAGCTGCTCGCCCACCAGCGGTTGCACGAGGCGGTCAGCCAGTGGAAGGAGCGCTATCCGGGCGTCGACATCGTCCTTATTGAGCCGGAGCCGAACGACCAGCTGATGTTCGAGACGAACATCATGAATTTCAACCGCCGCGTCGACATCGCGCGCCACGGCTTCGAGTCAGTGACGATCAAGCTGGCCGAGGACTACGACGACCTGAAGTCGGTCTGCGCCAAGCATGGGATCGAGATCTCGGCGACGCGCGTGCGCAAGGTCGTCGGCAAGCTCGAGCGCGGGCGTGAGAAGACGGCGGCTTGGCGGCGCATCCTGGAGCAGACGACAGGCTCCCTGCTGCGGCAATCCGAGGACGGCTAGCGCCGAGCCGGCTCGGTCGGTGCCCTAGTCTGTTTCGACGGTGGCTAGCAACGACCCCACAGAGAGCGGCGGCCTCTTCGTCCGGCGCCCGAGCGAGGTTCGTGGGGTCAAGTACCGCGGTACCCCGCAACGCAAGGGCGGGGGGCGCCAGAACGCCGATCGTGCCGCTGCCTACGGGCTGCTCGCTTTGGAGATGGTGCTGTGTCTGAGCCTGTTCGGTCCGCAGCCGTACTTCTGGTTCTGGTTCGGCTCCCAGGTCCAGTACTGGACCGACTCCGTCTCGGCGGGGATCGCCACGATCATGACCGGCACGCTGGCATCGCTGCTGATCACCGTCGCACTCGGCAAGCGGGTTGACAACGCCTGGAAGCTGGTCCGGCGCGCGGCTGGCTACAAGCAGGAGCGCGGGGCGCTCGAGGTGATCTTCGCGATCAGCGTCGCGATCGCCGTCGTGGCCTTCGGGTTCTGGTTCTTCATCATCGTCGGGCCGGGGCCCTCAATCGCGCCGCAGTAGTCAATGGGTTTGCTCGACTACTACAAGCAGTTCGAGGACGTCGACGAGGAGGAGCTCAACAAGGCTCGCCGCGAGCGTCGCGCACGCGAGAAGCGGCTCGCGCTGGAGCGGGCTCCAGAGCTCGACCTGTCGAGCACCGAGTGGCCCGAGCTGCCGAACTCGGAGGTCGTCAACGCTTCGATCTACACCGCCCGCGGTCGCGTCAACGGCTACCCGAACCGCCATGCCGCCGGTGTGCGCCGGATGCTTGCCGAGCGTCACGGCGTCGAGCCGGAGCGGATCGTTGTCGGCAACGGCGCCGCTGAGTTGCTTCAGACCGCGGCGATGACGCTGATGTCGGCAGGGGACGAGCTAGTCACCCCGTGGCCGAGCTACCCGCTCTACCCGCTGATGGCCGCTCGCGCCGGCGGCCGCCCGGTGGCGGTCGAGACCGGCGCCGACGGTCAGGACCTCGACCGCCTGCGCGAGGCCGTCACCGACCGCACTCGGCTCGTGATGATCTGCAACCCCAACGACCCGACCGGTACCTACGTTCCAGCCGAACGGATCGCCGCGCTTGCCGGTGACCTGCCCGAGCGCGTCCACCTGATCGTCGACGAGGCGCTGATCCACTTCCAGGAGGCCGAGCCGCTCGACTCTGTTCTACGGCTTACCGATGCCTTCCCCCGTCTGGTGGTGGTTCGCACCTTCTCGAAGATCTATGGCCTGTCGGGCCTGCGCGCCGGTTACGCCGTCGCCTCCAACGCCGCTGCCAAGCTGCTCGACTCGATCGCTCCGGTGCTCGGCGTCAATGCGCTCACCCAGTCAGCGGTCGTCCAAGCGCTGAAGATCAGCGATCGCGAGGTCGAGCGCCGGCGCGCCACCGTGATCGAGGAGCGCCACCGCCTGCTCGCCGCGCTCGCCCAGATGCCCGTCGACGTAACCGCCTCCCAAGCCAACTTCATCTGGATGGCCGCCAACGACCTCTCCGGCGCCGCCCTCGCGAACCGCCTCCAACGCGAGTCCGTCACCGTCGCCCCCGGCGGCCCACTCGGCGCCGACGACCACATCCGCGCCGCCATCCGCGACGTCGGCGCCACCAACCGGCTTCTCTCAGCGCTCGAGAAGTCTTTCGCGAGCTAGTCGCACTCTGGTAACTCAGCTGTAGCGCTCGTTGCCTCACGCCGCACACTCCGGCCGCCAGGGTTAGAAGAGTGATTGCCAGACTCGTGGTGCTCGGACTCGTGGCGGCGCTGATCGCCAGCGTCATCACCGGCCTGCCTGCCGGCCGGCTTCCCGGTGTTGCCCTTGGCTCCGGTCTGTTGCTGTTCGTCGAGCGGGCCGTGGCCTTCTTCGCTGCCTGGATGATCTGCCTGGTGATTGTTGCGCAAGCGCTCCGAGGTCGCCTGCCCACCGAGATCTCGGGACGCGGAGTCAGGTATGCCACCGCCAACACGGTGGAAGCGACTAAGGATGGAGCTGAAGACGCCGTTCAACACCTCACGAGCGCGATCGACCGCCTGCGATGCGAGCTGCTGGTTGCCGAGCGCCCTAAGAAGGAGATAGACTAAATACCATGTGCCAGACGAATCGGGACATCGAGGATCGGATCTTCCACCTGCTGGATGAGTACATGACCGGCCATGAGATCTGTGAAGTCCTCGGCCTTGACCCAGACGAGGGGTTCGACTTGATGATCAAGGTAGTCAAGGATCGTGGAACTCCGCATACGGCAGCCGCCCGCCGTGCCGCCGACCGGCTTGCCGCCATCAGCTTCATCTGATCTTTAGCCGCCCGCGCGCTTGTAGATCGAGTCGACGACGGCGGCGAACTTGTCGTTGACGACGTTGCGCTTGACCTTGAGGGTGGGGGTTAGCTCGCCGGTCTCCTGGGTGAGGTCCTCGGGGAGGATCTCGAAATACTTGATCTGCTCGACGGGGCCGACGGTGGTGTTGACGGCGTCGACGGTCTCCTGGACGGCGGCGCGCATCTGGTCTGAGCCTGCGACCTGGTCCGGCTCGAGACCGTGTTGGCCGGCGAAGGCTGGGAGCTCGTCGGGGTCGAGCGTGATCAGCGCGACCAGGTAGGGACGGCGGTCGCCGATCACTACGGCCTGGGAGATCCAGCGGTTCTGCTTGAGGCCGTTCTCGAGGTTGGCGGGTGTGATGTTCTTGCCGCCCGCGGTGATGATGATGTCCTTCTTGCGGCCGACGATGTAGATGAAGCCGTCCTCGTCGATCTTGCCGAGGTCGCCGGTGTGCAACCAGCCGTCGACGAGCGTGTCGGCCGTCGCGTCGTCATTCTTGTAGTAGCCCTGGAAGATGTTGGCGCCGCGTAGCAGCAGCTCACCGTCGGCGGCGACCTTCGCCTCGACTCCGGGCAGCGGTTGGCCGACTGAGCCAAAGCGGAACTCGCCGGGCGTGTTGGCGCTGGCGACCGTCGAGGTCTCGGTCATCCCGTAGCCCTCCATCACCGGCACACCGCAGGCGTAGAAGAACTCGAGGATCTCGTGGGCGATCGGCGCCGCGCCGGTGACGCACTCGCGGATCTGGCCGCCGAACAGCGCCCGCACGTTGGCATAGAGCTTCTCGTCGGCGGCGTCGAACGCCTGCTGCAGCTCCGCCGGTACCTGCTGACCGGTCCGCTGCAGGTCGCGCACCTTCAGCCCGAGCGCGACCGCCTGCTTGAGCTGCTCGGGATCCTCGGCCGCGCTGGTCGCGAGCGTGTAGATCTTCTCGAACATCCGCGGGACCGACGGGAAGTAGGTCGGCTTGACCTCGATCAGGTTCGGGACGATCTTCTGGGCGTCCTTCTCCCAGTAGGCGATCGTGCCACCGATGTCGATCGTGACGAACTGGATCAGCAGGGCGAAGGCGTGGGCGAGCGGGAGGAAGAGGTAGACCGAGTCGCCGGCGACCAGCGCGCCCGCCTGCTCGGTCATCGACGTGACGTCGCGGTAATTGCCGTGGGTCAGCAGGCAGCCCTTCGGCGGCCCGGTCGTGCCAGACGTGTAGATAGTGATCGCGAGGTCGTCCTTGGTGACGGCGGCCGTGCGCGCCTCGAGCTCGGCGGCGTCGCGCGCCGCACCACGATCGCGCAGGTCCTCGAGGGGGATCGCGTCGCCAATATCGCCGGACGGGTCGAAGATCACGATGTGTTCGAGCTTTGGCAGCCGGTCTTGGATCGAGCGCAGCTTCGCAAGCTGCTCGGCGTCCTCGACGAACACCGCGCGCGACTCGGAGTGCTCGAGCACGTAGTGGCACTCCTCGGCCGAGTTGGTCTGATAGATCGACACCGAGACGAGCCCGGCGGAGAGGATCGCGAAGTTCGTGTAGGTCCACTCAGGGCGGGTGTGGGCGAGGATCGAGACCTTGTCGCCGTGCTCGAGGCCGAGGTCGATCAGGCCGCGTGCGGTCTCGCTCACCGCATCGCCAAGCTCCGCATAGCTCGTCTCAACCCACTCGTCGCCGGCCTTGTGCTTGAGCGCTGGATCGTCGCCGAAGCGCTCCGCTGCCAGCGGCAGTAGGTCCGCCATCGTCTTCGAGCCGGTTCCGGCACCGGCCGTTGCTCCCTCCATCGTCTCTCCTCCCCAGGAAAACTCGGTTGGTTGCCAGGCGCAGTCTAGACCGGGTTCGAAACCTTGATGAACTGATGTTCAACGCCGAACCGCTCGGCGACGATCTCGCCGAGCCGGCGGATGCCAAACATCTCCGTCGCATAGTGGCCAGCCGCGATGAAATGAAGACCGTTCTCGTGGGCGTCGGCCATCGAGTGCTCCGACGGCTCGCCAGTCAGGAAGCCGTCGAGACCGAGCGCAATCGCGTCGTCGAGTGCGTTCGCTGCAGCGCCGGAGATGACGCCGAGGCTGTGGACGATCTCCGGGCCGGCGCCCTGGATCAGCGGGTCACGGCCACCGAAGGCCGAAACGCAGCGCGTACGCAAGTCTGCCAGCGCGATTCCCTCGGCGGATCGGCCGACGAAGCCGACCGGCCGGCCCTCGTAATCTCCGAATCGCTCCGCCGGCTCGAGACCCAGCGCCGAGCAGATCAGCGCGTTGTTGCCGACTTCGGGATGGGCGTCGAGCGGAAGGTGGTAGGCGACCAACGACATGTCAGCCGCGAATAGCTCCTGCAGGCGGCGCTTTGCCTGAATGCTGATCGCCTGCGGGCGCGAGCCCCACACGATCCCGTGATGACAGAGTACGAGCTGTGCGCCAGCCTCCGCGGCACGCTCGAACAGCTCGAGATGGGCGGAGACGCCCGTCACAACAAGCTCGACCTGTTCGGCGCCGGGGACCTGAAGTCCGTTCGGGCCGTAGTCGGGAAAGCCGGGTGAGTCGAGCAGCTCGTCGAGGAACGAGACGATCTCGTCGCGGTCGGCCATCGGCGAGACGATAGCCGCACTGCTTCCCGGGTACGCTGAGGCGCATGGCGGACGTCTCGCAGCGCAGCGACGACGCGTTCATCGAGTCGCTGATGGACACGGGGCTCTATTCGATGGGCGCCTTCTTCAGCGATGAGCATCCCGACCTCGTCGACGACGTCGTCGCCCAGAGCGAGGCGATCGAGCGCGCCGGCATCCGCGCCTACGCCGCCGAGCACGACCTGACCCAGGAGGCCTGTTTCGAGGCCCTGCTGACCGGTCTCGCCGTCCGCTACTACAACGCCGTCGCCGCCTAGCGCGAAACGGCGCTCAGGCAGCCTCGTCGACTGCGCCATGGAGCGTCTCGAGCGCTCGCCGCAGCAGTCGTGAGACGTGCATCTGGGAGATGCCGATCCGCTCCGCGATCTCGGCCTGGGTTAGGTCCTCGAAGAAGCGCAGCTGGACGATCGCCCGCTCGCGCGCTGGCAGGTCCCGGAAGGCTGGCCCGATCGACTGACCGAGTTCGACCAGCTCGTAGTTCGGGTCGTTGGACCCGAGCGCGTCGCCGAGTGAGCGTGCCTCGGGCTCGTCGCCACGTTGCGGCGCGTCGAGCGCCGCGGGGGTGTAGGAAGCCCCGGCGTCGAGCGCCTCGATCACGTCCTCGAGCGGCATGCCGGTGAAGTTCGCGATGTCCCGCGCGCGTGGCGTCCGGCCGAGCGTCGTCGCAAGGCGCTCGGTCGCCTTGTTGACGGTCAAGAGGTTCTCCTGAACGCTGCGCGGGACGTGCACGCCCCAGCCCTTGTCGCGGAAGTGGCGGCGCAGCTCGCCGAGGATCGTCGGCACCGCGTAGCGAACCAAGGGACCCGCCGACGGGTCGTAGCGGTCGACCGCCTTGACCAGACCCAGGTAGGCGACCTGCTCGAGATCCTCCTGACTCTCGCCGGCGTGGCGGTAACGGGCAGCAAGACGCTTGGCGAGCGGCAGCAGACTGGTCACCAGCTCGTCACTGGTTGAGCGGTGATCGATCTCCGTCGGGGGTGGCGGTGCTGAGGCTGACATGGACGCTCCTCACTTCGGGTGGGCCAGCGGCGCGATCCCCATAGGCCTGAGTCAGAGGCGTGGATCCGTGTCGTGGGAAGACTTTTACCCGGTCGCTGCACGGGGCGAAACGTGGCCGTCTGGCCTTTGCGGGAAACCCGCGATGCGGAGGTCACCCCTCCACGCCGGTGGCGTCGTGGGACGCCCCGACCGGCTTCGACTCGGGCGATCCACGCTGGCGCAGATAGACGGCGAAGATCGCCATCGACCCCACGGCGAGGAACTCGGACTGCCAGTTCTCGAGCGTGCGCTCCCAAAAGCTGGCGTTGCCCAGGTACTCGATCCAGTTGATCGCTGCCTGGTGGTGCTCGACCTGCTCGGCGTTGTACTCGACGAGGCCCGTCAGCGATTGGGCGAGCCAGCTCGCGATCCAGATCGCGCCCATCACGATCAGCAGCGAATTCTCATAGAGGGCGCGCTTGAGTCCCCCTTGCTTGGCGGCGGCCGGAGAGTCAGCGCGCGCGTGGCGTCCGACGCGCTGGCGCTCGTCGGACTCGCGGCCGGGACTGTCCAGCGGCTTCGACTCCGGCGAGCCCTTCTGGAACAGCCAGACCGTCAGGACGATGAAGAGGGTGAACTGCAGGTACTCGGACTGCCAGTTCTCCATCACCGAGACCGCGAATGGCGAGGACGTGACATAGCGCCAGAACGAGACGCCTGGCTCCATGTGGCTGGTCTGCTCGTCGTTGTAGGCGGCGTGGCCGGCGATCGCTTGGAACATCAACGCGACGAGAAACAGCAAGAGGAAGACGAGCGCGAGGCTGTTCTCACGGGCGACGCGGCGCATCATCAGCGGTCCGTGAGACCAATGAGAATCGACAGCGCGAGGCCCGTCACGATCAACGCGACGTAGACGATGAAGATCGTACGCGGACCGCCCATCGTGGTGATGAGTTACCCGTCGGGTCGTTACGCCAATCCGCGTTTTCGCTTGTCGCGAAGGGGTAGGGGCGGTGTGCTGGCCAGCGAGCGAATCTGGAAGGAACGGAGATGGCAGACGAGCTACAGGGCAAGAAGGTCGCGATCCTGGCGGCCGACGGGGTCGAGCAGGTCGAGCTGGAACGGCCACGCGAGGCGGTCGAGCAGGCTGGCGCCGAGACCGAGCTGCTGTCGCTGGAGCGCGGCGAGATCCAGGCGATGAACAGCGACATCAATCCCGCCGACACGTTCGAGGTCGACCGCGAGGTGGCGTCGGCGGCGGTTGAGGACTACGACGCACTATTGCTACCGGGCGGCACCGTCAACCCGGACAAGCTGCGGATGGACGAGCAGGCCGTCGGCTTCCTGCAGGAGTTCTTCTCGACGGGCAAGCCGGTCGGCGTCATCTGTCACGGACCGGCTTCGCTGATCGAGGCAGACCTCGTGCGCGGACGGACGCTGACGTCGTGGCCGAGCATCCGCACCGACATCCGCAACGCCGGCGGCAATGTCGTGGACGAGGAGGTCGTGACCGATCAGGGCCTCGTCTCGAGTCGCAGCCCCGATGATCTCGACGCCTTCTGCGCAAAGATCGTCGAGGAGTTCGCTGAGGGCGAGCACGAGGTCCATCCGGCGGGTGCCACCGCCTGAGTCGCTTCGACGGGTCGGCGCGCCTAAGCGGCGCGCTCGACCGCGTCGGACGATTCGTCGGCGGCGATCAGGTCGAGCACGGCCTCCTCGACGACGCGCTGGACTGCGGGCCAGCCCTCGGCGTCGGCGGCGAGCTCCGGTAGCACGCCGCCGATCGTCAAGCCGCCGTCGAAGCGGTCGAAGACGCGTGGGTCGATGTAGGAGGCGCGGCAGACGGCGGGCGTGTTGCCGAGGTGGTGCGCCACCTCTTCGACAGCTCGTCGGATCGCGCGTTTGCGGGCGGTCCGCGAGGCGCCGGCGACCGGCCCGGAGACCGCGAGCGCGATCGCTGCCAGCACCGTGGCGTTCCAGGTGCGGAAGTCCTTCGCCGAGAAGTCGTCACCGCTCGCCTGCTTGAGGTACGCGTTGATGTCCGCGGAGCGAACGTCATGCCAGCGGCGGCCATCCTTGTAGGCGAGCAGCTCGTCGCTGCCTCCGCGTCGGCGCAGCAGCAGGTCGACCGCCTGCGCCGCCTGTTCGTCGATCACCCGCTGGCGCCGTGGTTGTCCGCCCTTCGCGGGGTAGTCGAAGACGACCACATCGTCAGCGACTGTCACGTGCTGCTTGCGCATCGTCGCCAACCCGTAGGTCTCGTTCTCCTCGGCGTAGTCCTCCGAGCCGATCCGGAACGAGCCGCGGTCGAGCAGCCGGACCGCGCACGCCAGCGCCCGCTCGCGCGGCATGCCTGCGAGCGTCAGGTCGCGTTCGACCCGCTCGCGCACCGCGGGGAGCTCCTCGGCAAAGCAGACCATCGAGTCGAACTTGTCGGCGTCGCGGCGGACACGCCAATCGTCGTGGTAGCGGTACTGCTTGCGCCCGGCCGCGTCGGTCCCGGTCGCCTGGATGTGGCCGTTCGGCAGCGGGCAGATCCAGACGTCTTCCCAGGCGGGTGGGATAACCAGCGCTTTGATCCGCTCGAGCGTCTCGGGCTCGTCGATCCGCTCGCCGTCGTGATCGAGATACACGAAGCCGCGCCCGTGACGGCGGCGGCGGAATCCGCTGTCGCCGCAGTCGATTCGCCGCAGCCGGGCCATGCCGCGCTCAGTACCCCCGCGCCGGCCCCCGAAACGCTCAGACGCCGCCCAGGGTGATTGGCAGGCGTATAGCCGGGTATCTCTGGGGCGTCTCGACCAGAGGAGGAAGGCATGCCACCGCGCGGCGTGAAGAAGGGCACCAAGCGGGCTCGCCAGTACGAGCACGTCAAGCAGAGCGAGAAGCAGCAAGGCCGCTCCGAGGAGCGCGCCGAGGAGATCGCGGCACGCACGGTCAACAAGGAGCGTGCGCGTAGCGGCGAGTCGCGTCAGCGGTCCCGCAGCTCGACGCAGGACATCTCATCTGGACGGCGTGGCGGCAAGCGGTCGGGGCGCTCCGGGCCGCGGGGCCGCACACGGGACCAGCTCTATAACGAGGCGCGTCAGCTGGGCATCGACGGCCGCTCGAAGATGAACAAGGACCAGCTCCAGCGGGCGATCGCCGGAAAGAAGGGCTGACCCCGCCGGACGATCGACGCGATGCGGCGGACTGAGGGGTAGTTAGCGCGGCTCGAGCACGAACAGGCGGATGTCGCGCGTGACATTCGACGCGTAGTCGTCGAAGCCCGAGTAGTCCTCGTTGAAGCGACGCCAGAGATCTGCTCGCTCGTCGCCGTCGGCGATCCGCGCCTGCACCGGGCGGCGGTCACGGCCGATCTCGATCTCGGCGGTCGGGTTTGCCTCGAGGTTCAGCGCCCATGCCGGCGCTCGCAGGTTGCCGGCGTTCGAGCCGATCACGACCAGCCGCTCACCGTCGCGCATGTAGATGACGGGCGCCGTTCGCTGCTGTCCGGACTTGCGGCCGGTCGTGGTCAACAGCAGGATCGGCGTGCCGTCGAGGCTGCCGAACACCCGACCACCGGTCAACCGGTAGATCGGGATGTTGAGCTTCCCAGCGGCCCGCAACACCCCCGCCGGCGCTGCCATCGACAAGCGGGTGTAGAAGCGGTCGCTGGGCATGAGAACACATCGGGCTGCCGAGATTTGAACTCGGGACCTCTCCGACCCGAACGGAGCGCGCTACCAGACTGCGCCACAGCCCGTGGCCGGGAGAAGGCTATCGCGCGGCGGCCTCCGGGTCCTCCGCGAGCGCGCGGCGCAGCGTCTCGTCGAAGCCGGCGGGCTCAATGTCGAACAGCGCCATGCCGGAAGGGTCGGTGACGACGGTCTCGGTCGCAAGCCCCTCGACGAGCGGGCGCGCGACGCCGGCGTCAACAGGCGTGACGAGTCCGATCCAAAGCGAGGAGAGCCATGGGGTGAGCAACGGGACCGGGATCTTCGGTCGCGGGCGGCGCCTGAGCGAGACCGCCATCCGGTCGAGCATCTCGCCATAGGCGAGCACGTCGGGGCCGCCGATCTGGACCTCGCGCGCGGCAGACGCCTTCACGCTCGGCGCCGCCGCGAGATAGGCAACGGCGTCGTCGATGCCGATCGGCTGGGTCGGTGTCTTCAGCCAGGCGGGCGCGATCATCGCCGGCAGTCGCTCGACCAGGTAGCGCAGCGTCCGGTAGCCCTCGCTGCGTGCGCCGACGACCATCCCGGCGCGGAAGTAGGTCAGCGGCGGGCCGTCGCGGCGCAGCGTCAGCGCTGTCTCGTGGCGGCTGCGCAGGTGCTTGGAGCCGGGCTCGTCGCCGAGCCCGCCGAGGTAGATCACGCGGTCGACATTCTCGGCGAGCGCCATGGCAGCGAAATTATGGGCAGCGTCGCGCTCCTGTTGAGCGAAGTCGCCAGCGCTGCCGCGACCCATGCTGTGGACGAGGTAGTAGGCGACGTCGACGCCGTCGCCCGCGCCTTCGAGGCTGGCGGCGCGCGTGACGTCCCCCTCGTGCAGCTCGATTCCGGCTTGCGCAAGCGATTGCGCACGGCCTCGGTCCCGCACGAGCGCGCGTACCTCGACCCCATCGTCGGCCAGCGCGTGAGCCAACCGACCACCGACGAAGCCAGTCGCTCCCGTTACCAATGCCTTCATCGAGGGAACCTACCCAGAGTTGCCGCTTCCATCGCCATACTGCGCCGCGTGAAGCGCGCCGTCGCCATAGCGACCGTCTGCTGTTCGCTGACCTTCGCGGTCAGCGCTTGCGCCTCGTCCGGCGACGGCTCGGGCAACGAGTCGGGCGGCCCAGACGCTGCCAGCTCCGGCGCGTCCGCTCCGCAAGCGGGCGTCGCTGCGAAAGGTATCCGCCTGCTGCGCGTCGGAAGCTTCGACCAGCCGACCTATCTCGCCGCTCCGCCTGGCGACCGCACGCGCCGTTTCGTGACCGAGCGCGAGGGGCGGATCGTGCTGCTGCGCGCCAATCGCCGCTCGACCTTTCTCGACATCGCGTCGCGCGTCGAGACCGGTGGCGAGAGCGGGTTGCTCTCGATGGCGTTCCATCCCGGCTACAAGCGCAACCGGCGCTACTTCGTCTACTACGTCGCCAACGACGGGGCGCTGACGATCTTCCAGTTCCGCGCGACCGCGGACGGTAATCGGACGCGCTCCGGCTCCGGCCGCCTCGTGCTGCGCGTCCCGCACCCGCGCTTCAACCACAAGGGTGGCCAGCTCCAGTTCGGCCCCGACAGGATGCTCTACGCCGGCTTCGGCGACGGCGGTGGGGGCGGGGACCCCGACCGCAACGCGCAGGACCTCGGCGAGCTGCTCGGCAAGCTGATCCGCATCGACCCGAAGCCAGGCGGCGGCTACCGGATCCCGCGTAGCAACCCCTTCGTCGGCCGCGCGGGCGCACGCGGCGAGATCTTCGCCTACGGCCTGCGCAACCCGTACCGCTTCTCCTTCGACCGCGTGACCGGCGATTTGACGATCGGCGACGTCGGGCAGGACGAGGTCGAGGAGATCGACTTCCTGCCCGCCGCTTCGGCCGCTCGCGGTCCACGTGGCGGAGCCAATCTCGGCTGGTCGGTCTTCGAGGGCAATAGCCGTTATCGCTCCGGCAGCTCGCCCGGCCACTTGCCCCCGGTCATCGAGCGGACCCATGACCAGGGCAGCTGCTCGATCACCGGCGGCTACGTGCTACGGCCCCGCTCCTATGGCGCGCTGCGCGGCAGCTACGTCTACGGCGACCTCTGCGACTCTGGCCTGCGTGTGGCACGGCTGACCGCCGGCGGGGCGCGCGGCGACCGCGCGCTCGGACCGAGCGTTCCGCAGCTCGTCTCGTTTGGCGAGGACGCTCGCGGCCGCGTCTATGCGGTCTCGCTCGAAGGCGGCGTCTTCCGCCTGGCGCCCCGTCGTTAGCGGCGTCGGTAGCCTCCATCGGCCCCGCAGCCATCCAGGAGGATCGTTTCAGTGACCGGAGTCGTGATCTCGTCCGCCGCGCGCACAGCCGTCGGCTCGTATGGAAAGAGCCTTGCCGGCGTGCCGCCCACCGATCTCGGCACGGCCGCGGTGACCAGCGCGCTTGAGCGCGCCCAGACGGCTCCCGACCACGTGGATCAGGTCGTCTTCGGCAACGTCATCCACACGGCGCCGGAGGACATGTACACCGCCCGCGTCGTCGGGATGAAGGCCGGTATCCCGAAGGAGTCGCCCGCGTTCACCGTCAACCGCCTCTGCGGTACCGGCGTACAGGCGATCGTCTCCGGCACGCAGGCGATCCAGACTGGCGACGCATCCTGTGTCGTAGCCGGCGGCGCCGAGAACATGAGTCGCGGCCCGTATTGGATGCCGGCTGCCCGCTTCGGCGCTCGGATGGGCGAGACGAAGATGGTCGACCCAGTCGTCGGCGGCCTGACCGACCCGTTCGACAACGTCCACATGGGGACCACCGCGGAGAACCTCGCCGAGTCGCACTCGATCTCACGCGAGACCCAGGACGAGTTCGCGCTCGAGTCGCACCGCCGCGCCGAGGCCGCGATCGCCGCCGGCAAGTTCGAGGACGAGATCGTCCCGGTCGAGATCAAGGTCAAGCGCGAGAAGGTCCCGTTTGCCCAAGACGAGCACGTTCGCCCGGGCGCCGACATCGAGGGCTTCGCGAAGCTCAAGCCGGTCTTCAAGAAGGACGGCACCGTCACCGCCGGCAACGCGTCGGGCATGAACGATGCCGGCGCCGCGGTCGTCCTGATGTCCGAGGAGAAGGCAGCCGAGCTTGGCGCTCCGGTCCGCGCCAAGATCCTCTCCTACGCCTACTGTGGCGTCGACCCGAAGATCATGGGCATCGGCCCGGTTCCGGCGGTCAAGAAGGCGATGGACCGCGCCGGCCGCTCACTCGACGAGGTCGGCGTGATCGAGCTCAACGAGGCGTTCGCGGCGCAGGCGCTCGCGGTGATGCAGGACCTCGAGCTCGACCCAGCAAAGGTCAACCCAAACGGCGGCGCGATCGCCCTCGGCCACCCGATCTCCGCCACCGGCGCCGTGATCACCGCCAAGATCCTCTCCGAGATGGAGCGCGAGGACCACGAGCTCGGTCTCGTCACGCTCTGCATCGGCGGCGGTCAGGGGATCGCGCTGCTGCTCGGCCGCGGTTAGGCTGCTCGCTCACTCACAAGAGGGGGACCGATGGCCGAGCAGATCGAGATCAAAGGCAGCGCGTACCAGGGGAAGATCCGCAACCCGCTGGGGGTCGTGGGCTTGGGGATCATCACCCTCGGGATCTACTATTTCGTCTGGTACTACAAGGTCAACAAAGAGATGGCCCAGCTCGGCCAGGCCAAGGGGACCGAGGAGTGCGGCACCAGCCCGGCCACCTCGTTGATGGCGCTGCTTTTCGGCTGGATCATCATCGTCCCGCCGTTCGTCTCGACCTACAAGGCCTGCAAGCGCCTGAACGCCAGCGAGCGGGTCATCGGCGCCCCGGAGGGGATCGAGGCGCCACTGCTCTGGCTACTGTTCATCTTCATCGGCCCGGTCGGCCACTACCTCCTCCAGCGCAACCTCAACCGGGTTTTGCAGGCGCAGTAGTCCGGTTGCGGCTACAGCGCGAAACGGCTCGTCGGCCTGGGGTATCGACGCCCGGCCGGTCCGCTGGTCCACTGGTGAGCCGGAGAAGAAAAAGAACCAGACCTCGAAGGCGATGACGACGCCTACGACGATTATGACCACCATGCGCTCGGGGCCACTCAGGCTGGGTTTCACGCCGGGATAGACGGGAGCCTCGCCGCGCAGGCTGCGAAGCCACGGGACGTGCATGCTCACGTTCGGCGTATGACCCGTCAACGCGTTATGTGCCTGGCTGATTCGCGTCATGACCGCCACGAGCGCGAACGCGAGGACCGCAAACACAACCACCACGACGAAAACACCGGTCATGGTGGGAGGTCCACTGCCTTGCACCTGCGAACCCGCCCACAGGGCGATCGCCGGGCTACCCGTCGCGATGTTCAGCGCGACGATTCCCGTTGCCGCGGTGAGAGCCAGACGCCTGAGACGCATGGCCCAACTATCTCACAGGCTGGACGCCCAGTAAACGGCATTCAGAGCCCGACCCAAACCGTCTTGTCCTCGAGATAGCTCTCGAGGCCGGCGAGGCCGTGCTCGCGGCCGATGCCCGAGGCCTTGATGCCGCCGAAGGGCGCGGCGGCGTCGCTTGGGCCCCAGATGTTCACGTAGACGTTGCCGGCCTTCAGCAGGGCCGCGAGCTTGTGGGCGTTGCCGACGTCGCGGGTCCAGATGCCGGCGGCGAGGCCGTACTCGCTGTTGTTGGCGCGCGCGGCGACCTCCTCGAGGTCCTCGTAGGGGATGGCGACGAGCACGGGTCCGAAGATCTCCTCGCGGGCGATCGAGATCTCGTCTGAGGTCGCGGTAAAGAGGGTCGGCTCGACGAAGTAGCCGCCGCCGGCACCTTCGGGCGTGCCGCCGCCCGCGACCAACTCGGCGCCGTCGCGGCGGCCCTGCTCGATGTAGTCGCGCACGCGCTCCTCCTGCTCGGCGGAGATCACCGGGCCGAGCTGGGTGCCTTCGGCGAGGCCGGCGCCGACACGCGCCTTGGCTGCCGTCGCGGCAAGCTTGGAGACGACGTCGTCGAACTGGTCCTTCTGGACGAACAAGCGCGATCCGGCGTTGCAGGCTTGGCCGGTGTTGTAGTAGCTGCCCTGGTAGCTGCCCTTGACGGCGGCGTCGAGATCGGCGTCGGGCAGGATCACGTTCGCCGACTTGCCGCCGAGCTCGAGCGTTACGCGCTTCAGCGCGCGACCGGCCTTCGCGCCGATCTCGCGGCCGACGGCCGTCGAGCCGGTGAAGGCGAGCTTGTCGATGCCGGGGTGGTCGACGATCGCGGCGCCGGTCGCGCCGCCGCCGGTCACTACGTTCAGCACGCCCTCGGGGAAGCCGGCCTCGAGCGCCAGCTCGCCGAGCCGCATCGCCGTCAGCGGCGTCTGCTCTGCCGGCTTGAGCACAGTCGTGCAGCCCGCGGCGAGTGCCGGGCCGATCTTCCAGGCGGCCATCAGCAGCGGGAAGTTCCACGGGATGATCTGGCCGCAGACGCCGACCGGCTCGCGGCGCGTGTAGACGTGGACGCCCGGCTGCGAGACCGGGATCACCTGGCCGGCGATCTTCGTCGGCCAGCCGGCGTAGTAGCGCAGGTGCTCGACCGTCTTGCCGACGTCGACGATCTTCGCCAGCATCACCGGCTTGCCGCCGTCGAGCGACTCGAGCTGCGCGAGCTCCTCGGCGTTGGCCTCGACGAGATCGGCGAGCCGGTAGAGCAGCGCGCTGCGCTTCGCGGGCGTCAGCGAGCCCCACTTGCCCTCGAGCGCGCTACGGGCGGCGCGGACGGCGCGGTCGACGTCCTCGGGGCCGGCTTGTGCGACGTCGGCGATCGGCTGGCCGGTAGACGGGTCGAAGGTCGTGAAGGTGGCGCCATCGGCGGCGTCAACGCGATCGCCGCCGATCAGCAGGCGGTGGGGACCGGTCGCGAACTCGCGCGCGACGGGCGACAGCTCGTCCGGCAGTGCCTGGGCGGTCATGGGGTCAGCACGATCTTCAGCGCCTCGCGGCGGTCGTAGGCGGCGTAGGCCTCGGGCGCCTCGTCGAGCGGCATGTGGCGACTGACGAGCGGCGTCGGGTCGAGCACGCCGGCGTCCATCAGTGCCAGGAGGCGGTCGACGTGGGCGATCACGTTGGCGTGGCCACTGTAGATCTCGAGCGCCTTGACCCAGAGCAGACCCATGTGGACCTCCATCCGCTCGGCGTAGACGCCGGTCGCCGACACGCGCCCGGCCTTGCGTGCGAGTCGGACGGCCATGTCGAAGGCGTCGGGATGGCCGACTGCGTCGACGACGAGGTCGGCGCCGCGGCCGTCTGTCGCCGCCTTGACGGCCGCGCGCGGGTCCTGCTCGGTCAGGTGGACCGGGTCGGCGCCGAAGCTGCGCGCCATCTCGAGCCGGTCGGGGACCGAGTCGATCGCGATCACGCGCGCGGCTCCACGTGCCCGCGCGACCTGGACGGCGCACAGCCCGACCGGGCCGAGGCCAAGCACGACCGCGGTGTCGCCAGCCTCCAGACCAGCCGACTCGATCGCGTGGAAGCCGGTGCCCATCACGTCGCCGGCGAAGAGCGCGACGTCACTCGACATTCCCTCCGGAACCTTGCGCAGCGTCAGGTTGGCGTTCGGCACCAGCACCTGATCGGCCTGGGCGCCCTGCAGCGAGCCGAGCACCTTGCCGTGGCCAAAGACGCGGCCGGAGTCGCACTTGTGGAAGTCGCCGCGGCGGCAGAAGAAGCAGCGCCCGCAGGCCGAGCAGTAGCAGCCGAGCACGCGATCGCCAACCGCCAGCTCGGTGACGCCGTCGCCGGCGGCGATCAACTCGCCGACGAACTCGTGGCCGATCGTGAAGCCCGGCTCGACGCCGACACGGCCGTGGTAGATGTGGAGGTCGGAGCCACAGACCCCGGTCGCCTCGATGCGAACGATCGCCTCGTCCGGCGAGCCGATCTCCGGCTCGGGCTTCTCGTCGACCCGGACCTCGCCGGGCGCTTGGAAGGTGACGGCGCGCATCGAGCGCCAACGGTATCGCCTCGCAGCATTGCGCCGAGCGTCGTCAGCTAGCGGCTGTTGGCGCCAGCGGCAGCCCGTAAGCGCGGGCTCGCCACGTGACGCGGGCCGGCTCGTAACCGAGCAGCGCCCGCCAGGCCGCCGCCGTCACCGAGCTGTTCCCGCCAAGCCCGCGGGCACGCTTGAACGCTGCCACGGCGCGCCGCGTCGCGAGGTCCATCCGGCCGGTGACGCGCAGCTTCGCTCCCGCCGACAGCAGCAGCTGCTGGGCTTGGACGACGATGTCGCCGCGCGAGACGGCGGTCAGCAGCGGGTAGCCGGGATCGCGCGGCCTGGTGAGCAGCCGGGGCAGCGGAGAGCCGATCGCCGTGAAGTCGCGCGCGATCCCCTCCTGCCATGACCACCAGCTGACGCCGGTCGCGCCATAGGCGGCGGCGAGTGCGCGGAAGCGGCGGATCTCGCGCGGATGAGGGTGCATCCAGACCTGACCGAGCGGATAGATCGGCCGCTTGTAGATCCGGTTGTGCATGTAGGTGACTTGGAAGATTGAGTCGATCGATGTCCCGATCGCCCGCCAGTACATCTGCGGGACGTTGAAGTCGGCGTTGCCCGGCCCGAGGAAGACCGAGTAGGGCAGCGTCGAGTGGTAGTGGACGTAGGGGAAGCTCGTTAGCCCGATCGGGTAGTCGGGTCCGACGAGCCGGCGCAGCTCGCGCATGTAGAGCTCGGCCTCGCGGTAGCGGCCCTTGTAGTCGCTCTCGGCGTCGATCACGAGGCAGTCGGCGCCGGTCCTGGCAATCCGCGCGCTCAGTCGTGCCTCGGCGATCGGGTGGCGCCCGTAGACGAAGTGGTAGCCGCAGACCCTGATCCCGGATGCGTGCAGGGTGCGCACGAACGTCGGGTTGAGCTGGGTCCACTGGGTGCGCTCGTTGCCCGCCTTGAGGATCACCAGCTCGAGCCCGTTGCGCTTGGCGCGCGCCGCGATCCGGGTCGCGTTGCCGCCCTCCGTGCGGGTCATCAGCCAGACCCACATCGCGTCGCCGTCGAAGGCGGGGATCGACGCTGGCCGTGGCGCCGTCGTATCGCTCGATGGCGGAACGGCAGGGGCTTGGGCGCCGGCGGAGGCTGGAACGACGGACAGCAGCCCGACCGACAAGGTCACGGCCGCGAGAGCCAGAGCGCGGCGAGGCACCCGGCGAGTCTGGCAGTCAGGCGCCCAGCGGGCGAGTTTGCAAGCGTTCTTGCAGCCGGTCCATCAGCCGGTGGGCGGCGTGGTTGTCGCCGAGCATCTCGGCACTGAAGCGGCGTACGTCGTGCAGGACTGCGATCGACGCCAATCGCTCAGCGAGCAGCGTGCCGAGCCCCAGCCCCTGTAATGCGTCGGCGACGACGATCGCCGTCTCCGCGGTGTCGGGATCCTCGTTGAGGCGCACATAGCGGGCGACCGCGACGACCATCCCCGGCCAGCGATCCGACTCCGCGACTAGCGCGACGTGATCGTGGCCGTCGACCTCGGTCAGGTAGCGCAGCTCGGCCTTAGTGAAACGGGCCTTTGGCACCAGGAAGCGCCGCTGGACCGTCTCGTCGGACAGTCGCTGGAGACCGTCCTGCAGCTCCTGTTTGTCGCTGGCCTCGATCGGCCTGATCGTGACCTGCGTCCCATCGGACAGGACGTGGCGTGTGACCATAGTTACAAGTGTGACGCAGTAACGGCCGGCGTCCGTGCCGGCCGTCACACAGCGTCAATACGGCTACTGAATCAAGCCGCTCTCCTGCAGGTACTCCGTCGCCACCTCTTTTGGCGTCTTCTTGTCGAGGTCGACGCGGGCGTTGAGCTCCGACATCACGGCGCCAGTCAGGCCCTTCTCGACCTGGGCTACGATCTTCTCGAGGTCTGGCCCAGCCGCCTCGATCGTCTGGTCACGCACGACCAGCGTCGAGTTGTAGGGCGGGAACATGCCGCGGTCGTCGGCCAGCAGCACGAGGTCGTCGCGCTCGTTCTGCGGGTCGGTCGTGAAGACGATCGACAGGTCGGCTTGGCCCTTCTCGAGCACCTCGTGACGCAGGGCGATGTCGACCGGCACGAACTTCTTGAACTGCAGGTCGTAGGTCTCCTGCAGCCCGAGCAGGCAGTCCTGGCGCTGGCGGCACTCAGGCGAGCCGTAGAGCGTCAGATCCTCGGACTTGCCCTGCAGGTCGGAGATCTTCTCGACGCCGAGATCGGCTGCCTTGTTAGCGGTCAAGCCGATCTCGTTCGAGCTAGTGAACGGCGTCGGCGGCAGCGCCGTCAAGTCCTCCTCGGCGAAGCCCTTCCTCGCCTCCTCATAGGCCGCCTGGGGATCGGTCGGGATGTCCTCCGACGCCACGCCGAAGAACGAGCCCAGCGCGGTGCCGGTGTACTCCGGGTAAGCGTCGATCGTCCCACTCTTGATCGCCTTCAGCGCCGTCTTCTCGTCCCCGAGGTTGAGCTCGGTCGAGATGTCGTAGCCGGCCGCTGCGAGACCTTGGGCGAAGATCTCGCCGAGGATCTTTTGCTCGGTGAAGTTCTTCGAGCCGACGACGATCTTCACGTCCCCGTTGGCGGCGTTCGACTTGATCGCCTGCGTCGTGTCCTCGACGGTCGTGACGCTGTCGCCGCTCTCGTCGTCGTCGCCGCAGGCGGCGAGCGTCAACGAGAACACCAGGACTACGACCATCAATCCGCTGAGCCAGAGCTTGCGGTTCATGTGGATGCTGCCCTCCCGATTCGTGTTGTTGATCGTCTGCGCCGCGGCGCATTGGACTCGAGCTTGATTCCCCTCGGCGTCGCGGCGCGTTGCGCTGCTGAGAGGAGGAGCTCCGTAAGCACGGCTAGCGAGGCTACGACGATCGCCGCCGCGAGGCGGCCCGTGTCGCCGTAGCCCGACACGTTGATGATTGGGTCGCCGAGCGTCGATACCCCGGCCAGCGGGGCGATCGTCGCGGTCGCGATCACGTTGACCGCCGACGTCTTGATCCCGCCGAAGATCAGCGGTAGCGCGAGCGGCAGCTCGATCTTGCGCACGATCTCGAGCTCGGTCATGCCCATCCCGCGCGACGCGTCGACGCTCTCGCGGTCGACCTGGGTCACACCGACGTAGGAGTTGGTGAGGATCGGCGGGATTGCCAGCAGCACCAGCGCCAGCGTCAGATTCGTGAAGCCGACGCCGAGGTAGGCGACGAAGAAGGCGATCAGCGCCAGGCTCGGCACCGCGCGGCCGACGTTCGAGGCGCTGATTGCGAGGAAGCTGAAGCGGCGGATGTGGCCGAGCCAGAGGCCGATCGGGATCGAGATCAGGCAGGCGATAACCATCGCGAACCCGGAGAGCTTCATGTGCTCCCAGGTCAGCTCGAGGAACTGCGAGCCGCCGATCTGCGTTCCCTCACGCGAGGTCTCGCCCTGGAAGATGAACTGGATCGCGTCGCCGAACTGGCCGAGGAAGGCGAGCGTGGTCATGCCGTCCTCGCCCGCATCCAGGGTGTGATCGCCCACTGGGCAAGCAGGATCAAACCGTCGAGCAGCGCCGCCAGTACGACCGCCAACCCGCCCGCCACGACGACGTTCGACTTGAACGTGATGTCGGCGAATATCTGCTCGCCGAGCCCGCCGGCCCCGGCGAAGAAGGCGAGCGTCGCGAGACCTACGGTCGTCGTGGTCGCGATCCGCAGCCCGGCCATGATCTCCGGCAGCGCGAGCGGCAGCTCGACCCGCCACAGCAGCTGACACTCGGTCAGTCCCATCCCGCGCCCCGCGTCCTTGGTCTCGCGCGGCACGTTGTCGAGCCCGGCGGTGACGTTGCGGAAGATGATCAGCAGCGAGTAGGCGACCAGCGCGACGATCGCCGTCAGGTTGCCGCGCCCGGTCAGCGGCAGCAATAGGAAGAAGACGGCGATGCTCGGCAGCGTGTACATGATTCCCGTGACCTGGGTGATCGGCGCGATCAGCGAACGGTGGCGGTGGGCCAGCAGCGCAAGCGCGAAGGCGATCGCGAAACCCACCGCGACCGACGCCAGCGTCAGGAAGACGTGCTGGACGAACGGGTCGACGTAGCGGTCGTAGTTGTCGACGATCCAGCTCGGGCAGAAGCCGTTGTCGGCGATGCAGCTCGCCTCGCCGGTCGAGCGATCCTGGATCTGGACCTGGGCGAGCAACTCGAGCATGCGTCAGGCCTCCCCGAGCAGCGCGTCGGCGCCGCTCGGCACGTCCTCCGGGTCGGCCTTCAGCGCATGGCCGATCACCTCGATCGACAGCACGCCGGCGATCTCGCCGCGCGCGTCGACGACCGGGCCATACTGCGCCTCGTTCTGCAATAGGTCCGACAGCGCATCGCGCAGCACGTCGTCGAGCTCGACGATCGGCTCCGGCCCCGAGCGCAGGACCTGTTCGACGCGCTCGCCCTGCAGCGCGCGCTCGCTGAGCCAGCCGAGCGGCTTGCCGTCGGCGTCGATCAGCAGCGGGTAGGGGAGATCGGAGTCGGCGACCTTGGCGCGTGCCTCGGCGACCGGCTCGCCGACCCGCACCAGCCCCGGCCGCCAGAGGTCGATGTCGCGCACGCGCTGCAGCGCCAGCCGCTTCAGCGCGCGGTCGGCGCCGACGAAGTCCTCGACGAACGGGTCGGCGGGGTACATCAGCAGCTCGGCCGGCGAGGCGTACTGGGCCAGCTCGCCGCCCTTCTTCATCACCGCGATCCGGTCGCCGATCTTGATCGCCTCGTCGATGTCATGGGTCACGAAGACGATCGTCTTGCGGATGTCGTGCTGCAGGCGCAGGAACTCGTTCTGCAGCTTCTCTCGGTTGATCGGATCGATCGCCCCGAACGGCTCGTCCATCAGCATCAGCGGCGGGTCGACGGCGAGCGCCCGCGCCACGCCGATTCGCTGGCGCTGGCCGCCGGACAACTGCGCCGGATAGCGGTCGCGCGTCTCGTCCGGATCGAGCTGGACCAATGCGAGCAACTCGTCGACGCGCTCGTGAATGCGTTCCTTCGACCAGCCGAGCAGCTTCGGCACCGTCGCGATGTTCTGGGCGATCGTCAGGTGCGGGAACAGCCCGATCTGCTGGATCGCGTAGCCGATCTCACGCCGCAGCTCGGCCGGCTTGCGCTGCTGGACGCTGGCGCCGTCGAGCAGAATGTCGCCGGCGCTGATGTCGATCATCCGGTTGACCATTCGCATCGCGGTCGTCTTGCCGCAGCCGGACGGGCCGACGAGCACGCAGATGTCGCCCGCTGGAACCTCGAGCGACAGCCGATCGACGGCGGGCTCGTCCTGCCCCGCATAGCGCTTGGTCACATCCTGGAAGGCGAGGGTCGCGGCTTCCATGGTCCGCGTCCTACCCTAGTCGCGCCGCTTACAACTGCCCGTCGGCGAGCTTCCCGGTTCCGCGTGACGCGCTGATGTCGGCCTCGGCGAGCCGCTCGAGCTCGCGGGCGAGTTCGGCGCGCAGGTCGCGCACCTCGATCTCGCTGACGTCCGGGCGCGGCGGCACCAGTGCCTCGAGCTTCTCGCGCCGGTCCACCGGCATCCGCGCCCAGCGCTCCTGGACCGAGCGCGCGACCTGGGCGCCGAGCGTCGTCGCGCCACGTTCCAGCGCGCGCATGGCGCGTGCGGCGGCGTCCTGCCCGCCGCTCTTCCCACCTGAAGGCATCGCGGGAATGGTCACGTGCGGGGTGGACGGATAGGTTTTGACGGCCAACGAAGAGGAGGACGCCGCTATATGAAGGTGATCGGAGCCGGTTTCGGCCGCACCGGAACGATGTCGCTCAAAGGAGCGCTCGAGCAGCTGGGCTTCGGCCCGTCATTCCACATGATCGATGTCGCTCGCTTCCCGGAGCTGCTGCCGCAGTGGCAGGCGGCCGCCGACGGTCAGCCCGCCGACTGGGCGAAGGTGTTTGAGGGCTGGGAGTCGACCGTCGATTGGCCCGCCTGTACCTACTGGGAGCAGATCTGGGAGACCTTCCCGGACGCCAAGGTGCTGCTTAGCGTGCGCGAGCCCGAGTCCTGGTACGCGAGTTGTAGGAAGAGCATCCACGCCTCCGCGCAGGCCGCGGCAAAGGGCGAGCTCGAAGGCGGCAGTGTGACGGTCTCGCCCGAGGCGATGAAGATGATCAACGGAATCATCTGGAACGGCACCTTCGACGGCCGCTTCGACGACAAGGAGTTCGCTCTCGACGTCTTCAACCGCCACAACGAGGACGTCAAGAGCAAGGTCCCGGCGGACAAGTTGCTCGTCTACGAGATCAAGCAGGGCTGGGAGCCGCTCTGCGAGTTCCTCGAGGTCCCGGTTCCGGACACCGACATGCCGCACCTCAACGACGCGGCTTCGTTCCGCTCGATGGTCGGGCTGCCGGCGCTCAGCTAGCTCTGGGCGACGAGCAGCACCGCTGCCGAGGCGAGCTCGATCGCGAAGTACGTCCAGACGGGATAGAGGCCGGTTGGCCGCTCGCGCAGTGCGCTGAGCAGCCGGCCGGCCGCCATCCCGATGAGGGCGAACGCAACCGCCACGAGGATGCCGTTGGCGGTGGCCGGCTCGCCGAGCGCGGCAACGGCGAGCAGGCCGGCCACCGCGAGCCCGAACCCGCCGTAGACGGCGCGCACCTCGTTGCGCCCGTCGGCGGTCTCGACGGACACACCGAATTGGGCCAGCACGTCCGCTGGGCGGATCAGCGCCGCGAGCCCCATGGCCGCGAAGCCCACGGCGACGATCAGTGTCAGTGCCTCGTTCATGCCGTCTCCCTGACGAAGCCGGCGATCAGCTCGGCGAGCCGTACCGGGTTGTCCTCCATCGAGAACGTATAGGCGTCCTCGACGAGCTCAACGCGACTGTTCGGGATGTCGGCGGCAAGCTTGTGGGCGTCGACGACCGGGAAGACGCGGTCGTTGGCGGACCAGGCGATCAGCGCAGGCTTGTCGAACTGCGGCAGGCGGTCGGCGGCGGTGTTGGTCTGCGCGGTGTCGGCGCCCTTGATGAAGGCGCGTGCGTCGGCGCGTACCGCGCCGTCGTGGATCGAGGGGAGGACGTAGGAGTCCTCCGCGGCGCGATCGATCGGCCGTTTGGTCAGCCAGCCGAAGGCGATCGGCGAGCGGCGCGGTAGACGGAAGCGCATCGGCTGCAACAGCGCCCACATCAGTCCGGGAACGGCCGCCGCGGGCTTGAAGTAGGAGAAGAGCTTCGGCGGGAAGTTGTCGCGGTAGTCACAGGAGGTCAGGACCAGCTTTCCGATCCGCTCGGGGCGGGTGGTGACCACGATCTGTGACAGGGCGCCACCGCTGTCGTTGCCGACCAGGGTCACTCCCTCGAGACCCAGTGTGTCGATCGCGTCGGCGATCAATCCCGCCATCGCCGGGGGCCCGTGCTCGGTGCCGTTGCGCAGCGGCAAGCTGTGGGAGCCGAGCGGCATGTCCAGCACCACGCAGCGAAAGTCAGGCGCCAGTCGCTCCACGAGGTTGCGCCACAGGTTGGCGTTGACCAACAGGCCATGAACGAAGACGATCGGCGGACCCGAACCAACGTCGTGATACCTGAGCCGACCACTCGGCAGCTCCAGGACCTTCGCCTCACCGAGGATCGGCGCGCGCCAGTGCATCCGCTCTGAAGAGGTCATGCGCACAACATACAGACTGTTTGTATGTGTCGTCGCGCGGTAGGGTCCAACCACGGTGGAGACCAAGATCACGAAGGCGGAACAGGGGGAGGTGACTCGCGCGACGATCATGCGCGCCGCCCGCGAGCTGTTCACCGAGCACGGCTACGCCGGCGTCGGAACCGAGGAGATCGTCCGCCGAGCCAAGCTCACGCGCGGGGCGCTCTACCACCACTTCACCGACAAGAAGGACCTCTTCCGCGCCGTCCACGAGCAGATCGAGGGCGAGGTGATGGCGGCGATCGGCGAGCAGATGGCAGCGGCTGACGCCGATCCGTTTGCGCTGCTGATCGTCGGGACGCGCGCGTATCTCGACGTCTGCACCGACCCCGCGATCACGCGCATCACGCTCGTGGACGCGCCGTCAGTGCTCGGCTGGGAGGAGTGGCGCGAGATCGACATGCGTCACGGCCTCGGAATCGTGATCGCCGGCCTCCAGGGTGGGATGGACGCGGGCGTCCTGCGACCTCAGCCGGTCCGCCCGCTCGCGCACCTGATGCTCGGCGCGATGGGCGAGGCCGGCATGGTGATCGCCAATGCCGTCGATCCCGAGGCCGCTCGTGCCGAGGTCGAGCCGGCCCTGCTCGGCCTGCTCGACGGTCTGCGCGTTGCTTCCTAGACCGTCAAGACCACTTTGCCGAGCTTGCCGCCCGCAGTGAAGCGCTCGTACGCCGCCTCGGCCTCGGCGAGCGGGAAGGCCGCCGCGACCGGGACGGTCAGGGCGCCCGACTCGAACAACGGCAGCACCTCGGCCTCGACGCGCCGCATCGCGAGCGCCTTCTGCTCCAGCGGCCGCGCGCGCAGCGTCGATCCGCCGATCGTGGCGCGCTTGCCCATCACCGCGAGCAGGTTGACCTCGGCCTTGAAACCGGCGCCGACCCCGATCACGACGATCCGGCCCCCGCTCGCCAGCGCCTTCAGGTTGCCGGCCATGTTCGGCGCGCCGATCAGCTCCAGGATGACGTCGAACGGGCCGTGCTCCTCAAATCCCTCGGGCGCGATCGCCTCCGCGCCGAGCTTCGCGACTTCCGGCCGCAGCGCCTCGTTGCGAACCGTTGCCGTGACCCGCGCGCCCGCGGCGTGACCGAGCTGGACCGCAGCCGTTCCCACGCCGCCGGCGCCACCGTGCACGAGCAGGCGCTCGCCGGGACGTAGGGCAGCCTGTCCGAAGATCGCGTCGTGGGCGGTGACGAAGACCTCGGCGAGCCCACCCGCCTGCGTCCAGTCGACCGCGTTTGGAACCGGCATCGCCGCGCGCTCGTGCAGCACGGCCAACTCCGCCTGACCACCACCGCCGACGACAGCCATCACGCGATCGCCGACCGCGAAGCGCTCGGCGCCAGGGCCACACTCGACGACCTCGCCAGCCAGCTCGAGGCCAGGGATGTCCGCTGGCGCACCCGGCGGCGCTGGGTAGGCGCCCTTGCGTTGCAGGATGTCGGCGCCGTTGACGCCGGCCGCGCGTACCGCCACCAAGACCTCTCCGGGCCCGGGCTTGGGATCTGGCCGATCGGCTACCGAGAGGGCGCCGTCGGCGATCGTGACTGCTCGCATGGGCGGGGAGACTACCCCCGCGCTGAAGGGACCAAATCAGCCCAAATCCGCAACCTGGCTTGGACGCTCGGTATAACTCACCCGATGTCAAGGGCGAGCATGAGGCGCGGCGCATCCCACCTGCGCCGCCGAGAGCACCCGCTGGGCAACGAGTCCGAGGGCGGCTCGCCGCGTTTCGCGGCGCGCATCGATCAGCTCGCCACGGCCAACCCGACGGCGTCCTACAGCCAGAATGAGATGCTCGACTTGCTTGGGCTGCGCGGCAACGAGTTCGCCGAGCGCATCTTCAACGTCTGCGGCGTTCAAAACCGTCAGTTCGCGATCACCCCGGAGCTGCTCGCGAGCCGGCTGCAGTCGCGTGTCGAGTACTCCGAGGATCACCTGCTCGCAATGGCGCTCGAGGCGATCGGCGAGCTCGATTGCGATCCGAGCGACATCGCCACGGTGATTACCGCCAACTACTACTCACTCGGCGGCCCCACACTCGCCCACAAGCTCGTCGCCGAGCTCGGCCTCGACCCGTCGACCGACAAGTACCACGTGCTCGGCGTCGGCTGCGCGAGCGCCGTGCCGCTGTTCAAGCTGGCGTCGCAGGCGCTGCTCGAGAAGCCGGAGTCGCGCGCGCTGGTCGTCGGAGCAGAGAGCATCACCGGCTTCCTGACGACCGTCGACCCCGACGACGAGAAGACGAAGATCGTCGGCTCGTCGCTGTTCGGCGATGGCTGTGCCGCCGCGGTCCTGACCCGCGACGCCGCGTCAGCCGGCCCGGCGCTGCTGGCCGCGAAGGTCCATCAGGTCGAGGACACGCTCGGCTCGGTCCAGTTCCGCGTCAGCGCCGACGACAGCTACATGCACATGGGCCGCGAGCTGCCGACGATCGCCCGCGAAGGCGTGGGCAAGCTGGTCGATGACTTCCTTGCCGAGCGTGGACTGACCCGCGACCGGATCGAGCACTGGATGATCCATCCCGGCGGACGCGGAATAATCGAGGGTGTCGAGGAAGGGCTCGGCCTCAGCCGCGACGACGTGCAGGTCAGCTACGACACGCTCGCCAACCACGGCAACATGGGTACGCCGTCGAGCTTCTACGTGCTCCAGGGTGTTGCCGAGCGCAACGAGCCCAACCCGGGCGAGCTCGGGCTGATGCTGACGATCGGGCCTGGAGTCACAGTCGGCCTGATGCTCTTGCGCTGGTAGCCCCGAGGGTTACCATGGGGGCGTGAGCGAGTCCTCCGCAGCAGCCAACGCCGAGGCGATCGAGGCTTGGGACGGGCCGCTGTTCGAGCGCTTCGTCCAGTACCGCCACATCGTCGTGACCGGACTCTCCGCGCACGGTGACGAGGCGCTGCGCATTCACCCTCCGGCAGCAGGGGATTGCGTCCTCGATGTCGGCTGCGGGTTTGGTGATGCCTCCCAGCAACTTGCAGCGCTTGTCGGGCCGCAGGGCTCCGTGCTCGGTGTCGACGCCTCGCCACGCTTCATCGAGGCTGCGACCGAGGAGGCGGCCGGAGTCGAGAACGTCGAGTTCGCCGTCGCCGACGTCGAGAATGCGGCCTTCGACGGGCCGTTCGACTACGCGTTCTCGCGCTTCGGCACGATGTTCTTCGCCAATCCGGGCGCGGCGCTGCGCCATGTCCGTGAGGGGCTGAAACCAGGCGGGAAGCTCGTGATGGTCGTCTGGCGGGCGAAGGTCGAGAACGACTGGGTCTATCGCGCCCAGCAGATTGTGGAGCGGTTCGTCACCAAGCCCGAGCAGTACGACGATCCGACGTGTGGGCCGGGGCCGTTCTCGATGGGAAACGCCGATACGACCAGCGGGATCCTGCTCAGCGCCGGCTTTGAGCAGATCTCCCTGCGTCGCTGCGACCTCCCGATCAGGATCGGCACCGACATCGACGAGGCAGTCGAGTACGTGATGAGTCTCGGCCCGGCCGGCGAGATCATCCGCCTCCAGGGCGACCGTGCCGCCCACCTACACGAGCCGATCGCCGAGGCGCTACGCGAGGGACTGTCCGAGTGGGACGGCCCCGATGGCGTAATCGCCCCGGCGTCGACTTGGATCGTGTCTGCGGTCGTGCCTAGCTGAGACGCTCGACGATCATTGCCTCGCCCTGACCGCCGGCGACGCACATCGTCTCGAGGCCGATCGTCTTGTCGTCGGACTCGAGGCCGTTGATCAGCGTCGTCATGATGCGCACGCCGGTCTGGCCGAACGGGTGGCCAAGCGCGATCGCGCCGCCGTGCGGGTTCATCTTGTCGAGCGAGATGCCGCACTCGTCCATGATCGGGATCACCTGGGCGGCGAACGCCTCGTTGAGCTCGACAGTGTCGACGTCGGCGATCGTCATGCCGGCACGGTCGAGCGCCTTCTTGATCGCGCCGATCGGGGCAACGCCCATGTACTCCGGCTCGTTGCCCGCCGTGGCGGCCGTGATGATCCGCGCACGCGGCTTCAGGCCAAGCGCCTTCGCCTTCTCGTCGGACATGATCAGCGCGGCGGCCGCGCCGTCGTTGAGCGGGCACGAGTTGCCGGCGGTCACGCCGCCGCCACCGAACGCCTCGGGCAGCTCTGCGAGCTTCTCGAGCGTCGACGAGGTACGCGGGCCATCATCCTTGGAGACGACGGTGCCGTCGGCCAGCGTGACCGGGACGATCTCGCGGTCGAAGAAGCCGCTCTCCTGCGACTGCACGGCGAGCTCCTGCGAGCGTTGGGCGTACTCGTCCATCGCCTCGCGCGTCACGCCGTACTTGTTTGCGACGTTGACGGCCGTCTCGCCCATGGCGATGTAGACGTCGGGCTGGCCGGGCTCCTTGCCCTGGAGGAACTCGCTCTTGTCGGCGTCGCCGGCAACCTCGTTGCGCTCGTTGTACTGCGAGACGAACTCAACGCCAGCGGCGATGTAGACGTCACCCTGGCCGGCCTTGACGTTGTTGGCCGCGTAACGGATGGCGTCGAGACCGGACGCGCAGTAGCGCGAGACGGTCACGCCGTTGACGCTCTGCGGAAGCTTCTCCGAGAGCAGTGCGACGATTCGGCCGATGTTGAAGGCCTGCTTGCCCTGCGGGAAGCCGCAACCGGTGATGACCTCCTCGACGAGCGCCGGGTCGAGGCCCGGGTTGCGCTCGAGGAGCTGATCGACGGTGAATGCGGCGGTGTCGTCCGGCCGCAGCGAGGCCAGCGATCCCTTGAAAGCGCGTCCGATCGGGGTGCGGACGGCGTCGACGATGACTGCTTCAGGCATTACGGGGCGTCTCCCTTGTGTGGGTTCTGAAAGGACTGAAAGGACTTGGGCCGGCTAAAAACTTTACGCGGCCTACTTCGGCGGCATCCTGAGCGCGCCGTCGAGACGGATCGTCTCGCCGTTGAGCATCCGGTTCTCGGCGATCGAGACGGCGAGCTGGGCGTACTCCGCGGGAAATCCGAGCCGCTGCGGGAATGGCACGCCAGCGCCGAGTGCGAGGCGGGCCTCCTCGGGCAGTGCCGCCAGCAGCGGCGTGTCGAACAGGCCGGGGGCGATCGTGCAGACGCGGATGCCGCGGCCCGACAGATCGCGCGCCGCCGGCAGCGTCATGCCGGCGATCCCGGCCTTCGACGCTGAGTAGGAGATCTGGCCGATCTGCCCGTCGAAGGCGGCAACCGACGCGGTCATCACGATCGCGCCACGCTCGCCGTCCTCGCCTGGCTCGTTGTCGTTCATCGCTGCCGCCGTGAGGCGCAGCACGTTGAACATCCCGATCAGGTTGACCCGGACTACGGTCTCGAACGGCAGTAGCTGATGCGCGCCGCGCTTTGACACCGTCTTCTCCGCCCAGCCAACGCCGGCGCAGCCGACTGCCAGCCGCAGCTCGCCGAACGCGTCGACGGCGGCGCTTACGGCGGCCTGGGTCTCCTCCTCGGAGGTGACGTCGCAGTGGACTGCGATCGCCGCGTTGCCGAGCTCGGCCGCGAGCGCGTTCGCCTTGTCGTCGTTGACGTCGGCGATCGCGACGCGCGCACCGCGCTCGACCAGCGCGCGGGTGGTTGCCTCGCCGAGCCCGGAGGCTCCGCCCGACACGAATGCTCCGATTCCCTGGATGTCCATGGGCGGCACTCTATGGGACTGGCTGATTGGCCAGTCAGCCAGTCAACGATGCGACGGCGAGGCCGAACAGGCCGCCGTCGTCGGTGTGGAAGTCGTCGAGTCGCATCCCCGCCTCGTGCAGCTCGCGGTCGACGGCGTCGCGGGTGAACTTCGCGCTGATCTCAGTGCGCAGCTCCTCACCGTCCTCGAAGGTGATCTCGAGCTCCGCACCCTCGATTCGCACCGTCTGCGCGCCCTTCGCACGTAGCCGCATCTCGATCCACGAGTTCGCCTCGTCGAAGAAGGCCACGTGCTCGAACGCCGCCGGGTCGAAGTCGGCGTCGAGGCTCTCGTTGAGCACTCGCAGCACGTTGCGGTTGAACTCGGCGGTGACGCCGGCGCTGTCGTTGTAGGCGGCCTCGAGCACCGCGCGGTCCTTGACCAGGTCGGTTCCGATCAGCAGCCGGTCGTCGCTGGTCATCAACCCGGCCACTCGCGCGAGGAACTCCGCCCGCTCGTCCGGGTAGAGGTTGCCGATCGTCCCGCCGAGGAACGCAAACAGCCGGCCGTTCCCATCGGGGATGCGGTCGAGGTCGCGCCCGAAGTCGCCGACAACCCCGTGCACAGCGAGTCCGGGATACAGCTCGGTCAGCTCCGCGGCGCACGCTTCGACGACCGATGGGTCGACGTCGAACGGCACGTAGCGGCGCAGCGTGCCCGCGCCAGCCATCGCGTAGAGCAGGGCGCGCGTCTTCGAGGCCGTGCCGGAACCCAGCTCGACCAGCTCGCCGGCACCGGTCTCAGCGACGATCTCCGGCGCCCGGCGGTTGAGGATCTCGCGCTCGCAGCGCGTCGGGTAGTACTCGGGCAGCGTCGTGATCGTGTCGAACAGCTGCGAGCCGCGCTCGTCGTAGAAGTACTTCGGCGGCAGCTCCTTCAGCTCGCGGCTGAGGCCGTTGCGAACCTCCTCGGCGAGCGAGCGCGGCGCGCCGTCAGGCTCGCAGCGCTCGATCGTGATCTCCACGGTCATCCGTCCCCCTCGCTTGTCATTCGGATCCCTCGGTGTCGTAGGCGCAGCGGAAGCCGCAGAAGATTTGGCGCCGCTGTGGGTGATCCCAGTTGCGGAAGGTCGCGCGCGCGACGCTCGGCCGTGTCGCCCATGACGCGCCACGCAGTACGCGGTAGCCGTCGTCGAAGAAGACCTCCGAGTACTCGGGATAGGGAAACGCGCGGAAGCCTGGGTAACCGGTGAACTCGCTGGCCGTCCACTCCCAGCAGTCGCCGACGAACGGACCGGCGACGCCGGGCCCAAAGTCGAGCTGATCGAGGTTGCCGTGCCCGCGGCCGAGCAGGACGGCTGCGTGCTCCCACTCATACTCGGTCGGCAGTCGCCCGCCGGCCCAGCGCGCGTACGCCTCTGCCTCGAAGCAGCAGACATGCATCACCGGCACTCCCGTCGCTGGTTGCGAAAGCTGGTCGAACCGCCGCTCGCGACCGTCGGCGGTCCAGTAGAGCGGTCGCTCGGCGTCTTCGGCTTCGCGCCAGACCCAGCCCGCGGGCGTCCATAGCTCGCGACGCGTGTAGCCACCGTCGGCGACGAACTCGGCGTACTCGCCGTTAGTCACCGGCGCACGGTCGATCGCAAAGCCGTCGAGCTCCACTCGATGGCGCGGTCGCTCGTTGTCGTAGGCGAAACCGCGCCCCGCATCGCCGATCTCGAATGGGCCGCGGTCGATGATGACCGGGTCGCCAGCGCCAGCCGTGCTGTCGAGCGCCGCTTGGTCGTCGCGTCGAGCACGCCGCTGGCCCAGCGCGACAGCGTCCGGATCGAAGACGCCCGGCGCGGCAAGCTGGAGCGTCTGCAGCATCGTCTCGTTGTGCTGGTGCTCGTGCTGGATCAGCAGGTCCCAGACGAAGCCATTGGCGTTGAGCCGGTCGGAATCGGGCGCGAGGTCGGCGCCGGCGAGCACCGCTAGCGCCCGCTCGCGCACCTGCTCCAGGTACTCGAGCGCATCGTCGCGGCGCAGGTAGGGAATCTCGCCGCGCTCCGCGCGCGGCGTCTCGCTCGCGTCGTAGACGGCCATCAGATCCGGCCGCAGCGGCTCCAGCCCCCCGGCGCGCACGCACAGCCAGAGATCCTCGAATGCCGCGATGTGACCGAGGTCCCAGACCAGCGGTGACATCAGCGGCGAGTGGACGCGGTCGAGGTCGTCCTGGGCGACGGGGGCCACCAGCGCCAGCGTTCGCTCACGCGCGTCGGCGAGCGCCTCGGCGTAGCCGTTTCGGAGAACGGGCTCGGCCCCTCCAAGGGGCTTTGTGTTCGTGTCGGTCGAGGCCACGGGGCGACGGGCTCCTCCAAGAGCGCTACGCAACCCTAGCCTGCCCGGATTACCAGGCTGTGAACACCGCTTTGCAATGCCGATTTCCATAGGGTCCGGCCAATGAGCGACTCCTCTCCAACGCCGAAGCCGGACCGAAACCTCGCGCTCGAGCTGGTGCGCACGACCGAGTACGCGGCGATCGCCGCGTCGCGCTGGACCGGTCGCGGTCAGAAGGAGTCGGCCGACGGCGCCGCCGTCGACGCGATGCGCCTGCTGCTCGACACCGTCCGGATGGACGGCACCGTCGTGATCGGCGAGGGCGAGAAGGACGAGGCGCCGATGCTCTACAACGGCGAGCGGATCGGCGACGGCTCGCAGCCGGAGGTCGACATCGCCGTCGACCCGCTCGAGGGTACCGAGCTGTGCGCGATGGGCCTGCCGAGCTCGCTGGCTGTGATCGCGCTCGCCGAGCGCGGCACGATGTTCGATCCGGGGCCGTGCGTCTACATGGAGAAGATGGCGACCTCGAAGGACCTCGCCCACGTGCTCGACCTCGACCGCCCGCTGGGCGAGACTTTGGCGCTGATCGCCAAGGAGAAGGGCACCCCGATCGGCGACGTGATGGTGATCATGCTCGACCGGCCACGCCACGAGGAGGCCGTGCGCGAGATCCGCGAGGCTGGTGCCCGAATCCGCTTCATCCCGCACGGCGACGTCTCGGCGGCGCTCACGGCGGTCACCCAGGGTTCCCCCGTCGATCTGCTCTGGGGCATCGGTGGCACCCCCGAGGGCGTGCTCTCCGCTGCGGCGATCAAGTGCATTGGCGGCAAGATCGTCGGCCGCCTCTGGCCGCGCGACGACAGCGAGCGCCAGGCGGCGATCGACGCCGGCTACGACCTATCCGAGGTGCTCGACACCGACCGCCTCGTCGCCGGCGACGACGTCTTCTTCTCCGCGACCGGCGTGACCGACGGCGACATGCTGGCGGGCGTCCGCTTCACCGCCGAGGGCGCCACCACCGAGTCGCTGGTCATGCGCTCGCGCTCCGGCACCGTGCGCCGCATCCACGCGACGCACGACCGCCCGAAGTTGCGTCAGCTCATGGGCTCGCGCGTCGACTGATTCTCCGGCGGGGCAAGCGCCCCGACCTTGCTCTCGGCGAGGTCGAGCCGCGCCAGGCTGCGTAGGAAAGCGTGGGTGATGATCACGTGGATTCTCAGCTGGGTGAAGCCGTAGAGGTGACGGCCGATCCGCGCGAACCAGCCCCTGCCAGCGATCGTCGGATAGAAGTTCGCCACCTCTGAGGTGACGCGGCCGGTTATCTCCTCGCCCCTGCGTTCCGCCTTCGGTGGCCGCTCCACGGAGATCCGCAAGTAGCCACGGCTGCGCCCGGCTGGAGCTACCAGTAGCCCGCGATCGATCCGCCAGGTGACTGCACCGCGATCGCCCTCGGCCTCGTACTCCGGCGCGTGGAAGCGCAGCAGCACGAACGGCCGTGTCAACAGGACTACTTCGCGCGCATGCTCCGAGTAGAGCACCCGCAGGAGCCCGAGCGAGATGCGCGTCAGGAAGCGCCAGTAGGTGCTCGCCAGACGCTCCAGATAGGCCGGACTCCAAATCCGGTCGAGCTCATCGCGCGGCAGCGTGACGTCAGCCACCTGTCGCGTCGTGACGCTGCCGTCGGGCGTTGCCGGCGACTGCTGCTCGCGCACGATTGTCACCCGTGCGCGCGACTGACGATGACGGCGGATCAGCCGCCTCGGGTCGCGTCGCCTCATGCCGCCCCCAAGATACTCGGCGTCAAAGCTGCGCAAAGTCGCGTCGCGAGAGGCATTTCCGCCGAACTTGGGCTTACAGTGGCTGCAGGCCGTTCGAAGGAAGCTGTCCCGTGCCCGACCACAACGATCTCCGCCGCACATCCCCACTCCGCGGACCGCTCGCGCGGCTAGACCGCGAGCGCGACGAACTGGCCAAGGCTTGGCTGGTGCGGCTGATCGAGCGCGCATCGCTCGAGGAGATCAAGGGGCTGCCGACCGATCGGCTCGCCGACGAGCTGCCGGAGTTGATCGGCGACGTGTTGACGCTCACCGCCGAGTCGGGGCGCGATCCCGACGCGCTCCCGTCCGGAGCGCGCGAGCGCGCGACCCGGATCGCCGATCTGCGCGGCGCGCGCGAGAACGTCGCAGCCGAGCTGCTGCGCGATCTGACCGCGATCCAGGTTGCGATCCTCGGCAGCCTCGCGAAGGATCCTGAGGGTCTTGAGCTCGAGGGCTATGCCGACCTAGCGCTACGGCTAGCCGAGGCTATCGGCGTGTTGCAGTCGGTTGCCGTGGAGGGGCTCGTCGAGCGGCAGGTCAACGAGCTCGAGTCGCTTGCCAACAGCGATCCATTGACCGGTCTTTCGAACCGGCGCTATCTCCAGGACCAGCTACGCCAGGCACTTGGCATCTACAAGCGCTACGAGACGCCATTCGCGCTGCTAATCCTTGACGTCGACGGCCTCAAGCGGGTCAACGACTCGAAAGGCCACCAGGCCGGCGATCGCGCGCTGGTCCAGGTGGCTACCGCGATGCGTCGAACGCTGCGTACGACCGATACGGCTGCGCGAATCGGCGGCGACGAGTTCTGCGTGCTGGCGACCAACCAGAACGCGACGGCCGCCGAGCCGCTTGCCCAGCGCATCGTCGACGCGGTCGACGCCGAGACGGGCAGCGACTCGCCGATCGGCATCTCGATCGGAGTCGTATCCTGTCCCGAGCACGGCGACGACACCGACGCCCTGCTCGAGATGGCCGACCAGGCGATGTACCGCGCCAAGGCGGGCGGCCTCAAGGTCGCGCTCGGGGACCCTGAGAACCCCGAGCTGATCAAAGTCGAGAAGACGAAGTAACCCCACCAGCCTGGCGGAGTAGTAGCTGGCCTCGCCGGTGATTTGACTGTGCGCAAAGCGCCGCTATGCTTGCGAGCGTCTGTTTGAATGGCCCGAGGCGCGACCCTGGGGCCCACCACAAGGGTGTTGATACTGCATGTCGGTAGGGGAACTGCAAGAGCTCGAAGAGGTAAAGCTGCTGCTCACGAAGGGGCGGCAGATCGGCGTCCTGACGTATGCCGAGGTGGCCACCGCGCTGGCGGAGGTCGATCTCGACGAGGGTGACATCGAGGACCTCCATGGCTTCATCGAGAAGTCGGAGATCGAGCTGGTCGAGGAGATCGACCCTGCTCTGGCGGCTGCCCAGCAGGTCGAGCGCGCGCCGGACAAGCGCGGCCGTCGCAAGAAGGCGACGATCGACCTCAAGCCAGACATGACGACGGACAGCCTCCAGCTGTTCCTCAAGGACATCGGCAAGGTTCGCCTGCTGACTGCCCAGGAGGAGGTCGATCTCGCCAAGCGGATCGAGCGCGGCGACCTCGACGCGAAGCAGAAGATGGTCGAGTCGAACCTCCGCCTCGTCGTCTCGATCGCGAAGAACTACCGCAACCAGGGCCTGCCGTTCCTCGACCTGATCCAGGAGGGGACGCTCGGCCTGGTCCGCGCCGCCGAGAAGTTCGACTACCGCAAGGGCTTCAAGTTTTCGACCTATGCGACCTGGTGGATTCGTCAGGCGATCGCCCGTGCGCTTGCCGACAAGGCGCGCACGATCCGCATCCCGGTCCACGTCGTCGAGAAGCTGAACAAGATTGGCCGCGCCGAGCGCAAGCTCGTCACCGAGCTTGGCCGCGAGCCCACCCCCGAGGAGATCGCCGAGGTAACCGGCATCGATCCCGAGGAGGTCGACTCGATCAAGCGCTCCGCTCAGGCGCCGGTCTCGCTCGAGAAGCCGGTTGGCGACGAGGAGGAGTCCGAGTTCGGCCAGTTCATCGCCGACGAGCGGGCCGAGTCGCCTTACGAGCGCGCTGCTGAGATCCTCACCAAGGAAGCCCTCAAGGAGGCGCTCGAGAACCTCAGCTACCGCGAGCGTCGCGTGCTCGAGCTGCGCTACGGGCTCGGCGGGGAGCACCCCCGCACGCTCGACGAGGTCGGCCGCACGTTCAACGTGACGCGCGAGCGGATCCGCCAGATCGAGAACCAGAGCCTCAAGAAGCTGCAGTCCTTGGCTGAGGCCCAGAAGCTCCGCGACGTCGCTTGAGGCGCGCCTCAAGGATCGAGCCGGTCGCGCCGATGAGCAGGGTGTGTTCGATCTCGATCAAGCCCTGCGCCGACTCGTCGAGGAAGAGGGCTCAGACCTCCATCTGAAGGTGCCCGCGCGGCCGATGATCCGCCGCCACGGACGGCTCGAGCCGCTTGAAGGCACCGAGAACTTGACCCCTGACGTGATGGAGGGGCTCGTCGTCCAGATGCTCGACGGCGACGAGGGCAAGCTGGCCGAGTTCCGCGCGGACAACGAGGTCGACTTCGCCTACTCGATCCGCGGGCTGGCGCGTTTCCGCGTCAACGCCTTCCGCCAGCGCGGCTCCGTTTCGATCGTCTGCCGCGCGATCCCGATTCAGATCAAGACTGTGGAAGAGCTGCTGCTGCCGCCGGTGATCAGCGAGCTGGCCGAGGAGGAGCGCGGAATCATCCTGCTGACTGGAACGACGGGCTCCGGCAAGTCGACGACGCTTGCGGCGATCATCGACCACATCAACTCGAATCACGCCAAGCACATCGTCACGATCGAGGACCCGCTCGAGTTTCTTCATCCCGACAAGCAGTCGATCGTCAACCAGCGCGAGGTCGGCGACGACACGGGCTCGTTCAAGCGGGCGCTACGGCGCGTGTTGCGTCAGGACCCGGACGTCATCCTGATCGGCGAGATGCGCGACGAGGAGACGGTGCGAACCGCGCTGTCGGCCGCAGAGACCGGCCACCTCGTGCTGTCGACGCTCCACACCGTTGATGCCCCCGAGACCGTCAACCGGATCATTGACTTCTTCCCCCAGGCCGAGCAGCAGCAGGCGCGCGCGATGCTCGCCGGCACGCTCAAGGGAGTCATCTCCCAGCGGCTCGTCCCGACGCCGGACGGCAACGGCCGCGTCGCGACCTGCGAGATCCTGCGGATGACCGGCCGCGTCCGCGACATGATCCTCAACGAGGACGAGACGGGCAAGCTGCCCGAGGTCGTCTCCGAGGGTGCCTACTACGGCATGCAGACCTTCGACCAAGCGCTACTCGCCCACGTCCAGGCTGGCCGTGTCTCGATGGAGGACGCACTCAAGGCGGCCACCCAGCCACACGACTTCAAGCTGCTCGTCTCCTCCGGGGGACAGCGCTCCACATCCGTGGAGCAGGCACTGGCCTCCACCTGAGCGCGCCTGGCGGCGTCATCGGCCTCTCGCGTGCTGGCGCACGCCACGAGGCCTGCTTCCTTGCCAGCCACGCTCAGGAGAAGGCCTACTTGCGAACAAGCATCGGCACCTGCGTCTTACCGCGGATCATCAGCTGCTTGCTGGAGTAGACGACCGGGCCCTTGCCCTTCCGGGCGAAGGTAGCTCGGACGCCGTCGGGCCTGCCGAGCGCTGCAAAGCTCTTGGCGAGGTCAGCGACCGAGCGGGTCGGCCCATCGCCTCCGCCGCCTCCCGTGAAGAGCATGATGAAGAAGTCCTCGAGCGCGTCTAGCCCACCGCCGCCGCCCGGACCCCGAATCGTCAGGATCTGCAGGCCCTTCTCGGTATCGCGCGGGATGCGGTAGGGGAAGGAGACCCGGGTGCGTCCGGCGCGGCTGCGCTGGAGTTGCAAACGCACGCGCACGCGCTGTCCGCGCTTCACGCGCCGCGGTGCCTGGGCGCCGACGATGAACGCCTCGCGCACCGTCGGGCGAATTCGCATCCGGACCGAGATTCCGCGGATGCCGAGCGGACCGAACTTGTAATTGTCGAGCAGTGAGAAGGCGCTCGAAAGGTCACCGAGCGGGCCGTAGGCGTCGAAGTAGCGCTGGCAGAAGCGCAGCGGCTGCTTGCGCTGGCGCACGCTCACGCGGACACACATCTGAGTAGTGAAGCTGTACGGCGCGGCGCCGAGGACGGTCGCCATCGCATCACTGGCAGCCAGCGAGCCGACCGTGTCGAGGCCTGAGCCGAGATCCAGGCTGCGCTCGTCGGCGACGTCGACGTTCAACGTGCGCGTACGGCCGTTGGCCTCGTTGCGGGCGTGGACGGTCAGCGGAATCATCGAAGGCGGCCTGCCGACGCGACCCGCGATCGCGCTGAGGCCGTCAGTCGTCAGCGTGCCGACCGGACGGCCCGCGGTCGCGAGCTTGTAGGTCGTGGTGAACTCGTCGAAGGCGATCGGATTGTCGATCACCGAAAAGACGTAGGCGTCGAGCAGCGGCAGCGAGCGGCGGCCCGCGGCCTCGAGCAGGTGGCCAAACGCCCAAAGCTTGTCGCCGTCGCGGTAGGTCACGGTGCCGATCGCACCGAGCGCGATGTCGCCGGTCGATATCCCGGCGGCAACCGACGTGCCGGGTGTTAGCTCGTAAGGCGGGTAAAAGGCGGCCGGAGCCGAGGGTGCTGCGAGCAGTGGGAAGTTGGCCTTGCGCGCCGCCGTCACCACGGTGCGGCGCAACGGGCTGGACAAGCCGGACACCGTCAGTGGGCTGGCGAGCGGTTGTGCCGAGCGCAGCAGCGCGGTTGCCTTGCGCGCCTGTGGCGCGGCGGCCGGTCGGAGGTTGAGCATCTCCTCGATTGGGGTGGCAAGGGCGACGTGGTTGCCGTACTGGCCGACTCCCTCGGAGATTGCGCCCGCAACGCGGCTGATGCCGTTCGCGTCCGGGCAGTAGATCGGCGAGCCGGAGAAGCCAGGGCCGATGCCGGTCGCGTCGACCGCCGCTCCCGAAGCGCGGAAGAGGATGCGTGCACCGATTGCCTCGGGATCGCCGCGCAGCACGTCGATCACCTCGATCTGGAACTCCGACGGCGCAGTGCCGCGGATGACCGACAGCGCCCGGCATTGCATCCCGGAACGGACGTCGGAGAGCTTCATGATCGGCTCGGCTGCGCTAGCCGTCGTCGGGATGGCAGCCACTGCCAGCAGTGTCGCGATCATCGTAAGCCGAACCCTCATCGCGGCGAGGCTATCCCAGTTGGCCGCCGATAGTCGCAGTTAGCGGGATTTTGGTAGTGGGTCACTTTGAATTTGCCCCGCTACCTGTCTAGTTTGCCTGGCGTCCTAGACCAACATTAGTGCCCCCGCACCGCTGGAACGGTCGGGGGCCGGCACCAGGAGGCTTGCTCCCGATGCATCAGAAAGATACGCGGTCGGTCGCTGAGATCGAGGCGGACAATGACCGGGCGATTCTGTCGATGCTTTTGGCCGATCCCGTCCTATGGAAGACGGACGAGATCGTGCGCGAGATGGACAACCCTCTCGACGCTCAGGACGGCCTTCATCGACTGTGCGCGACGGGGCTGGTCCATCGCGTCGATGGCGAGTTCTACTGTCTGACTAGGGCGGCTGCGCGAGCAGACTCGCTGGAGGAGTAGGGCTAGCGCGGCTTGGGGGGTTTGCGCTTCGGCTTGTTGGGCCGGGGTGGTTTACCCTTGGCGGTTTGCTCGCTCGTCGTCTCTTGAACGATCCGGTGAGCTAGGCGGTTCAGGTCACTGCCGCCTTGCCGGGCTGGGTGTTTCGGCTCGCTCATGGCTTGAGCGGCCATGCCTTGACCGCGAATTTTGCGAGCTGCGTCTGGCGCTCGTCTATCGCGTCGGGGGTCCAGTCGTCCAGGTCCGCGATCTGGCTTGTCAGAACGTAAGGAGAAGCCTGATAGAGCGCCTTCTTGTCGAGGAACCCGTCGCTCTTGGCCTCTGAGTTGTCGGAGGCGCGCATGAGGGCGAGATTGCCGAGGCGCGTCGACCTGAGCTTGTGGTCGTCCTCTGTGAACGCCGGCCAGTTGCCCTCGGGCTTCCGGGGCAGGACGTGCTCCAGGTTGATGATGCTGCCGTCCTCCTGGGGGATGAACCACGGCTCTCCCTCGCCCTTGGCGGCCATCTCAAGCGACCGTAGGTAGTAGCGAGCCAGCTTGGTGTTCGACACGCGCGCCGTCTCGAACGCGGCCTGGAACTGTCCGTCTGTCGGGATAATGCCGTTCAACGAAGCGACTAGCTCGTCAGCGGTCGTGATGTCTTCGTCAAAGACCTTCTTCGCGGCATCGGCAAGCGGGATCTCCACCGATCCGCTGCGGGTGCTGGACGCGATCATCAGCCGCACGCCCAACGAGACGAGGAACTGAAACGCCTGTGCCGTCTGCTGCCGGTCCATCTTCGCCGCGATCGCGAGGATCAACGGCCGAAGCGGGCGAATCTTGAACAGGTTGAAGACCTCGATCGCCTTCCGCGTCGGCGCAGGTTGGCCGTTCCACCGCTCATGCTCCGGGTTGAAGGTCGCCACGTAGGTGTTAGCTAGGCCCTCCAGCAGCGAAGCGAACTGGACGGTGCCCTGTTCGGACTTCGCGATCGTCCGCACCGCGTCGTAAACGTCTGCCTCGCGGAGGGGTCCGCGCAGCACGATCAGGCCGTGGCGGAGGAAGTTGATCGTGATGTCGTCCTCCTCGGAGGTCTCCAGCGCGCCCCGCATGTAGGACCAGTGGTTCTGTACCTCTGGAAGGCGCTCTCCCGCGCGGCCGAACAGGTAGTTCTTGATGAGGTCCGCCTGCGATGTTCGTAGCCCGCGATCGTTCAGCGTCTCGAACATCTTGTAGGCGTCGCTGCTGTCGGGAACGCGGAGAAGCACGACCAGCGCGCGCTCCTGGATGAAGGTGACCCACCGATTCAACAGGTCGCCATGCTCCTTCTCGTCGTAAGGCGCGACGAGCTTCTTGATGTGCTTGCGGGCCTCGGTTTGCGCGGCGGCTAGGAGTTCATGGGACTCACGCGCCTTATCTGGCAATTGGGCGTTGTCGATGATCGCGTTGAAGAACTCCGCGTCGTCAAGGTTGAGGCGGAGCGTCGGGACCCGGTTTCGGGTCCGGCGATCGATCTCGGACAAGAACTCGTTGTTGATGGACTCGACAAGCACGGCCTCGCCTTGACCTTCGAGGTAGTCCCGAATGACCGCCAGCAGGATCGCTGTAGTCGCGAGGCGCTGCTGCCCATCGACTACCTCAAGAGGTCCAGCGGAACTCGGGATCGTTACGACGGTTCCAAGGAAGTAGGGCCCCTCCTCATCGATCGCGGCGGTGAAGTCTTGGAGTAGCTGCTCGACCTCCCGCTCGGTCCACGAATAGTCGCGCTGGTTGGGCGGGACCTGTAGGCGGTACTGCTTCAGGACGCTGCCAAGGCCGAGCTCGTCGAAAGCAATCTGGCTTCTCGCGTCAGTCATCTGAGTCACCCAACGGTATCGGCGGGATGAAAGGGATCTTCTGGCCGGCGCTCTCCAGGTCTCGGATCGCCGCCAGGCGCAAGCGCTCACGGACCCAAGACGACAAGGCGATGCCCGCGAGGTCGGCCGATGCCTGAAAGCCCTGCTTCTCCTCGCTGGTCAAGCGGATTTGGAGTATTTGCTCCTTAGCCATGGGAGGAGTGTACTGCATAGCGCAACACACTTTCGAGGTCAGGCGACATTTGTACTGCAAAATGCAGTACACTATTCGTATGAACCGGCTGTCCACCGAGAAGCGCGCCCAGATCATCGGCTGCCTCGTAGAGGGCAACTCGATCCGCGGCACCGTGCGCATGACCGGGGCAGCGAAGAACACCGTGACCAAGCTCCTGATCGACCTCGGGCAAGCATGTTCCGAGTACCAGGACGTGACGCTGCGCAACCTGCCCTGCAAGGTTGTTCAGGCCGACGAGATTTGGTCGTTCTGTTACGCCAAGCAGCGCAACGTCCCAGACGAGCATGTCGGCACGTTCGGCTACGGCGACGTATGGACATGGACGGCCCTCTGCGCCGACACGAAGCTCGTCCCGTCGTGGCTGGTCGGGGAGCGCACCACCGACGATGGGATCGTGTTCATGAAGGATCTGGAGAGCCGGCTCGCCAACCGCGTCCAACTCACCACGGACGGCCTGCGCGCCTACTGGACGGCCATCGGCCTCAGCTTCGGCCGTGAGATCGACTACGCCGAGCTACAGAAGCTCTACGGCCCTGACGGATCGAAAGGCGGGCAGAAGCGCTATAGCCCCGGCGCTCTCACCGGCACGAAGAAGAAGGCGCTGCGAGGCAACCCCGACATGGCCAAGGTGTCGACCAGCTACGTCGAGCGCCAGAACCTCACCATGCGGATGGGGATGCGTCGATTCACCCGCCTAACCAACGGCTTCTCAAAGAAGGTCGAGAACCTAGCCCACGCGGTCGCGCTCCACTACATGCGCTACAACTTCGCGCGCACCCACCAGACCCTCCAGATGACCCCGGCGATGGCCGCAGGCGTCGCGGATCACAAGTGGTCGCTGACCGAGATTGCGCATCTTCTCGACTGACCGATCGTGTTGCCGCTGACAAGTCTAACCCTCAATGCAAGCCTGAGGTTAGTAGAGGTGCTAGAGGGTTGGGATAAACGGAAAAGCCCTGCAAAACCTAAATCCTTTCCGACTGTAACCATGTGTATGCTCGCGTCATGGCGAACGTCCACGATGTAGCTGCGTACATCCTCCATGAGCGCGGAGAGATGTCCACCTGGAAGCTCCAGAAGCTCGCCTACTACTCGCAGGCATGGCACCTTGTTTGGGAGGGAGAGCCGCTCTTTCGCGAGCCTATTGAGGCTTGGGCAAACGGCCCCGTGATACGAGCGCTTTACAACCTCCATCGCGGAAAGTTCACCGTGTCGAGCTGGCGCGAAGGGAGACGCCGGAATCTCACGCCGAAGCAGCGAGAGTCCATCGACGCCGTCCTGAAGTTCTACGGCGAGAAATCGGGTCACTGGCTAAGCGAGCTGACTCATCAAGAGGACCCGTGGCGCGAAGCCCGCAAGGGCCTTGGGCCGGATGAGCGCGGCAAGCGACGAATCACTCACGGCGCTTTGAACGACTACTACGGGCAGCTGTCCACGGCCTGATCCATTCGCAGGAGGGGCGATGGCTGGAGGGAAGCGGGGAGGGCGAGGGGGCGCCAAGCAGCCAGTCGCGGGCGCCGCTCAGCAGCGCGGGAAGCAGCCCACGACCGGCGCGCTCGCGCCCGATGCCATCAAGCACGAACCGATCACTTGGGGCCTCAAGCGAGTCGACTTCCACGGCGATTGGGGCTGGCTTCAACTCGACCCAGAGCAAGTCGCGGCACTGCATCGCGAGCTGATTGATCTAGAGGGCGCCACGCTTCACGAGCTGCTTCGGAGCAAGAAGACGAAGGATATTCCGTCCGAGCATATGTGCCGAGAGGCCAAGAAACGTCTCGGCACACTGCGGCTTGAAGAGCGGGATGTCCTCTGGGAGCTACGGCTCAACGGCAAGCGCCGAGCGTGGGGTCTCGTTGAGGGAGCGGTCTTCCAATTCTTGTGGTGGGACCCTGGCGAGACGGCGTGCGAACCACCCCCAAAGGGCGAGCGCAGACGCTAGGTAGCGGCGACTAGACTTCACCGAGCAAAGTTCCTTCTACAGGGGTCGGGGGGTCAAACTGACCCACTACCGGGATTTTCCAATACTTCAGTTCGTGAAGCATTGCGCTAACCTGGGATTTGACGTGGCTTCCTCCCCCGATCCCACCTGTCCCGTCTGCGCCACCGCCGACATCATCTGCGGCAAGTGGACGTTGCTCGTAATTCGTGATCTCGCCGAGGGGCGGTCGCGCTTCTGCGAGCTCGAGCGGTCGCTGGCTGGGATCTCGCCGCGGACGCTTTCGCTGCGCCTGCGCGCGCTCGAGGACGAGGGCATCGTCGCCCGCCACACCTTCCCCGAGGTGCCGCCACGGGTCGAGTACTCGCTGACCGACAAGGGGCAGGCGCTGTTGCCGCTAGTCGAGGACATGCGCCGCTACGGTCGCGAGTGGCTAGGCGCCGCCTGCGGTGACACGGCGCGGCCTGAGCCGGCCACCACTGTCGCCGCTTAGCTCTCCACGAGGCCCTTGAAGGGTTCCGTGCCCGTTTGCGGAATGGGCGAGGGATGCGGAATCGAGAGCTTCATGACGCGCTGAGGGCCTTCGCGCTCGAGACGGCGGCACTGCTGAGCGAGGACCAGGAGCGTGGCGCGGAGATCGAGTTCGATCTCGACGAGGGGTCGCGCCGCGGCGGGCCAACGCTCTACCACTACCGTCCACTGACGACCAAGTTCGTCGCCGCCCGATGGCCGCGCCTACGTGAGTTGCCGACCTGCGCGCGAGCCCGCGATGCGCTTGGGACCGGCGCCGCCGCCTATCTGCGGATCAACGGATTGCGTGGCGCGGAGGCCGAGCCGGCACTGCAGGCGATGTTGGAGCGGCTCTACGAAGACGCGACCGACCTGTCGTTCCCCGAGGAGCGCTTTGAGCGTGTCTATGCGGAGGTCGAGCGGACGCTCTACGAGCGCAGCCAGGCCGCGACCGTCCTTGCCCCCATCCACGGGCTGATCCTCGACTGTGAGCGCGTCGACCTCGGCGGCGGCGTCGCGCTAGTCCGCGGCGGCGCGACCGACGGCCCCGACGATGCGCTCTGGAGCGATTCGGCTGGTGGGGTCGGTGACGACCGTCGCGAGCCGAACACCTTGATCACCCTGACCCGCGAGGTCAGCCCCGACGCCGAGCCGCCGCTGGGTGAGGCACGCGAGCGCTTCCGGCCTCTCGTCACCGGTTTGAGGCTGTGGAAGCCGGGTGGTGTCGCGCTGTCGACGATCGGCTGGCGACGGACCGGCGAGGGCGTCTGGCAGCCGTTCGAGATCGAGCCGACCGGTGTCACTCGCGGAGCACCGTGGGTGCTCGCCGACGGCGAGGACGCCGATCTGCGTGAGTTCTTGGCGGCGATCGATCGCACCCGGCCGGCTGGGTCTGTTGCTTGGGCTCTGTCGCGCTTTGAGATGGGCTGCGGTCGCCGTCGTGAGTCCGAGGCGCTGTCCGACTACTTGCTTGGTCTGCGCGCGCTGCTGGAGCGCGGCGCAGATCTGGCCAGCGCGAGCCTCGCGTTGCGTGTCGCCGTGCTGTGTGCCGAGGAAGGCGAGCGGCGCGGTGTTCAACGCCGTGTCGAGCTCGCTCAGGCGCTCGAGCGGTTTGTCATGGGCGACTCCCCCGACGACGACTACATGGACGCGATCGGGTCGGACTCTCCGCGGACGCTCGTCGACGAGGTCGAGCGCCACCTGCGTGCGCTGCTGCGCGACGTCCTGTGCGGCTATCTCGACCAGGATCTGCGCTCGCTCTCCGACGATCTCTTGCTCGAGCAGCCGCGGGCCCAGACTGTCCAGGAGCCGGCGAGCCAGCCCGCCACCGCGGCTGCCGCTACCGAGATCGAGTCGCTCGAGTCGGCTGGCGGGGAGATCGGCGTCACTGCGGTCGAGGCAGTGCCTGGGCCCGGCGAGCAGCTCGATTGGGACGACGCCAGCTACTCGGCACCGGTCTAGGAGCGGCTAGGACGCTTCGCGAAGAGCTTGGCGGCGACGGCGGCCAAGCCGTCGAGGTCGTGGACGTCACCGGATAGCTCGGGGACGGTCAGCAGCGCACCACCGGTTAGCTCGGCGCGCATTCGCTCGATGTTGCGGGCGTCGCGCTCGGCCAGCAGGTTGCGGTCTTTGACGTCGTGGAGCACCTTGCGAACGAGCTGATCGTCGAGCAGCGCGACGAGTTCCGTCTCCAGCGCCACGTCGTCCGCACTCGCGGCGACGGGTTCGCGGACGCGGTTGACGATCAGCGCGCCGAATGGCATCCCCGATTCGGCGAGCTTGGAGTGGAAGTGGCCCGCGTCGGCGATCGCGGCGGCGCGCGGCGACGTCACAAGCAGGAAGGTCGTCGCGTCGTCGCGCAGCAGCGCCTCGACGCGACGAGCGCGGTCGCGAAAGCCCTCGGCCATGCCGCCAAAGGCGTTGAAGAACTCGGCTAGATCGCGCAGCAGCTCGACGCCGGTGGCCTTCTCCAGTACCGCCATTACCGTCCCCACGCCACGGCCGAGCAGGCCGAGCCCTGCACGTCCGGAGCTGCGGAAGACCTGCAGCGAGCGCGAGTCGATGAAGCGCGCCAACCGCCCTGGGGCATCGAGGAAGTCGAGCGCGTTGCGGGTCGGCGGCGTGTCGAGCACGAGGACGTCGTAGCGGCCAGACTCGTGCAGCTCGTAGAGCTTCTCCATTGCCATGTACTCCTGCGAGCCGGCGACGGCGTTGGAGAGCTGGCGGTAGATCGGGTTGGCGAGCACCGCATCGCGTGTCTCGGCGTCTGGCGCGGTTCGCTCGATCAGCTCGTCGAAGGTCCGTTTGGCGTCGAGTGTCATCGCCCAGAGATTGCTGCTGGCCCCGAGGCCGGCGGCGCGCAGGCGTTCAGGGTCTACGCGGTGCTCCTCGTTGCCGACGTCGGGCAGGCCGAGGGAGTCGGCGAGCCGTCGCGCCGGGTCGATCGTCAGGACGATCACGCGCTGTCCACGTGCCGCCAGCGCCGCCCCAATCGCTGCTGCCGCCGTCGTCTTTCCGACGCCGCCGGAACCGGCGCAGACGATCACGCGCTTGTCGGCGAGTACAGCGTCGATCCGCTTTGAACGCGCCATCAGAGATCGCGCTCCAACTTCGTCGCGAGCCGCTCGAGCCCCTCACGGTCGACGTCAGGAGCGAGCAGGTGGGGGAGTGACACTGCCTTGGCGGTCAGGCCGCGACGCAGCTGCGCGAGCTGTGAGCGCTGGGCGCGCACCGTTCGGTGGACTGCCAGCGACGCGTCGAGCGCAGCGCGCGCGGAGGGTGACGGGAACGCACCGGCGTCACCGGCGACTGCTGCCTCGATCGCTCGGGACTCGACAGCTTTCAGTCGGTCGGGCAGCAGTGCGTTGACGTAGACGCGGTCCAGGTCTAGTCCGAGCTCGTCGTGCAGGCGGCGCTCGAGATCGAGCGTCTCGCTGACCGGCATCTCCTCTGCCAGCGCCACCGCGACGACGGCGGTCGCGGCCGGATCGCGCAGGAAGCCGTCGACGATCTCGGCCTGACGGTTGATCGGGCCGACGCGCGCGATCTCGGCGAAGGTCCGCGGGGCGCGCAGCAGGGCAATTCCATGACCGGTCGCCGGCGCGTCGACGATCACCAAGTCGTAGGGGGCGGCGCTTGGCGTCTTGCGCTCGAGCTGGGCGAGCTCCCAGACCTTGCCGATCGTGACCATCTCGGCGAGCCCGGGTGCGGCTGTCGCGAGGTACTGAAAGATCCGGCTGCCGCCGAGCAGCCCGGCGAGCGTGCGCCAATGGAGCTGGTAGCGCAGCCACTCCGAGATCGCGTCCTCGGGGTTGACCGAGAAGGCGTGCAGACCGGGCTCGATCTCCAGCTCGCGGAAGCCGGCAGCTGGCAGGCCGAAGCTCGCTGTCAGCCGTTCCTGATCGCCGACCTCGCAGACCAACACACGCTGTCCGGCGCGTGTCGCGGCCAACCCCAGCGCGGCCGCGACGGTCGTCTTGCCGACGCCGCCCTTGCCCGTGACGAAGATCAGCCGCCTGTCTAGGAGGGCGCCCACGCCGAGAAGGCTATGGCTCCCGGTGAAGGAATCATGTCTGCGCCTGCGAATAGGCACCGAGTAATGGCAAACGCGGACCCCAAGCAGGCCGATCCGGAGGCATCAGTGACGCCACAGGCGAAAGTCATCGCTTTCACCAACCAGAAGGGCGGAGTGGCGAAGACCACCACGACCCTCAACTTGGCTGCCGCGTTCGTCGAGAGTGGGCATCGCGCCCTCTGCATAGATCTCGACCCGCAGGGCAACCTGACGATGAGTCAGGGCATCGATCCGGACTCGCTCGAGCTGTCGATGTACGACGTGCTCGTCCACGATGTCTCGATTCGCGAGGTGATCCGCAAGCGCGAGGTCGACGTTGCCTGCGCTTCGATCGACCTCGCCGGAGCCGAGATCGCGATGTCCACGAAGATCGGCCGCGAGCGCTCGCTGGAGAAGGCGATCAGGCCGATCCTCGAGGACTACGACTTCATTTGTATCGACACTCCGCCGAGCCTCGGGCTGCTCACAATCAACGCCCTGACGGCGGCTGACAAAGTAATCGTCCCCGTGCAATGCGAGTATCTGTCCATGCGGGGACTGGTGCAGCTCCAGAATACGCTCTCGATGATCCGCGAGAACCTCAATCCCGACGTAGACATCGAGGGAATCCTGCCGACCCTGGTCGACAGCCGGACAGTCCACGCCAAAGAGGCGATCGAGTTGCTGGAGGAGAACTTCGGCGATCAGGTCTTTGCCTCGCGCATCACTAAGACGGTTCGCTTCGCAGAGGCGCCCGTCAAGGGAATGTCCGTGCTCAAGTACGACCCTGACGGCAAGGCTGCCTACGCCTACCGCCAGCTCGCTAAGGAGGTCCTCGGCAATGGCAAGCGGTAAGCGTGCGAGCATGCGGGAGGGCCCGCTAGCGGCCCTCTTCCGCAAGACCGAGGAGGACGGCCTCGAGCCCGAGGCGAAAGGCCGCCACCAGGAGCGCGAGTCTGCGCGCCGCGAGGAGAGCCGTCAGGAGCCTGCCGCCGAGCAGCCGCGGCGTGAGCCGACGCCGAAGACGCCGGCTGCGCGTGAGCGTGCCGCCGAGACCGGGGTCAGCCGCTATGACGGCGTGCCGACGCCCGAGGAGCGCTTGCGCTCTGTCTTCTCGTCGGACATCCCGGAGAACATTCTCGATCGCGCGCCGATCCGGCACGCGGGTGATTCGCAGGCCGACCAGGAGCCAGTCCACCAGCCGTCCTCGCCGCTAAAGCACGACCCTGTGCTGCGCGTCGTCGGCGTTGGCGGCGCCGGCGTCAACGCGGTCGACCGGATGATCGATGCTCAGGTCGAGGGCGTCGAGTTCATCGCGGTCAATACCGACATGCAGTCGCTCGAGCAGTCGAGCGCGGCGACGCGGATTCACATCGGCAGCGACTCGACGCGTGGGCTTGGCGCCGGCGCGGATCCGGAGGCTGGCCGTCGCGCGGCGATCGAGCAGTACGACGAGCTGAAGAGCCAGCTCAAGGGCGCCGACATGATCTTCATCACGGCCGGGGCGGGCGGCGGTACCGGAACAGGTGCCGCTCCCGTGGTCGCGCAGATCGCCCGCGAGGTTGGTGCGTTGACCGTCGGCATCGTCACGAAGCCGTTCTCGTTCGAGGGTGCGCGCCGAGGCGAGCAGGCCGAGAGCGGTGTCGAGGCGCTTGCCGCCGAGGTCGACACGCTGATCACGATCCCGAACACGCGCCTGCTCTCGGTGCTCGACAAGAAGACCTCGATGGTCGAGGCCTTCCGCGTCGCCGACGACGTGCTGCGTCAGGGTGTCCAGGGCATCTCCGACCTGATCACGCTCCCCGGCCTGATCAACCTTGACTTCGCCGACGTACGGACGATCATGAGCGACGCCGGCCAGGCGCTGCTCGGGATCGGCATGGGATCGGGCGAGCAGCGCGCGATGGACGCGGCGACCGCCGCGGTCGCTTCACCGTTGCTCGAGACCTCGGTCGATGGCGCACAATCGATTCTGCTGTCGATCACCGGCGGCACTGACCTGTCGCTCTGGGAGGTCAACGAGGCGGCCAAGGCGGTTGCCGAGGCGGCTCACCCGGACGCCAACATCATCTTCGGCGCGATGGTCGACGAGCGGCTCGACGGCGAGGTTTGGATCACCGTCGTCGCAACCGGCTACGGCGGAAAGACGGAGCGTCGTGAGGCACGTCCGGGAATCCCCGCCGACGTCGACCGCGAGCCACGCGTCACGCGCCGCGAGCGGGTGTCGAGCAATGCGCTCGGGGATCTAGACGTACCTGAGTTCATTCCCCGCCGTTGATCCACGCGATCTTGGCGTAAGCACCTCTATTTCCGGCGTTCAAGGTCCTCGGATTACGGTGTTCGTGGTGCTCGAATTACGGTGTTCGGACTCCTCCGGTTTCGGTGTTTGACACAATGCGGCGATGGTGCTCTCGCCCACGACGAGCTTTGCGCGCCGCATCGCGCCAATCGTGCGGGAGCGCCTCGACGAGGAGCCCGTGGTCGTCGTGCAGGGCGCGCGGACGGTCGGCAAGTCGACGGTCGTACGCACGCTTGCGACTTCAGCCGGCCGAGTCGTCGTGGATCTCGACGATCCCGAGACCCGGGACGCCGTCGAGGCGAGCCCGTCGATCTTCGCGGGCGCGGAGTCGCCCGTCTTCTTCGACGAGTATCAGCACGTCCCGTCGATCCTCGACGCGATCAAGGCCGAGCTCAACCGCGACCTGCGGGCCGGCCGGTTCGTACTGACCGGCTCCACCCGCTACTCGAGCCTGCCCACCGCGGCGCAGTCCCTGACGGGGCGGCTCCATCTGATCACGCTCTGGCCGCTGTCGCAAGGAGAGATCGACGGCGCCGAGGAGCACTTCGCGCAGCAGCTGCTCGGCGATCCCGCGACGCTGGTCGGCTCTGACGCGTCCACCACCGCCCGCGAGGACTACGTGGAGCGGATCCTGCGCGGCGGCTTGCCGCTCGCCGTGGCGCGTCCGAGTGCCGCCAGCCGCGACCGCTGGTTCGACGACTACGTGACCCTCGTCGTCGAACGCGATGTCGCCGACCTGTCGCGCATCAGGCAGCGAGAGAAGATGCCGCGCCTCGTTGTTCGGCTCGGAAGCCAGACAGGGCAGGTCCTCAACGTCGCGCGCGCCGCTGCCGCGATCGGCATCGAGAGCTCGACGGCCGAGCACTACGTCCGGTTGCTGGAGGCGGCGTTCGTGATTCATCGCCTTCCCGCCTGGGGAACGACGTTGCGGGCGCGTGCCTCGTCGCGGCCCAAGATCCACTTCGTGGATTCCGGTCTTGCGGGCAGGATGTTGCGCCTAACGGCGGACCGGCTCGCCGCCGCCAACCCGCAGGCGATGACCGAGTTCGGCCACTTGCTCGAGACCTTCTGTGTCGGCGAGGTGCTCAAGCAGCTCAGCTGGTTGGCGACGCGAACGCACGCGGGGCACTGGCGCACACATGACGGCGACGAGGTCGACCTTGTCATCGAACGCGACGACGGCGCCGTGGCGGCGATCGAGGTCAAGGCCGGCGAGCGGGTGCGCGACGCCGATCTCCGTGGCCTTCGCAAGCTGCGCGACTCGCTCGGCGACCGATTCCTGGGAGGCGTCGTGCTGCAGCTGGGCCGGCGCTCCTACACCATCGAGGATCGGCTCCATGCGCTGCCCGTCGACCGACTCTGGCTGACGCGGTGAGGGGGGTAGTCGCAGCCGGGCATCCGCGTACCGTGCAGGCGGGGGCCGACGTGCTGCGCGCGGGCGGCAACGCCGTCGACGCTGCGGTGGCGGCGGTGCTGATGTCGTTCGCTGCCGAGTCGCCACTGACTGGGCCGGGGGCGGGTGGGTTCATGCTCGTCCATACGGCGAGTGGCGAGAGCCATCTGCTCGACTTCTTCGTCGCCGCTCCTGGCGCTGGACTGGCTGACCCGCAACCGGTGCCGCTGATTCCGATCGATGTCGCCTTCTCAGCCAACTCAATCCAGACCTTCCACGTTGGCCCCTCCTCTTGCGGGGTCTATGGGACGACACTCGGACTCGCCCAGGCGCTCGACCGCTTCGGAACGGCTCGGCTCGGCGACTTGACCGGAGCAGCCGCGCGTGCGGCGCGCGAGGGAGTCGAGGTCGGCCCGATCCAGGAGTACCTGCTTGGCATCCTCGGTCCGATCTTCCGCTCGACACCGGAGGCGACCGCGATCTACGAGCCGAACGGCCGCCCAGCACGGGTCGGCGAGCATCTTGCGATCCCTGAGCTCGGCGATCTGCTCGACCGGCTTGGCGCCGAGGGCCCCGGCTTCCTCTACGACGGCGATGTGGCGGGCGCCGTCAGCGATTGGGTGCTGGAACGCGGCGGGTTGATCACTCGTGAGGACCTCGCCGCCTACGAGGTCGTCGAGCGCCGTCCGGTCCGCGCGCGCTTCCGCGGCCGCGAGGTGCTGACCAATCCGCCGCCGTCGTCGGGCGGCATCCTGATCGCCGACGCGCTCGAGCTGCTCGAGCGACTCGACCGGCCTTGCGACGTGCGCGCGCTGGCCGAGGTAATCGCCTCGACCAACCGCGCCCGTGATGCCGACTTCGTCGACGGCCTCCAGCGCGCCGACTACGCCGACACCTTCCTGGCGCCACGCGCGCTCGACCAAGTCTCGACGGACATCGCCTCGCGGCTCGGCTCGACGACTCACCTAGCGGTCATCGACGGCGACGGCGCCTGCGCGACGGTGACCTGCTCGAACGGCTCCTGCTCCGGTGTCGTCGTCCCGGGTACCGGCGTCCACCTCAACAACATGCTCGGCGAGGAGGACCTCAACCCGTCGGGCTTCCACTGCCACCTGCCCGGCCTGCGTGTCCCATCGATGATGGCGCCGACGATCGTGCTCGCCGACAACGACGTCGAGATCGCGCTCGGCTCCGCCGGCTCCAACCGCATCCGCTCGGCGATCGTCCAGACGATCGCCAACGTGATCGACGGCGGCATGGCGGCTCAGGAAGCGGTCGACGCGCCGCGCATCCACGTAGAGGGTGATCTGATCGACGCCGAGCCAGGCGTCGACCCGCAGGCGCTCGACTGGCTCGCGGGCCTTGACTGGAACCTTCGCCACTGGCAGGACCGCAACCTCTACTTCGGCGGCGTCCAGGCCGTAGTCAGGGATACCGCAGGCAGAATTTCCGGCGGCGGTGATCCACGCCGTGGGGGCGCCGTGCACTCAGTCGAGTGACCACCGAGGAGCCCCATAGGGGGGCAGCCTTGGCCTGAGTGTCCCTTGGGACGCATGGAAATAATTCAGATAGACAGCCGGCTGAGCGATTGGCTACACTGTAGCCCTATGGCTACGGAGATCCCTCAGCGAATGCTGCGCAACGACACCGCGGCGCTTCTCCGACGGGTGGAGGCGGGCGAGCGTCTGCGGATAACGGTGCACGGGCACGCGGTTGCCGATTTGGTACCTGTCGAGCGAGCTGCTGCATTTGTGCCGTTCACGGAGGTGGCTCGGGACTTGAGCGGACTAATGCTTCCCGCTGATCGCCTCGACGTCGAGCTGCGTGAGCTGGATGACGTACCGGGCGACGTGTTCGAATGACGCGCGGACTGCTCGATACATCCGTAGTCATCTCGCTGGCACGCGGCGAGGAGCTGGCGCTTGACGATCCGCCGGAGGAGGCAGCCATCTCGACGATCACACTTTGCGGTCTGCATCACGGCGTGCTGATCGCCGACGACAGCAGACGTCCCGGGCGGCTCGCCACACTGGCGTACGTCGAGCGCCGTTTCGCGGTACTTGACCTCGACGCGCGTGTTGCACCGCACTACGGGCGAATCGTTGCTGCCGCGCGCGCCCAGGGACGGCGTCCCGGGACGGCGGACGCGCTGATTGCCGCTACGGCAGCGGCGCACCGGTTGCCGGTGTACACACGCGACCGAGACTTCGCCGGCCTACCGGGCGTTGACGTCGTGCTCGCCTGAGCGAACGCTGGTGACTACTCAGAGAGGCTTGCGCGCCGAGACGAGCAGGTTGTAGAAGACGGCCGGCGGGAGTCGGGGCTCGAGTACCGCGCGGTCGACCTTCTGCAGGGCGAGGTAGCCGTGGTAGGCGTACTTGCGCCAGAGGTCGGGAACGTCTTCGGGATGCGCGCTCGCCTCGAACGAGCGGTTGGCCCAGCCAAAGATGCTGGCTGCCAGCTCCTCGCCACGGACCTTGACGGCGTCGAAGCCGGCTCCGCGTGCGTGGCGGGCGAGCGTGCCCGGGGTGAAGGCATGGACGTCGACGACCTTCTCGAGCGTGTCCTCCTCGACGATCTCGGCGCCGTTGCGCTCTGCCGGACGGGCGCGTAGCACGGTTCGCCAGGCGGGGGACAGTCGCCACGCGGCACGCTTCGGCAGTGCGGCGAGGCGGTCGCCGTAGTGCGACGGCTCGCCGCAGAATGCGACTACGCCGCCGGGGCGCAGCACGCGCAGAAACTCGCTGAATGCGCCGTCAAGATCGGGTAGGTGGTGGAGGATCGCGTGACCGAAGACGATGTCGAAGCTCTCGTCCTCGAACGGCAGCTCCGCCGCCTCGGTGCAGACCGTGGCCGCGCTGACGCCAAGTGCCGCGGCGGTCTTCGACAACACGTCGAGCATCCCGGGGGAGATGTCGCTGGCCGTGTAGTCGTCGACGACGCCGGCGAGCGCGAGGTTGAGCCCGAAGTAACCGGTTCCTGCGCCGATCTCGAGACCACAGGCGTAGTGGCCGAGCTGTCCACCGATCGCCTTCACCAGCTTGCCGGTGACCTGTCCTTGACCGAGCTCGCCGTAGTCGATGCCCCACTTGGCGTCGTAGTGCTCGGCCGCGAGGTCGTGGTAGCGGACGTTGACCTCGTGGATCTCTTCGGCGGTGGCTGGTGCGGCCATGGGCCGGGGAAGGGTACCCCCAGGGCCGCAGGCCCGTTTCCCGGCTCTCCCCGTGAGAAACGCGCGTACACTCACGCGGCTGTGGGACCGGCCCAGGAATATGTCCAGCAAGACCAACCTGACGGGGTACCGCCCCTCGCCCTGACCGGCGAGCGCACGCTGCCCGACGTGCCAGAGGAGAACTACTGGTACCGCCGCCATCTCGCCGTCTACGAGTGGATCGCCGCGCGCTGCGCCGGGCTCGACGTCGTCGACATGGCTTGCGGGGAGGGCTATGGCACCGGCGTGCTCGCCGGTAGTGCCAAGCACGTCACCGGCGTCGATGCCAACCCAGAGGCCTTCGAGCACGCCCGCGCCCGCTACGGCGGTCCAACCGTCGACTTCGCCCGCGATCTCGTCGACTCCTACAGCGAGTCGTGCGACGCCGTCGTCTTCCTCCAGACGATCGAGCACGTCGAGGATGACGCCGGCGTTCTGCGTCACTTCAAAAGCATGTTGCGCCCCGGCGGGACTGTCTACGTATCGACGCCGAACCTGCTGACGCTGGCTCCTCCCGGCGCCGAGAAGTCGGACAACCCGTGGCATCTGCGCGAGTATCGGCCGGAGCAGTTCCGTGCGCTCTGCGAGTCGGTTTTTGACGAGGTCGAGCTGCTCGGGCTGTTCCACGCGCGCAAGCTGCGCGTCCACGAGCTGGCGTTGAAGCTCGGCTGGGACACGGTCCACAAGCGGCTCGGCCTGACCGACCGCTTCTACGACTGGTTCACGCCGGCGATCGCCGCGAGCGACTTCGCCCTGCGCGACGGACCGCTCGACAGCGCGCTGGACCTCGTCGCCGTCCTGCGATGAGTCGCGACCGGGGCACGCTTAGCCTCGTCCTGCACTCGCACATGCCCTACGTGGAGGGCTTCGGCACCTGGCCGTTTGGTGAGGAGTGGCTCTGGGAGGCGATCGCCTGCGTATACGTGCCGCTGCTCGACCTGATCGAAGAGAAGTCGGCGCCGTTGACGCTCGGCCTGACGCCGGTGCTCTGCGACCAACTCGAGACACTGCGCGGGCCAGCCGGCCAGCGCCTGCTCGAGTATCTGCGCGACACGCGCCAGTGGGTCCACGACGAGGACGCCACCGGGCTGGAACAGGCGAGCGAGCCGGAGCTGGCCGCCGAGGTGCGCCGAGCGGCTGGCGACTACACACGCGCGGCCGACGTCGTCGAGGCCTGCGGCGGCGACCTGCTCGGACGGTTCGCTGCGGCTACCGCCGACCGACCACTCGAGCTGTGGACATCGGCGGCGACTCATGCCGTGCTGCCATTGCTGGCAACCAACGCCGGGCTCGACCTTCAGATCGCAACCGGAATCGCGAGCCACCGGCGGCGCTTTGGTGGCTGGGATGGCGGGCTGTGGCTGCCCGAGTGTGCGTACGCGCCGGGTCTCGAGCGGGGCCTGGCACCGCATGGCGTCAGTGCTTTCTGCCTCGACCAGACCGCGTCGCTAGGGCTCGGATCGGCCAAGCAGTTGGAGCCGATCGAGACCGCAGCCGGACCCGTCGCCGTGCCGATCGACTGGCAGACGGTTGAGTTGGTCTGGCGCGAGGGCAGTGGCTATCCCGCAGACGCGCGCTACCGCGATTACCACCGCGGCACCATCCACCACATGCGGCCATGGAGCAACGGTGGCGACATCTACTCGCCGGACGCCGCGCGAGCGGCCGCGCGTGATCATGCGCGTGACTTCGTCGAACGGGCGATCGCGCGGCTCGACGAGTACACGGCGGGCAGCGACCGTCCGGGAGTCCTCTGCTGCGCCTTCGACACAGAGCTGCTCGGCCACTGGTGGTATGAGGGCATCGAGTGGCTGCGCGGCGTCGTCGACGAAGCCGAGGCACAGGGCCTGGAGCTGGCGACCGTCGGCGACGCGGTAGGTCGGGTCGAACCGGTTGCCCGTGAGCTGACCGCATCGACGTGGGGGACCGGCAAGGACCTGACCACCTGGGACTCGCCCGGGGTTGCCGAGTTCGCATTCTCGGCGCGCGACGCTGAGCTGCGGACGGTCGCGGCGGCGACCAGCGGAATGCCATCTGGGCCGGCGCTTGAGCGTGCCGCGCGCGAGCTGCTCGCGATCCAGGCCAGCGACTGGCCGTTCCAAATTACGCGCGACCTGGCCTCGGAGTATCCGGTCGAGCGCCTGCGTGGCCACGTCGCCGCGCACGACGCTGCGTTGGGGGCTCTGACAGACTCAGCGGCCGTGCCGGAGCCGTCCCTCCGCAATCTGGCGCCCGACCTGGCGCTGTCGTCGCTGGCCGCACCCTGAGCATGCGCGTTCTGATCCTCTCCTGGGAGTACCCCCCGCTGATCGAGGGTGGCTTGGCACGCCACGTCCGCAAGCTGGCCGAGAATCTCGTCGCGCAGGGCATCGAGGTGCACGTGCTGGCGCGTGGCACCGAGCAGAGTCCGCCCGAGGAGGAGCTCGACGGAGTGATCGTCCACCGCGTGCGCGAGCCTGCGCGGCCACGCGACCTCAGCGAGTTCGTTACCTGGGTCGAGCACATGAACGCCGACATGCTCGCCGCGGGCGTCGAGGTCGGCGATCGCTACGACTTCGATCTCGTCCACGGCCACGACTGGCTGGTTGCGGTCGCCGGTGACCATCTCGCCAACCGCTTCCGCTGCCCGCTCGCCGTCACGATCCACGCGACGGAGTACGGCCGCCACCAGGGCTGGGTCGACAAGCATCCGCAGAGCCATATCCACGGCGTCGAGAAGTGGATGGCCAACCGCGCCGACCGCGTGATCGCCTGCTCGGCCTACATGCGCGAGCACATCTCGGACATCTACGGGTTGCCGGAGGAGCGGATCGCGGTGATCCCGAACGGGATCGACCCAGCCGACCTCGTCCCAGTCGACGACCTCGACACGCTGCGCTCGCGCTTCGCGGCGCCGGATGAGCGGCTGGTGCTGTTGGTCGGGCGGCTGGTCTACGAGAAGGGCTTCCAGCTTGCGCTGGAGGCGTTACCCGGTTTGATCGAGCGAGTTGGCAACGTCCGCTTCATCGTCGCCGGCTCGGGCACCGCCGAGCAGGAGCTGCGCGAGCAGGCCACACGGCTCGGGCTCGACGATCACGGCACGTTCGTCGGCTGGATCGGCGACGACGTGTTGCACTCGCTCTACCGGATCGCGGACCTGACGGTGGTCCCCTCGATCTACGAGCCGTTTGGGCTCGTGGCACTGGAGGCGATGGCCTCAGGCTGTCCGTGCCTGGTCGCCGACACCGGCGGTCTGCGCGAGGTCGTGCCAAATGACGACGTCGGCCTACGTTTTCATTCGCGCGATCCGGACTCGCTCGGGCAGATGGCTGAGCGGCTGCTGACAGACGCTGGCCTCCGCGACCGGCTGGTCGCAGAGGCATCCGAGCACGTGCTGAGTTTTGACTGGGCCGATGTGGCGCGCCAGACCGCGGAGATCTACCGCGGCCTGGCAACGCCACGCCCACGTGTCGTCTAGTCCCGGAAGACGGCTAGCCGGCGAGCATGGTCGCCATCAGGCGTAGCGGCGCGTCGGCCTCGTCGGGCCAGTCGGTGATCTCGGGTGGCCACCAGGCGTGAGCGTCGTGCTCGGGATCGATCGTCACTTCGGCACCCGGGGGGAGATGGGCGAGACCGACAAACAGCAGCAGCCCGGTCGGCAGTCGAATCAGAGCCTCAGCGCTGAGCCGCTCCGGAGCGACAGACCACTCCTCCTCGAGCTCGCGCGCCAGCGTTTCGGCAGGGTTCTCGCCGACCTCGACCGCGCCTCCGGCGCCAAGCGCCCAGCGGCCTGCCCAGCTCGCGACCCAGGGCGCTCGCCGGCCGGCGAGCCAACGGCCGTCGGCGTCGCGCACCACACACAGCGAGGAGATGCTGTCGACGGCGTCGTTGGCGAGCCGCAGCGCCCAACGGACCGGCTGCATGTCAAGGACGATGCCGTCGGGTCCCTGCTCGTAATCGGCGACGCGGGCGCCGAGGCCGTCATGGGTCGGCGATCCGCGCTCGCCCAGCTCGGTGAGTGCCGCGTCGGCCGCCGCCGACGTGCTGTCGTCCGGCTCGAACGGCTGCTCGCTCCAGCGTGCCGAGACGCGTGCGAGATCCCAGGGGCCGCGCGCCAGAACTCCGGCCGGTCGATCCGCGTCTATCGCCACCGCATCGCCTTCGGCTCGTCGCGCATCCTGATCACCCGGGCCGGGACGCCGCCGACGATGGCGTTGTCTGGCACGTCCTCCGTAACGACCGCGTGGGTGCCGATTACCGCGTTGTCGCCGACCGTCACACCGCGCAGGATGCATGCGCCGTAGCCGATCCAGACGTTGTTGCCGACGCGTACATCGCGCTTGTAGATCCCCTGCAGGCGAATCGGGCGCTCGACCTCGACCATGCCGTGATCGAAGTCGATCAGCATCACGCGGTCAGCGATCACGCACTCGCGGCCGATCGAGACGTGCTGATAGGCGGAGATCGTGCACTCCTGGCCCATTACGGTCTTGGCTCCGATCGACACGACTCCCTCATGGCAGCGGATCTTGGTGCCATGGCCGATCCACGACCAGCGACCGAGATAAACACGCCCGTGGGGTCCGATCTGGAGTACGACGTCGGGAGCGACAAAGGCGATCCCATCACTGCGCAGGCTGCGGCCGTAGCGGGTCAGCCAGCGCCTTCGCACGAGACCTGCGAGCAGTCGCGCGTACTTTGGCCTCAGCATGTGATTGCGGCGCATGAAGCGCAGCAGCGCCAGCGGTCCGCCGTGGAGCGGGGGCGGGGGACGCCGCACGTCGGGCGCCACTGGAACCTCGGTTGCTGGGCTCTGCATGCGGTAGCGGATGATAGGCGCGCGGAGGGTGTGGCTATCCACACCGCAGGACGCATGCTTCCCGTAGTACGCGTCATGGCGACACCTGGCAAAGTGCCGGCCATGAACGTTTCGAGCATCGTGACCGCCACCGAACTGTGCCGCCGCTATGGCGAGGGAGAGGCCGCCGTCGACGCGCTCACCGGCGTCTCGACCCAGTTCGAGCGGAGTCGGTTTGCGGCGATCATGGGGCCCTCCGGCTCCGGCAAGTCGACGCTGATGCACATCCTCGCCGGCCTCGACGCGCCAACCAGCGGATCCGTGCGCCTCGACGGCATCGAGCTCGCCGACCTCGACGACGGCAAGCTGACCCAGCTGCGCCGCGACAAGCTCGGCTTCGTGTTCCAGTTCTTCAACCTGCTGCCGGTCCTGACGGCCGAGGAGAACATCCGCCTGCCGCTGACGATCGCGGGGCGCAAGCCGGACCACGAGTGGTTCGAGCAGCTCATCGAGATCGTCGGCCTCGGCGATCGCCGAACCCACCGGCCGGCGGAGCTCTCCGGCGGGCAGCAGCAGCGCGTCGCGGTGGCGCGCGCGCTGGTGTCGAAGCCGGCGGTCGTCTTCGCTGACGAGCCGACCGGCAACCTCGACTCCAAGGCCTCCGAGGAGGTTCTCGACCTGCTCCGCCGCTCGGTCGACGAGTTCGGCCAGACGGTGATCATGGTCACCCATGAGGCGCACGCCGCGGCATATGCCGACCGCCTCGTCGTGCTGCGCGATGGCGAGGTCGCTCACGACGGTTCCGCGGGCAGCGAGAGCGACATCTTCGAGCTGATGAAGGCTGTCGCGTAGACCGATGACCTCGGTCATGTTCAAGGGCCTGGCGGCCCGCAAGCTGCGCGCTCTCGCGTCGATCCTGATGGTCGTGCTCGGCGTCGCGCTGGTAGCGGGCACCTACATCCTCACCGACACGATCAACCGGTCGTTCGACGACATCTTCACGACCGCGCTCGAGGGCACCGACGTCGTCGTCGTTCCGAAGGAGATCGTTGCCCAGGAGACCAGCGAGCCGCCGCCATTCTCGGCCGCGCTGCTGAACCGCGTCGAGCGCGTCCCCGGCGTTGCGAAGGCCGAGGGCGGCATCTTCGCCCTGGTGCGCATCACCGACGCGGCGGGCGAGCCCTACGGGCAGGGCTTCGCGCCACAGTTCGCGTTCTCGGTGGCGACCAAGCCGTTCGACACGCTCACCTACGTCGAGGGCAATCCGCCGCGCACCAGCCGCGAGGCCGCGATCGATCAATCGAACGCCGATCGCGAGGGGATCGAGCTGGGCGACACTATCGGCATCGTCGGCGAGGGCCCGCTGAAGCGCTTCCGGACCGTCGGGATCAACAAGCTCGGCGACACCTCCACCGGTGGCTCAAGCTCGGTCACGCTGACCTTGCCGGAGGCCCAGCGCCTGACCGACCGGGTAGGCAGGTTCGACCAGATCTCGATCGCCGCGGACCCAGGCGTCTCGCCGTCCGAGCTCGAGCGCCGCGTAGCGCGCGTCATGCCGCCATCGGTCCAGGTCGAGACCGCCGCCGAGAACGCCCAGCGCGAGACCGACGAGATCGGTAGCGACCTCGGCTTCCTGAAGGTCGCCCTGCTCGTCTTCGCGGGGATCTCGGTCGTCGTGGGCGCCTTCTTGATCTTCAACATCTTCTCGATCACCGTCGCCCAGCGGATCCGCGAGTTCGGGCTGTTGCGCACGCTCGGCACCTCCCGATCGCAGATCCTGTCCGCGGTGCTGGGCGAGGCGCTCTTCATCGGGATGGCGGGCGCCTTGCTCGGCCTGTTCGCCGGTCTCGGCTTCGCGGCGGGCATCAATGCGCTGTTCAAGTCGTTCGGGATCGACCTGCCGAACACCGGCCTCGTGTTCGCCACGCGCACGGTCGTCATCTCGTTGCTGCTTGGCGTCGGCGTCACGCTGGTCGCGGCGCTCACGCCGGCGCTGCGCGCGACGCGCGTGTCGCCGATGGCCGCGCTGCTCGAGGCGGAGCTGCCCGATCGCCACCGGCGCGGCTTGATCACCGCCGTCGTCGCCGGGCTGCTCGGCGTCGGCGGTTTGGCGATGCTGCTGCTCGGTCTCTTCGGCGACGTCGAGTCGGCCAGCTCCGCGGCGGGTCTGATGGGCGCCGGCGCGGCAGCGATTCTCTTCTCCACCGCGCTCTACAGTCCGCGGCTGGTCAAACCGCTCGCCTCGGTCGCCGGCTGGCCGCTCGAGCGTCTGCGCGGCCTGACCGGACGATTGGCGCGTGAGAACGCTCTGCGTAAGCCGGGCCGCACCGCGGTGACATCGGCAGCGCTGATGATCGGTCTGGCGCTGGTCGTCTTCGTGACGGTCTTCGCGGCGGGAATCAACCGATCGATCGCCAGCGCGATCGACACCAACTTCGCTGGCGACCTCACGATCCAGAGCACCGACGGCTTCTCGCCGATCCCGAACAGCATCGCCCGCGACGTCAGTCGCGTGCCGGGCGTGGGGGATGTCGGCACGATCCGCTTCAGCTATGCGAAGGTGGGCGGCGAGACGGGCCAGCAGCGGATCTCCGGCGTCGATCCGGCGACGATCGGCGGGGTCTTCAACTTCGACGTCACCGACGGGCCGTCGGAGGCGATCGCCGAGCTGACGCCGCGCCAGGCAGTGGTCGACGAGGCGTATGCCAAGTCGAATGACCTCGCGCTCGGCGATGTCCTGCGCGTACTCACCCCGACCGGTCGGCGAGCGGCGTTCGAGATCGTCGCGGCGGTCAAGGACCGCACTGACTACCTCGGCAGCTTCGTGATTGACCAGGCCGCGATGGCGCGCTCCTTCGGCGAGACGCGCGACAGCTATGTGCTCGTCGGGACCGCGCCGGGCGCCGACGCGATGGCCGTCGAGCAGCGCGTCAAGCGGCTCGTCTCGACGCGCTATCCGTCCGCGGAGGCACTCGACCAGGGGGAGCTGAAGCAGTCGCAGGAGCAGCAGGTCGCGGGGATCGTCAATCTCATCTACGCGCTGCTCTCGCTGGCCGTGATCGTCTCGATCTTCGGGATCTTCAACACGCTCGCGCTGTCGATCCACGAGCGCACGCGTGAGCTCGGGATGCTGCGAGCGGTCGGGATGACGCGTCGTCAAATCAGGCGGGTGGTGCGCTACGAGGCCGTCATCACTGCGTTGATCGGAGCGCTGCTCGGCACGGCCCTCGGCGTTCTGTTCGCGGCACTCATCTCACGGCCGCTGGCCGACGAGGGCTTCGAGCTGGCCTACCCAATCGTGCAGCTCGTCGTGGTCTTCGTGCTCGCGGCGCTCGCGGGCGTCGTAGCCGCGATCGGTCCCGCGCGCCGGGCGGCGAAGCTCGACGTGCTCGAGGCGCTGGCGTACGAGTAGTCGCCGCCTGCCGATCCATAGGATCAGCGCTTCATGGCGACTAGGCCCTCCACTGCCGCAGAGCTGACCGACAAGCTGCTCGCGGGCGACAAGCGCGCGCTCGCGCGGGCGATCTCACTGGTCGAGAACGACGACCCGGAGGGCTGGGCGCTGGTTCGCGAGGTCTATCCTCAGACCGGCAAGGCCGCTGTCGTCGGCTTCACTGGACCGCCCGGTGTCGGCAAGTCGACGCTGATTGGCGGGCTGACGACGAAGTACCGCGAGCGCGACCGCCAGGTTGCGGTCCTGTCGATCGACCCGTCCTCGCCGTTTACGAAAGGCGCCCTGCTCGGCGACCGCATTCGGCTGACCGAGCACTTCCTCGATCCCGGCGTCTTCATCCGCTCGATGGCGAACCGCGGTGCGCTCGGCGGCCTATCTGAGGCGTGCCTGCAGGCCGCGCTGCTGATGGACGCCTCAGGCAAGGACGTGGTCCTGCTCGAGACCGTCGGGGTCGGTCAGGCGGAGGTCGACATCATCGACCACGCCGACACGGTCGTGCTGGCGTTGATGCCCGGCTCCGGTGACTCGATCCAGGCATTGAAGGCCGGCGTGATGGAGATCCCCGACGTGATCGTCGTCAACAAGTCCGACCACCCGTTAACCGACACGATGATCCGCGAGATCCGCGGCGTGCTGTCGCTTGGGCCGCAGAAGGGTTGGCGGGTGCCGATCGTCAAGACCGAGGCATCGCGCGGTGAGGGGATCGACGAGCTGATCGAGGCGATCGAGTCGCATCGCGAGCACATCGAGAGCGAGGGCACGCTCGTCGAACGCCGCCGCCGCAACTTGATGAACGAGGTGCTCGCGCTGGCCGCGGGCCGTCTGCGCCGTCAGCTCGAGGAGTCGCTCCACGACGACGAGTCGGTCCGCGAGCTGCTCGACGAGGTCGTCGCGCGCCGGCTCGACCCGTCAAGTGCGGCTACCAAGTTGTTAGAGCGCGAGCTCTAGACAGACGGTCAGGCGCCCAGCGTACGCGCGATCACCATCTGCTGGACCTCGTCGGTGCCCTCGCCGATCGTGAGGATCTTTGCGTCGCGGTAGAAGCGGCAGACGGGGTACTCCTCGATGAAGCCGTAGCCGCCGTGGATCTGGACTGCCTCCTCGGTGGCGCGGACCGCGAGCCGTCCGGTCTTGAGCTTCGCCTGGGCGGCGGTGAGGGAGAAGTTCCGTCCGAGGTCCTTCTCGACGGCGGCCTTGTAGGTCAACAACCGGGCGGCCTCAATCTCTGTCGTCAGGTCGGCGAGCTTCATTTGGATCGCCTGGAACTTCGAGATCGGCTTGCCGAAGGCCTGGCGCTCCTTGGCATAAGCGAGCGCCTCGTCGAGTGCGCCTTGTGCGAGTCCGACACCCATCGCGGCAACCGAGATGCGACCACCGTCGAGCGTCTGGAGGAACTGCTTGAAGCCCATGCCGCGCGGCCCGAGCAGGTTCTCCTCCGGGACACGGCAGTCATCGAAGGACAACGGCCGAGTATCCGACGCGTTCCAGCCCATCTTTCGGTAGGCCGGGCCTACCTCATAGCCGGGCGTGCCACGCGGCACGATGATGTTCGAGATCTCGCCATCGCCGGTGCGTGCCGTGATCGTTACAAATCCAGAAATATCGGTGCCGGCGTTGGTGATGAACTGCTTGGCGCCATCGACCTTCCACTCGCCATCGGCGAGGCTCGCGGTCGTCCGCACGTTGCCGGCATCTGATCCAGCCTCCGGCTCGGTCAGGCCGAACGAGCCCAGGAGCTCGCCCGCCGTCAGGCGCGGCATCCACTCCTGCTTCTGCTCCTCGTTGCCGAAGGCATAGAGCGGCCAGGTGCCGAGCGAGGTGTGAGCTGCGGCCGTGATCGCGACCGACGAGTCGATACGTGCCAGCTCCTCGATGACGAGCGCATACGACAGGGTGTCTGCGCCGCCGCCGCCGTACTGCTCGGGGTATGGCACCCCCATGAGCCCGAGCTCTCCCAGCTTGGCGACGATCTCATACGGAAACCGCTTCTCGCGGTCGAGTTCCTCGGCGATGGGCTTGACCTCCTGCTGCGCGAAGTCGCGTGCCAGTCGCTGGATGGCTGCCTGCTCGTCAGTCAGATCGAAGTTCACGGCGCGGGATCGTAACGGACTGCCTGGCCCCGCTACGTGTCAGCGCATATATGCTAAGAAACTGAGACGGCTGCAACGAGTCTGCGACGACCGTGGGGTGCTGGGCGGTTATGCCGTCCGGATGTCCGTAGCCAAACGTATGTTCGGTCGCTACCGAAAGATCGGCCCGAAGGGAGGGCATCATGTCTGAAGCAACAATTCAAGTTCCAGCGGAGCACGTCGAGGCAGTCCGACAAAGCCTGATCGAGCGACTTGACGACGTGGGTCACGCGGAGGAAGTACAGAGCCTGCTCGGCCAGATTGGCGATGACTCGCCAGGGATTGCTCGGTCCCGCGCGCTGACCGGCTCTCGCGTCGTGCTGTGGAGTGCGGTCTACGACACGCTTTGTGTGGCTGCCGAACAGCTCGCCGACGACTGCAATGAGTATTGGCGCGGAGCGATCGACCCGGACCTGGCTCGCGCTGGCATAGCTAACGTCGCCGAACGCCTCGAGCTGCTGGTCGCGCTCGGCTTTTCGCCGGGGCGCTAGCTGCCGGTGTTGAGCTCGTGTTCCGCAGCTTCTGGTCCGTCGAACACCAGCATGAACCACGCCATCAACTTTGGCCGCAGCAGGGGTAGCTCGGCGGGGTCTCCCTCCTCCGCTGCCTTCGCGATTGCGTAGGCCATCCCGCCGAGCATTCCGTCGATCGCCACATCCGGCACAGTGCGGTCGTTGTCGGCGGTGGCCTGTTCGATCAGCGTCCGGATCCGGTCCAACGTTTCCCGCTGGAGTCGTCGCGAGGCGGGTGTTGCCGCTGCAATCTCGGTCAACGACAGATTGGCGAGGGCGGGCTCGCGGGCAAAAAGCTCGAGTCCCCAGTCGAGCAGCGAGCGCAGGGCGGCCTGCCAGTCGTCGTGGTCCGCGGCGGCCGACCCCGCGCCGGCAGTAATCTGCTCGACGACTGAGCGATGGGCTTGCAGGAGTACGTCCTCTTTGCCCGAGAAATGCGTATAGAGCGCCTTTCGAGACACGCCCGACTCAGCGGCGATCTCGTCGACTGTTGTAGCCGCGTAACCGCAGCGGAGCATCACTCGCGCCATCCCCGCAAACAGACGATCCCGCTGCGAGTGAACGACGAACTCAGGCGGGAGTCCGTGGCTGCCGCGGGGAAGCCGGTCGTCTGACCCCATCGCGAGCGAACCTACAGCGGGCGTTTCGAACGGGACCCGCTGACTTGTCTTAAACAACAATAAACGCCGGTGTGTAAATGCATCGCCGTGGTCGGGGTGCGCAAGCCGCACGCTGGCGTTGCTTCTTGTAACTCTGGTCGTTCGATGCTGCAGGGATGCACGACCAAAGCGGCCAGGCATCGGTGGAATGGATCGGGCTGATCGTTCTCCTAGTGCTGGCCGTCGGTGGTCTGTTGACTGCCGTTCCGGCCGTCGACGGTCGGTCATTGGGGGGCGCGCTGGCACACCGCTTGACTTGCACTGTGAAAGGGGATTGCGAGGACGGCTTGAGCCGGATCTACGGCGCCGAGGACGCAGACCTCGTACGACGTCATCTGCAGGGGTTGGTCTTCGAGCCAGGCGAGCGGCAGATTCCTGTCGACTGGCGTAGCTGTCGTGCTGTTGAGTGTGCGGTAGCTCCGGACGATCGGGAACTAGATGTTCACCGCAGCGAGACTGGTCTACGGCTCACGGTCTTTACTCACCTTTTTCGTCGCGGCGACCGACGCTATATCCAGTACTGGTTCTACTACCCCGATTCCAACACGACGTGGGCAGGGTCGGACAAAATCTGGAAGCACAGCCCTGCGGGGCAGGTCGCCCGTCTGGTGACCGGCTCGGATCGCTATCCCGGCTTTCATGAGGACGACTGGGAGGGCGCCACGATTCGCGTAGAGGCCGATGAGCGTGCGGCGGTGCGCGTCACCTCCCATGGCCACTGGCAGTGGTGCAAACAGCACCGCTGCGTCGGGCACTGGGGCCCCGTGACCGGCTGGACCCGCGTATCGCGCGGCAGCCACGCCGGTCACGTACCTACCGACGGCGTCCCCGGCAATGGCTTGCGGGAGCGCATCGCGACGCCTGATGCGATCCACCTGATCCCGCTCGAAGGCATCGACAAGAAGCGCTACCGGCGTCTTGATCCGGGCATCTCGCCGCCCTGGGAGAAGGATGCATATGTGAATCCAGAAGTTCCAGGGTCATGAACGGCTACCTTTAGAGGTGAAGCTGGCTATCGAAAGCGAGGAACTCCCGCAATGGCGAGGACCGTACGCGAGCAGCAGGACAAGCGACGCGAGGAGAAGCTGAAGCAGGTTCAGCAGCAGGTTGAGGAGGGCTCGCTCGTGATTCGCAAGATGACCACCGCGGAGCGCAAGGCCAATCCGCCCCGGCCGCCACGGGAGAAGAAGAAGCGCTGAACCTGCCAGACTTCGGCCGCTCATGGCGGCAGACCGGCCGATAGCGACACGCGGCAGGGCGGTCCTCGACGCGCTCGCCCACAAGGCGGGTGGCGTCAAGGTCTTGGCCGACGCGGGCATCGTTAGACCGGTTCGTCCGGACAAGCTCGTTGGTGTCGTCTCGACCCTCAAGCACTGGGGACGCGGACCCGCTTCCGGCTACATCACGTCCGGGCTGCTCTGTCCCGACACCACGGCAATCGTCGACGAGCGCGGATCGCTCAGCTTCGGCGAGCTCGACCGTAGCACCAACGCTCTGGCCAACTCGCTCGCTGCGGCTGGCGTGGGGGCGGGCGACGGCGTCGGAATCATGTGTCGCAACCATCGAGGGTTCATCGAGGCGACGGTCGCGACCGCAAAGCTCGGCGCGGACGTCCTCTACCTAAACACTGCGTTCGCCGGTCCGCAGCTCGTCGAGGTGGTCGAGCGTGAGGGTCCGAGTGCGTTGATCTACGACGAGGAGTTCAGCGGCTTGCTCGAGCACGCTGGGGCGGACCGGTCTTGCTTCATCGCGTGGTGCGACAGCGACGATGTTTCCGCCCCGACGCTCGACGAGCTGATCGCCGCTGGCTCCGACGAGCTACCGCCCGTCCCCGACCGTGTCGGCCGGACGGTGATCCTGACGTCGGGAACAACCGGTTCGCCCAAGGGTGCGAACCGCTCGTCGCCGACTTCGCTCGATCCGGCGATCTCGCTGCTTTCGAAGATCCCGCTGAAGCGCGGTCAGACGACGCAGATCGCCGCGCCGCTGTTCCACTCCTGGGGATTCGCGCACTTCACGATCGGGCTGATGCTCAACTCGACGCTGGTGCTGCATCGCCGCTTCGATCCCGAGGCAAGCCTGGCGGCGATTGCGCGCTCCCGGGCCGACTCGCTTGTCGTCGTGCCGGTGATGATGCAGCGCATTCTCAATCTGCCTGAGGAGACGCGGAGCAAGTACGACACCAGCTCGCTCTCGATCGTCGCGGCCAGCGGCTCGGCACTGCCCGGCGACCTTGCGACGGAGTGGATGGACGCGTACGGCGACACTCTCTACAACCTCTATGGCTCGACCGAGGTCGCTTGGGCGACGATCGCTAGCCCTGACGAGATGCGGGCGGCGCCTGGCACCGCCGGCACACCACCGCGGGGCACAGTCGTACGGCTCTACGACGAGCAGGGTCGGCCGGTTCCGCGGGGCGAGACCGGGCGCATCTTCGTCGGCCACGAGTTTCTCTTCGAGGGCTATACCGGCGGGGGCACCAAGGACGAGATCGACGGACTGATGGCGACCGGCGACGTCGGCCGCTTCGATGCCGGCGGTCGCCTGTTCGTCGAGGGGCGCGACGACGAGATGATCGTCTCGGGCGGCGAGAACGTCTTCCCGAAGGAGGTCGAGGATCTGCTCGCCCGCCACGAAGCGGTGGCGGAGGCGGCGGCACTCGGCGTGCCCGATGACGAGTTCGGCCAACGGTTGCTTGGCTTCGTCGTGCGCAAGCCCGGCGCCGACGTCGGTGAGGACGAGCTCAAGACCCACGTCAAGCAGAACCTCGCTCATTACAAGGTGCCGCGCGAGATCCGATTCCTCGACGAGCTGCCCCGCAACGCCACCGGCAAGGTGCTGAAGCGCGAGCTCAAGGAGACGGTGTCAGAAGGCTGAGATCGCGCTCGGGCTCGACGCCCCAGCGCTCGCCGGCGGCAATCAGCTCCGGTGTCAGCGTCCAGCGGTCCGGGCGCTCGTCGCCCTCGTGGTCGGGCGCTGCGCCCTTGAGCGCCATCGAGCCGGAGTTGTCGCCAATCGTGCGGATCTCGTTGACGTCAGCGGTGCTCAGCACGACGTCTGCAGGTGTGGCTGCCAGCTCCGCGCGCTGGTCTTCGATCGGCTGGGCGTCAGCGCCGCACTCCTGGATCAGGGTCGGCACGGTGCAGGCGACCGCGTCGTGAGCGAGGTTCCACTGGCACGCGAGTTGCAGCGGCGTCAGCCCGAGCCGCTCGGCGATCGGGCGCAGACGGTCGATGCGCTCGCGGCCGCGTTCGATCCAGCCCTGCGGCCTGAACGAGCGGTGGTCGCGCTCGCCGAGTCCGTTGGCTGAGCGCAAGCCGCCCCAGAGCAGACCGCCGTAGTCGACGACGCGCGTGATCACGTTGACTCGCGCCTGCACCGCGGCCGGGAGCGCAAGCTCACCGGGCCACGGCTCGAGCGGACCGAGGATCGTCATCGCCCAGTCGATCCGGTCGCCGAACCGCTCTAGGCAGTCGATCAGATCGAGCACGAAGCCGTTGGCGGGCCCGGGGGCGATCCCGATCGCTCCAGCTAGGCCGTCGTCGCGCAGCGCCGCCATTGCATCCCATACCGCCTCGCTAGTGTAGCCGGCACGGTCGGGGTTGTGTAGCAACAGCACATCGAAATGATCGACACCACAACGTTCGAGGCTGCGCTCCGCCGCCCTCCGCAAGTAGTCGGCGTAGCCGTCGGGGCCGCGCAGCGCCGGATCGGTGAAGCGCGGGAAGCCCTTGGCGCCTTGGCGCTCGCCAGCGTAAAAGTCGTGTCCGAGCGCGCCGACCAGGCAGTAGTCATCGCGTGGGATACCGGAGACGGCGCGGCCGATGAGCTCGTCAGCGGCACCCTGGCCGTAGACGTCGGCGGTCAGCAGCGTGTCGATCCCGCCGCCAGGCCGCAGCAAAGTCTCCAGACGCGCTTCATCGAGCGGCTCGCCGAAATGCATGAAGCGGCCGCCGCTCCACGCCCCGAGGGCGACGTGTCCAGGTGATCGCACGCCCTGGATGCTAGGTCAGAGGTCGCTGCGAAGAGCCGAGAGATCGGCGGCGAGCTCTGGCCAGATCGGGTGGAGGCGGGCGGCGAGATCGGCGAGATACAAGTCGGCGGTCATGTCGACGAGTGGGATCTCGGTGTTGGGGCCGGCGTCGGCGTCATCGAAGATCGCCACGATTCGTGCGACCTCGGCCGCGGCTCCTGGCCGAGTGGCCGCGGCTGGATCGTCCTTGGCGTTAGCGAGGAACGCCGTTAGCGCCGGGCGGTCGAGCTCGCGTGGCACCTCGAGGCGATCGACGATCACAAGGCTTGGGACGGCCAGTCGCAGCTCGCCGAGTGCGGCGAGGCCGAACTCGTCGAGCTGCTTCGCCTCGAGTGCTCCAGAGGCGACGATCTTCCGCACGCGCTCGGTGAGGCGGTCGGCGGTTGCCGGCGATTCGCTCAGTCGCTGCTCGACCTCGACCGCTGCGATCGTCCGATCGCGCGTGAGCTCGAGCGCAACGCCGTCGCTCTCCGGCAGCGCGTCCGGGGCGCCACAGGCAGTGACGGCCGCCGCGACCAGGGCGGCGAGAAACAGACAGGCGAGCCGCACTTATGCGTCGGCCGCGCGGCTGGCGAGCTCGATCAGTGTCCGAACGCCGAAGCCGGAGGCGCCCTTGCCGACGTATGGCCGGCCGAGCTCCCACGCCGTGCCGGCAATGTCCATGTGGACCCACGGCACGTCACCGACGAAGTTGCTCAGGAAGTGCGCTGCGGTTATCGACGATGCCTTGCGCCCGGCGGGCGCGTTGTCGAGGTCGGCGAACGTGCCCTCGACCAGCTTCGCCGTCTCAGGGTGCAGCGGCAGTCGCCAGCCGAGCTCGCCGGTGGCGGTGCATGCGGCGTCAACCTCCTCGAACCAGTCGTCGTCGTTGGAGAAGAGGCCAGCATGCGTCGAGCCGAGCGCGACGATGATCGCTCCGGTCAGCGTCGCGAGATCGACAATTCGCTCGGCTCCCTGCTCGACGGCGTAAGAGAGGGCGTCGGCGAGGATCAGGCGACCCTCGGCGTCGGTGTTGTTGATCTCGATCGTCTTGCCGTTGAGCGCGGTGACGATGTCGCCCGGCTTGATCGCGTGGCCGCTTGGCATGTTCTCGGTTGCTGGAACGACGGCGGTGATCGTCACCGGCAGCGCGAGCTTGGCGATCGCGTCGATCGACTCCAACACGGCGGCGCCCCCCGACATGTCGAACTTCATCTCCGACATCTTCGCTCCGGGCTTCAGCGAGATTCCGCCGGTGTCGAAGGTAACCGCCTTGCCGACGAAGCCGAGGTGGGGACCCTGGTCGCCGCCGCTGTAGCGGAGCACGATCAGCCGCGGCTCGGCGTGCGTGCCCTGGGCGACTGCGGCGAAGGAACCCATGCCGCGCTGGACGATCTCCTCGCGATCGAACAGCTCTAGCTCGACCGACTGATGAGCGTCGGCGATCTCCTGCGCACGGCCGGCGAGGAACTCCGGGTTGGCGACGTTCGACGGCAAGTTCTGCAACTCGCGGGTGCGGTTGACGGCTTCGGCGGCGACGTGGCCACGTCTCGCGCCCACCTCAGAGGCTCCCGCTCCGGCGATCTCGAGCGTCTCGAGCCCGTTGGAGTCGTCGTCGCCCTTCGACTTGTAGCGGTCGAACGAGTAGAGCCTGAGCAGCGTGCCCTCGACCAAGCCGACCTCGGCGCCATCGTCGGGTAGCGCCCACGACAGCGATACCGCGCCCAGATCCCGCGCCCGACCCGCGACCGCCGCGGCAGCCACCCGGGCAGCCTCACCATCGAACTCCTCGCGCTTACCGAGACCGGCGATCAGCACGCGGCGGTGGCCTCCGCCGGGCGCCTCCTCATGAGCTACCGCGACCTTGCCCAGGCCGGACTTCGCCTCACCGAGCTCGACGAGCTGTTGCAGCTCCGGCTCGGGCAGGTGCTCGCCGTCGAACAGACCCAACACGCGGGTGTCGGCGGCGGTCTCCCCAGGAGCTCCAGGACGGACTGTGACGGCGATCTCACGCATGGGAAAGCAGTCTATGGACGCCGCCTCGTGAGGGTGCTCCGATAAGGTCCATGCCCCCAGGCAGACCGAAGGAGACCGACGCCCCCATGCCCAAGACCGTGATCCTAGGCACCGCTCGCACCCCATTCGGGAAGATGGGTGGCGCGCTCGCCTCGTTCGACGCCACCGATCTCGGCGGCCACGTGATCGAGAATGCACTAGAGCGTGCCGAGGTTTCTGGCGACCAGGTCCAGCACGTGATCGTCGGCCAGGTGTTGCAGGCGGGTCAGGGCCAGGTGCCGTCGCGTCAGGCCCAGATCAAGGGCGGCATTCCGAAGGAGGTCTCCTCCGAGACGATCAACAAGGTCTGCGCTTCGGGCATGCGCGCCGCCGGCATCATCGACCAGCAGGTCCGCGCGGGTGATCTCGACGTCGGCGTTGCTGCTGGCATGGAGTCGATGTCCGGCGCTCCCTACCTGCTGCCGAAGGCTCGCTTCGGCTACCGGATGGGCGACGCCAAGGCGCTCGACGCGATGGTCCACGACGGCCTGACCAACCCCTTCTCCGGCAAGCAGATGTTCGTCGAGGCGACCGAGGTCGGCGACGAGCTCGAGATCACGCGGCCGGACATGGACCGCTTCGCCCTGCGCAGCCACGAGTTGGCGCTCGATGCGACCGACGAGGGCCGGCTGTCTGAGGAGATCGCGCCGATCACGGTCAAGTCACGCAAGGGCGACACGGTCGTTGAGATCGACGAGGCACCGCGCCGCGGCAGCACACTTGAGACGCTCGCCAAGCTCCCCGGGCTGACCGGCCCTGACGGCTCGCACACTGCCGGCAACGCGCCGGGCGTCAACGACGGCGCCGGCGCAATCGTGCTCGCCAGCGACGAGTGGTCGCAGGCCAACGGTCGCACGCCGCTCGCGACGATCGTCGCCCAGGCGGCCGTGGCCGACGATTTCCCCTACCTCGCGAGGACGCCCGCGAACGCGACCAAGAAGGTCCTCGAGCAGGCCGGCCTGACTGTCGACGACATCGATCTCTTCGAGATCAACGAGGCCTTCGCCTCGGTCGCGATCAACTCGGTGCGGATGCTTGGCGTCGACGAGTCGAAGGTCAACGTCAACGGCGGCGCGATCGCGCTCGGACATCCGATCGGCGCCTCCGGGGCACGTATCCTCGGCGCGCTCATCCACGAGCTGCGCCGTCGCGGTGGCGGTCTTGGCGTTGCGGCGATCTGCTCCGGAGGTGGGCAGGGCGACGCGATGATTCTGGAAGTTCCTGCCGCCTAGCCATAGACTGCTGCGGCTTTGACGATGACAGCCGACACCGAGACAGCCCAGGATCGCCCGGCGACTGGCCGCAAGATCCGCGTTGTGGTCGCCAAGCCCGGCCTCGACGGGCACGACCGTGGCGCCAAGATCATCGCCCGCGCGCTGCGTGATGCCGGCATGGAGGTCATCTACACCGGCCTCCACCAGACGCCTGAGCAGATCGTCGAGACCGTGATTCAGGAGGACGCCGACGCCGTCGGCCTGTCGATCCTGTCGGGCGCTCACATGACGCTCGTGCCGCGGATCGCGGCGCTGCTGAAGGAGCAGGGCGTCGAGGACGTCGTACTCGTCGTGGGCGGCACGATCCCGGCCGATGACATCCCCGAGCTCAAGCGGCTGGGGGTTTCGGAGATCTTTACGCCGGGGTCGCCGGTCCAGGAGATCATCGATTTCATTCAGAACTCCGTAGACTCGTAGACTGACTCGTCAGTCAACTTTTCCAAGGAGACCCCTTGAAGATCTGTGTCCTCGTAAAAGAGGTACCTGACGCCGCCGTCGAGAAGCGCATCGATCCCAATTCGAAGCGCCTCGATCGCAGCGGCGAGAAGAACCTGAATCCGTTCGATACCCACGCCATCGAGGCTGCGATGCAGCTCAAGGAGGGTGGTGCGGTCGAGGTCGAGGAGGTTGTGGCCGTGACGATGGGCCCGGAGAGCGCGTTCCGCGCCCTTCACAAGGCTGTCTCGCTTGGCGCCGACCGCTCGGTCCACCTGACCGACGATGCCCTCGCGGGCTCCGACGTCGCCGCCACCGGCTACGCGCTGAGCAAGGTGCTCGAGACCGAGAACCCCGACCTGGTCCTGCTAGGCCAGCAGTCGGACGACGGTGAGTGCTACACGATCGGCGCTGTTGTGGCCGACCACCTGAAGATGCCTTCGCTGACCCAGGTGATCAAGATGGACGTCGAGGACGGCAAGCTCCGCTGCGAGCGTCAGGCCGAGTACGGCTACGACACCGTGGAGATCGCACTCCCGGCCGTTATCTCGGTGGGCGACGCGATCAACGAGCCGCGCTACCCATCGCTGAAGGCGATCATGGGCGCGAAGAAGAAACAGCTCGACACCAAGTCGACCGCTGACGCTGGCATTGACGCCGGCAAGGTCGGCGCCGACGGTTCGCGCACTGCGGTCCTCGGGATCAACCCCCCGCCCGCCAAGTCGGCCGGCGAGATCATCGAGGACGAGGACACCAACGAGACGGTCGAGAAGATCGTCAACTGGCTCGATGAGAGGAAGCTGCTGGCATGAGCGGGATCCTG